>Ga0315324_10000692_pt1 | contig 11686 bp, 9 predicted proteins | sample M150021515metaG_FD_203919 | JGI IMG/M metagenome (GOLD analysis project Ga0315324, IMG submission 203919) | Ammonia-oxidizing marine archaeal communities from Monterey Bay, California, United States - M1 500m 21515 | ecosystem: Environmental > Aquatic > Marine > Intertidal zone | place: USA...
CACCAAATCCAACGGGATTCTAATATGTCCCAAACAAGAGATTTGGAAAGCAGATTTAGAGAATTCGAAAAATCGGATTTCTATGATTCCAAATTTGTATTTACAGGGGACTGTATACAACGAAAAGAAAAATTGAGTTTTAGAGGATTAATCGGGAGACTTGCGCCCCTTGGATTCCTCATTCCTGGGCTATTATTTATCATCCATCCTCCTGCAATATATGGTATTTCGTTAATTGCAATTGGTGGAATTGGTTTTTTGTTCACCAGTCGTGGACCAAGTGTTCTTCGGATCTACGACGACCGTTTGGAATTAAGGACTGCATGGCATAATTTGGGCGGTCTCCTTGTGAAATCAATAATGTGGGATGAAGTGAAAGAATTGGCCATACATGAACAAACAAATCATTCAGAGAATACCAATCTTCCTGATACTTACTTAGTTGTATCAATCATTGTCAATGGGCCATCTAATCGAGCTTATGCAGTGCATGATGGAGAGGCAAAGTGGGGAGTGGTAATTTATTCAATAGTTTGCAATAATTGGACTGAAGCACAAAACCTAACATCTGGTTTGAAACAGTTAATTCCTACCGATTTAGAAACAATCGAAATAAAGAAGCGGATGAAAAAATAAGTTTCAGTTTGAACAAACAACAAATTGATTCGGATGGGTTGGAAGGGGTTATCCGATTACCCTTACAACTTCCAAAACCTGTTTGAAGGGTGTTCAGTGGGCCAGTCGGAACGCTACCCTTTGCACAAGCACCCAATCAAGGGGGCGGTCCTTGCGAAGTACCCTAGCAAAGTCGCTCCATGAAGAACTCTTTAGCTCGAACTAGAGAATCCGCACGCGCAGAGGGGGCGCCTTCCACATGAGCGCCTCTATTGCGCAAGATTCGGATAACCCATCGTCGTTGCCAGCGCTCGTTCAAAGGTAATCGGATACCTAGGAATAATTTCCCAGACATGTATCCCTTCTTGTTGATTCTTACAGTCCGTTTCTTCAAACGAACGGCCTTGGGAAGCAGTGTGAATTCTTTCTCGCTGTCAAAGGAGTGGTGTGCTCCTAGATAGACGTGCAAGGTAGCATTTGGTAGTTGAGGCATTAGTCCTTCAACCAGATGAAGAGGAGTCCAATCATCAGCATCTCCGTGAAGAATTAAAATGGGCGAGTCTGACCAATTTTGGATATCAGGACGAAGATGAGCTGCTGGATAGAATGGCAGATGGGCGTCAAATGGAGTTCCTAAAATATCGGTAATTGGAGACCATGCTGAATACAGTGCTACAGTTCCGCCAAGACTCCACCCCGCAATTCCAATCTTTCCAATTCTAGGGTCTTGTTCTAACACAGAACGAGTTCTGAAAGCGTCAACGAGTAGCATTGAATGGGTTACTGAGAGTTGATCATCAACCGTTGAATCAATCGCTCTTGAAATGAATGAATTCACCTTACAAACCGCAAGCCCAGCATTGAGCCAACCATCGACATGGTCCTGATGATGAGGTGCCCAACCCATGCTTCCATGAAGGGCAATTACACATCCGAATGGCCCTTCTCCTTCTGGCAGAAACAGTTCAGACTCAACGCATATTTCTGGAGTTTTTTCCAAACCGGTCAGTATGTGATGAATCTCAAATGGAGAGCGAGATTGAACTTGCAATCGCTCGACCATGGGTGTTGGGATGACTCACATCATTTCAAATGTGGTTTTCACAATTAGAGTAAATCAACGCCTGTTACCGCTGGAAGGGACTCTTAACCGTTAACAGAGCCAGTATTCAAGAATCAAACGTAAGCGCCAACCAGACTTATTACTATCAAAATCGGCAGGATAATAACTGGAAGCGTAGGTATTGAGTCGGTATATCCTCTAAATTTAGCACCAACTACGGTTGCGAGGAATACTGCTAATCCACCGGCAGTTGCTGTAAGCAGAGCGGCCATAGAAACAGCATCATCCATTGTAAAACTGCAAATCAAATTGATGGCAGAAATAGCGAGTACTCCTCCACCAATAGCCATCCGCATTGCATTCATTTCCCCTAGAGCGCTTTCATGAGCCTCTTTACCGAATATATCCTCATTGAATCCCTTAGGGTCAATATTCATTTTCATTCCAATTAGCAGAGTTACTGCCCCTACAATCTGCATTGCCACCGCTTCGTCCATGATATGCGTTCTTCGAATCAGTATATAGTGAAAACCATGGCAGCAGCAATTTTCCATCAGTTTCCAACTTTATTTTGACTAGACCGAAGTATTCGTTAAGCCCAACCCACAGCACGAATCACAGCAGAGCTGATTTTGTCGAAGGAGACAATGATTAGGTTTGATTTTACGGTGGAAAAATGGCTCGGATCAATCCTTTGGCTTTCGCCGCAAATACTATCCGAAATATTCCAATACATCTCACCATTTTCCGGCTCCGTCTTCGCAATCGATTTTCGCGTGCCTCAATTGTTGGAAAAGACGGCCCAACCCTTTCCTTAACAACTCACGGCCACCGTCTCAAAGGTGTATTTTTAGCCATAGAAAGCATTGCACGAGGCACCCTCAAACCATCGCGCTTAATGCTACATTTGGATGTGGAAGATCACGTCACAAATCCACTGAAAACCCTGCAACGTCTACAGCGAAGAGGTTTGGAAATCCACCTTTCAGAAAACCTCGGCCCCCATACCAAAATTCAACCATGGATTGTCAATGCACCTGTATTTTCAGTTCCACATGTTGTCGCCGATGACGACATACTCTATCCGCGCTGGTGGTTAGAGCGATTGAATGCGTGTTTTGTTTCTGACCCAGTAAGTGTCCACGCCTATCGGGCTCATAGGATGGTTGTTGCAGATGATGAAATGAGTTTGACAGCATACGATACATGGCCACCGGGTTTGGGTAAGCCCAGCAATCTAAATTTTGCAACATGTGTATCCGGTGTCCTCTTTCCGCCAACATTTCTTCAATTAATGCGCGATGTTGGCCAAGGATTTAGAGAAACTTGCCCTCGAAATGACGATCTTTGGCTGACCTACCTTGCGATTGAAAATAAAATTCCAATTTCTCAAGTTGCTCAAGAGAGCCTCCATTTTGATGTCATTCCGGGTACTCAAACAACCTCCTTGAACGCAACCAATGTCTTTGAAGGACAAAACGACCAACAGATCAAAGCAACATTCCAACCGTCAACATTGAAACGAATTGTTGAATTAGAACGACTTGAAGGATATCGCATAAACCATCCACCTTTGCAAACGGAGTGAGTTCTATGTCCCAACAGAATTGGATTTCAAGGATTTCAGAACATGAATCACGCCACTCATCACAAGGAATGCAGGATGGTGTAATTGATTTCATCTGTGAGCATATTGAAATCACTAACAAATATTGTATTGAATTTGGATACGATTCAACAAGTTGGGACGATTGTCTACCAAATACCAAATATTTGGTTCATGAACGAAAATGGGACCACCTCCTCATGGACGGAAACTGCCATAATCCAGACATTAATCTGTACCGCCATTTCATCACTAGTGAAAATGTATGCGAACTCTTTCAACAATATGATGTTCCAAAGGAACCAGGATATATTTCCATCGACTTAGACTCAACCGACATTTGGGTGACCGATGCTTTGTTGAAAAATTACCGCCCGAGTTTCTTCAGTGTGGAATTCAATCCTAACTTTCCGATTGATGCAGCGATGGCTTTTCCAAACGATGCGGATGAGTTTTGGCACATGGATCGTGTAATGGGTTCTTCGCTCAAAGCACTGAATATGATGGCCCAAAATCACGGATATTCATTGGTGTATGCTGGATGTTATTCTACTGCTAGACATCATGATGCCTTTTTTATTCGCGATGATTTGATTGAACAATCTCATGTTCCTTCTTTGGAAACGTTTAGCAACACACATGTTCCATTACATGCAGTTTGCGTTAATGGGCGAGAAAATATTTACTTGGATTATGGGGTTTGGCTGGAAACCAAAGACCTTCAAAAGAGTCGCAATGCAGTTCCAAAAGAATGGAAGAAGTATATCTCTGGAAGTTTCTTTCAACGATTACGAAGAAAACAAAAAATGCTTATGCATAAATTAGGTTTTGCACAATAGCCGATTCGAGCGACTCAAATTCAAACTTCATCAGGAATTATTACTTCTCGCGCCCGCTGCATTGCTTCATCTGAAGTAAACCAAAAAGTTGGGGTTTCTCCGTAGTCTTTGTCCCATCTTTGTACCGCTCGGGCGAACATTTCACCTTCTGTATATGCTTCACACCACCGAAGGCACCAATCTGCTTGCTCAATAATTTCCTCATCTTTTGGGGAAGTTCGCTTCAGTATTTCAGCTTGCAAAGCAACCGACATCACCCATATTGGGGCAAGTGCGTAGGTTGCAAAGGGGTTACGCTCCATATCGACATTTCGCCATTCGGTCCACAGGGAAAACACTTGATCGTAAAGAAAACCAATAGATAACACTGCAAACATCACTGAAAAGAAAATCACCGTTAGTCCAATGTAGGCGCTTGGAATGCCTGCGATATTTTCTGAAAAGCAAATATCTGTATTACAACTTGGTGAGAATCTCCAAGAAATCAATGGCCATACCAATAGTGTGATTGTTGTTCCCCAAAGTAACAGGCTCACAATTGCTTGTGATTGCTGCATTCTCCAATATTGCCTCATTACCCACATTCGGAAAAACGAACTCTTCTCTTGAGATTCAGCCATGGTATCGGTTAATCCAAGCGCGGCCCCTTCAAGAACTCCACCCACAAATTGAGTTGTTATGTTTTGATATTTTGACAAACATCCCTTTGTCGCATACCAATATCACAATTTACCCTGATCGATTAACCATTGCTGACCGTAGTAATTCCACTGTTCCATCGTCCAACCAGGAGGAATCCCTTCAGGTGGTATGGCTGGCCCAGCGATAGGGGCGATAACCGGTACTGCAGTAGGCGCCACAATGGCGGGCGTTGGAGTAGGATGGAAAACCGGTTCAAACTGATGGTCAACTTTTGTCAAATCTCCAACTTTAGATTTGCGAGTTATTATCCAAGCGACTGGAATTAATGTCAAGATAGTAACCATTATCCAAAACCACATCTTTTGATAGATAAATTCCTCAACAGTTCGTTTTGAATCTTGAGGATAATAATCCCCTTCATCCGAGACACCATCACCATCGCTATCGAGACAACCAAGGCGGTCAACGGTGGAATAACCTTCTACTATTGGACAATCATCACTGAGATTTGTATTGGACTGATCGGCGAATCCATCACCATCACCATCAGACCAAATTCTACTATCATCTGGCCACAAATCTTCTTCATCATACACGCCATCTCCATCCATATCTGGGCAACCCAGTGAGCCATTACTAGAGGTGCCAAATTGGGTTGGACACGCATCTCCTTCAAACCCACCAAGGCTATCTCCAAATCCATCTAAATCGTAATCATCCCACTGAGTGGGCTCATTAGGAAAAGCATCACCCTCATCTGAGCGACCATCTCCATCCGAGTCAAGACAGCCTAATTTATCGACCATTGATGTACCAAAGGTATCCGGACAATCATCCGCATCTTGACCATTTGAATTGTCACCATATCCATCGCTATCACGGTCAGTCCATTGAGAATCATCTGAAGAAAAAGCATCTGCCCCATCTTCAATTGTATGCGAAGAATCAGGATCTGACCAACCATCCCCATCTGAATCGCGGCAGCCGAGCCGGTCATAGAGTGAATCACCTGCAATAGAAACACAACCATCAGCATCATTTCCGTCAGCATTATCACCGTACCCGTCCTCGTCAATATCACTCCACTGAGTGCCATCATAAGCGAAAGCATCAACGCTTTCTGCCCATCCGTCAGAATCCAAATCTAAGCATCCAAACACCCCACCTTGGCTGGAAGTACCAAAGACCATCGGACACCCGTCATTTTCATCTAAGTAACCATCACCATCATCGTCAAAGTCTTCTGTCGAATCTTCGCAACCATCACCATCTATGTCACTACCTTGGTGTGAAATAAAACCGATTGGACTCAATGGACACATATCTTGGCCACGTATTCCTCTACTACAATCAGTGCTTGGGCCGCCAGTATCACACATACCATCTGCATCATCGTCAAAGTCTTCTGTTGAATCTTTACAACCATCAGCATCATGATCATTTAGAGTATCACTAATCCAATTGAGCAATCCCTTGGCACAACTATCATCAACATCGAGTACAGTATCAGCATCGTCATCGTAATCTTCAGTTGAATCTTGACACCCATCTCCATCATAGTCGGTTGACAGTTGTGAAGTCCAATCGGTTGCGCCTACTTCGCAATCATCGCCCACATCGAGTATACCATCATTATCATCATCCGAATCACAGACATCACCAAGAGCATCCGAATCGTGATTTTCTTGTCCACTGTTTTGGACGCTTGGACAATTATCAACAACATCGACGATACCATCACCGTCGGTATCTGTGCGAGGATCAATTCTTACGACTTCGTCTTGACCGTTATCAACATAGTAAAGGTGGCCATTTGGGCCAATTTCTAGGCCCATGATAGATGAAGCAGTAGTTTGTATCGAACCAGCTTCAACCGCACTCTTGCCATTGGTGGCCAAGTCATAGGCAATAATTTGGCCATTGCCATTAAGGGAAACGAATAGTTGGTCACCATCAAGTGCAATTCCAGAGGGCCTGTCGAGGCCAGTTGCAAGAACGCCCCATTCAATGCCAGTAATATCTGAGTATTCATGCAGTGGTTCTAGGCGAGAGGATTCACCCATGATGTTTTGCGTATTGTAAGAGGGATCATCGGTATTAACCCACAGAACTCGGTTTGCACCAGCATCTGCAATGTAAAGAATTCCCGAATCTTTGTCCAAAATCATGTGGCCAGGAACGCCATAAGCATGGGTGAGTGAGATGTCAGCATAACGACGAACAATTCCATCGGAATGATCATCTTCGCCAGTATCGTGGTCAATTTGGAAATCATAGTAGACAAGTTCTCCATAGTAGCCATCGTTGTACCAGTATGAATTACCAGAGTCATGAGCAATTCCGACACCGTTTGGAGATTCATGATTCATGTCAATGTGGCTGCCTAGAAGGCCGTTACCATTGTTTTGATTTTCCATTGCAAAATGGCTTAGAGAAGATGGCCAGAGTGTAGGGCCCATGAAATTGTTCGCAGGACCTTGGCCACAGAAAGTATTCCTCGTTTCTTGAGCAGACGCCCATTGCCAATCAAATTCTTGGTGATACGAACCAAATGCAATTGCACTCACTTCTTCGAGAAAGTGGTTTCTATTGGAGTCTTGACGGTTCTGGGAGTATTGATTTTCTAATCCCGTGTTATGGACGATAGTTATACTGTCAGTGGCCCGATTTGCCACCCAAAGTTCGTTTGCTCTACCCGGATGGAATTCAAGGTCACGCGGGTCGTCGAGGGCGTCGGAAGAATCTGCGATTACTACCTCGTCGAATCCAATTCCGAACTGCGGAACTACCGAATCACCTTCATTTCCCATGGCTTGAGATGGCAAACAAAAGAGCATAATGATTAGAAAAATGAGACTAACCCGCTTATTTGCCATGAGGGATGCTGAAGGAACTCGGTTTTGATACCTTGCTAATGGTGAACATTGTCTCCTCTTGTTACAAACCATTGACCCCAAGTCTTGACAATGCGACTACTTTTCGATAACCATGGCGAAGATTTGCATCTTGGGGGGAGGCTTGGTGGGGCACTTCGTTGCCAAGACTTTATTTGACCGCGGACACAATATTAGGTTGATAGATAGCCAACAAATAAACGGATTACCAAAACAAATTGAATTCATCCAATCTCCAATTGAAACGGATTCAGTTAAACAAATGGTATCGGGATTCAAAGTGGTTGTAAATTGTCTTCCAGGAAGAATTGGGCATGCAATACGCGCACCACTACTGTCATGCCAAGGAATGTTAGTAGCAGATTTGGCGTTTACATTAGAAGATCCAAGAAGTCTAAACCAATTAGCGATTGAGAACAATTCAACTATGATTTACGACGTTGGGATAGCACCGGGGCTTTCCAATGCTTTGCTAATGGATGCACAGTGCGATTTCACTTCATTACAAAGCGCAAAAATTTGGGTTGGCGGAAATCCACAAAAGCCCGATGACGAATGGTCATACATGGCGCCCTTTTCTCCTTCTGATGTAATTGAAGAATACACTCGCCCAGCGCGAATCAGAAGGGCTGGAGTCAATGTAACCGAACCAGCATTAACTGAGAGACACGCAGTATCAGTTCCAGGTTATGGGCAAATGGAAGCTTTCCTAACCGATGGACTACGTTCACTATTAGATACAATTCATTGCGATGAATTATTGGAATATACAGTTCGTTGGCCGGGCCACATTGAACATTATCTGGCTGGGAATTTTACAGAAGGCGAACTCATTAATGCCTGGAAATTCGACCAAGGTAGACCCGAATTTACTTGGCTAGCAGTTGAGACGAATTGCGAGCAAGGAGCGCGCCGGTGGGATGTTATTGATGAGGGTAAAGATGGTTGGTCATCGATGGCAAGGACTACAGGACTTGTCACCGTTGAAGTAACAGAAATGTTGGCTGAAGGATTAATCTCTCAAGCCGGAGTAATGCCGCCAGAGATACTCGGGCAATCCAAACAATTGTTAGGCCGAATAACTACTGCAATGAGTAATAGCGGAGTTAAGATAATCCGCAGTGGTTAATTGATTATTCTTCAGCAGAATCATCTTGCAATCCTTCGAGCGCAGCACGAAGTTCTTCAACATCAATTCGGTTGTCTTCATTACTATCGAAGGCCTTGATAATGGAAGAGATTTGTCCAGGGGAAAGGAAGTCTCCAACCAGTGTTTGAAGCCCTTTGTGTAATTCAGGTCCATTGATTGAACCATCAGAATCGCTATCAATTTGAGCAAATAAGTCATCAACAGAAAGGTCCTTTTCTTCCAAACAAGATGCAAGTTTTTGCATAGAATCATTCATTGTCCATTGTTGTTCGTCATCACTTGAGTTATCGCTCATAGCCTTGACAGTAGAGGTGTAATCAAAAACCCTTTGTCATTGAGAAAATCGACATCACGCGATTATTCACTTAGAACTTCACCGGTTTGAACTGCCCATAATCTAGCGTAAATACCACCCAAATCAACCAATTCTTGATGTTCACCACTTTCAACAATCTTTCCACCATCTAGGACGATGATTCTATTTGCATAACGAATCGTTGAGAGGCGATGAGCGATGATCATAGTAGTTCTATTGTCAGAGATTTTTGTTATTGAGCGCTGTAATGCAGCCTCTGTTTCATTATCTACTGCAGAGGTCGCCTCATCTAAAACCAATAAAGGAGCATCCTTGAGAACAGCTCTTGCAATCGCAATACGCTGACGCTGTCCACCACTCAAACGATAGCCACCTTCACCAACCAACGTATCCCATCCACTTGGTAATTGTTCAACAAATTCTCTTGCTTCAGCAACATCAGCAGCCGCCCAAACTTCCTCATCACTGGCATCAGATTTACCATATCTAATATTCTCTGCAATAGTGGTTGGAAACAAAGTCACATGTTGGTCGACTAGTGAAATGTTCGAGCGCAAACAAGACAAGGACCATTGTTGAGTTGACTTACCAACCCATTCAATACTACCTCCATCAATATCTGAGAATCTCAATAATAATCGCGTCAGTGTAGATTTGCCAGCACCAGTGGCACCGACTACACCAAGCGTTTGTCCTGCACCAATTGTTAGATTTAAATCTGTGAATAACGGCTCCCTATCACTATAACTGAAACTAACATTATTCAATACAATATCTGATTCCTTAGCATCTTCTCTAGTAGCGACAAAATCACCTTCAGTAATTTCTATTGGACTATTTAGTAAATCTAAAACTCGTGTACTACTGGCCATCGCTCGCTGATATAAGTCAAATGTTTCACCAAGACGAGTAAGCGGCCAAAGTAGTCTCTGAGTCATGAAAACCAATACTGAATATGCTCCAACAGCAAGAGTGCCTTGCAAAGTCATCCAGCCACCAAGCAGTAAGGTTGCAGTAAATCCAACTAGAATTGCCATACGAATTAGTGGAGTAAAGGCTGCTGACAAACGGATTGCTTCCTTATTTGCCATTCTGTATTTTTGACTTAACTCCCCAACCCGGCGAGTCTCTCTTGCTTCAGCAGTGAAGGATTGAATGGTTGTCATTCCACTCAAATCGTTTTCTAATAGGGCATTCATTTGACCGGCCGCATGCCTAACTTCTGCATAACGCGGCTCCAATGATTTCTGATAACGGAAAGAGCCCCACAAAATAATAGGGATTGGGAGAACTGCGAATAATGCAACCTTCCAAGATATTATCAAGAAAACAGCGGAGACGATTACAACGGTTGTAGCAACTTGTAAAATGTCGTTAGCACCCTTATCCAAGAACCTTTCAAGTTGGTTAACATCATCATTTAATATTGCTAATAAATCTCCTTTTTGTCTTTGATCAAACCAACCACTACCTTGTTTTTGCAGATGTTGAAAAGTCTCAACCCTCATTTCATGTTGAACAGTTTGTGCTAAGTTACGCCATAGAATTGCAAAGAAATATTCGAATAATGATTCGAGCCCCCAGATAGCGAAAGTCAACACTGAGAGGAAAATTAGTTGTTGCATAGGATCAGTAAAACCAAAACCAGCTAAGTATGAATTTTCTTTGAGAACAACGATATCAACAGCCAATCCAATCAGTAGGGGTGGAGCCAAATCCCAAATCTTGTTTAGGACTGAACAAATACTTGCTAGACGAACAGTGGATTTGTGTGGCCGCATATATTGCAACAACCTCGTCAGTGCCCCAACCTCGCTCATACCCCCTCCTCTCACCGCTTGGGCAATAAGACTCGCTTTTGCCAATATTACAACCCATAATAGCAAAAGCCCTATTCAATAGGGAGGCAAGCCCACATTTAGGGTTGAAGATGCGCCGAGACGATATGACCACTTTGCAGTATGTTACGGCACAAGCCGAACAATGCCGACATATCACACTCGTCGACCCTGCAAGCCAATCACCAGAGGTTGCAGCAGAGCGAGTAATGGTAGCAGTTGAATGTGGAACTTCAATGATTTTTGTTGGCGGCTCAACAGATACACCAGATGAGGTTGTACATGCAACCTGTACGGCCATTCAAGAAGTTCTAGAATTACGAGTATTCGCTGCAAGCCAAGACCCAGAAGGCGATGAAGATGCATGGAAAATACCGGTCGTATTATTTCCTGGCGGAGCCCATGCACTATCTCCAGCGGCCGATGCAATAACTTTCATGATGCTGATGAATTCAACCGATAGGCGTTTTCTCGTTGGAGAACAAGTTAGAGGCGCACCACATCTGCACAAGTTTGCAGTTGAAGCACTTCCAACAGGATATGTTGTATGCGCACCAGGTGGAAAGGTTGGCCAAGTAGGTCAAGCAGAATTGATTCAAGCAGAAGATGTTGAACTGGTAAATGCCTATGCAAGGTGCGGACAAATGTTCGGATTCAAATTACTATATCTTGAGGCAGGAAGTGGTGCTGATACACAAGTATCGCCCGCCTTGATAGAGAGTG
>Ga0315324_10000697_pt1 | contig 11646 bp, 8 predicted proteins | sample M150021515metaG_FD_203919 | JGI IMG/M metagenome (GOLD analysis project Ga0315324, IMG submission 203919) | Ammonia-oxidizing marine archaeal communities from Monterey Bay, California, United States - M1 500m 21515 | ecosystem: Environmental > Aquatic > Marine > Intertidal zone | place: USA...
CAATTCTTTCCTCTAATTTTTCTACTACTTCCTCATTCTTTTTTAAAGGAGCTACATTAATACCTCTTAAGGTGCCACAATCATTTTCTGTAATTATAACATCTTGAGAAACATCAACAAGCCTACGAGTTAAATATCCGGCATCTGCAGTTTTTAATGCAGTATCTGCAAGACCTTTTCTCGCGCCGTGAGTAGAAATAAAATATTCTAAAATTGACAAACCTTCTTTAAAATTTGACAATATTGGATTTTCAATAATTTCACCTCCACCTGCAGTTGACTTTTTTGGTTTTGCCATAAGACCTCTCATTCCAGAAAGCTGTCGAATTTGTTCTTTAGATCCCCTAGCTCCTGAATCTAACATCATATATACAGAATTAAATCCTTGCTGATCTTCTCTAATTCTCTTCATAGAAAGCTCAGTTAATTCTGCATTAGTTGAAGTCCATATATCAATAACCTGATTATATCTCTCATTATTTGTAATTAAGCCCATATTGTAGTTAGCTCTAACTGCATCAACCTGTTTATTTGCTTTATCAATCATTTCAAATTTCTCTTTAGGAATAATTATATCTCCTAAACTAAATGATAGACCTCCTTCAAATGCAAATTTATAACCAAGCGTTTTAATATCATCTAAAAATGCTGCTGTTTCAGGAACATTAGTTACTTTTAAAATTTTTCCAATAATATCTCTTAATGATTTTTTTGTTAATACTTCATTTATATATCCTGCTTTTTCTGGTACTTTTTCATTAAATAAAACCCTGCCAACAGTTGTTTTAATAATTTTATTAACAAGTTCTGTTTTATCATCATTATAATCTAATGTCCTTACTTTTATAGATGCATTGAGGTCAACTTTATTTTCATTATATGCAATAATCACCTCATCTGGTGAATAAAAAGTTAAACCTTCACCAACTACATTAACCTCTTTATCTGATACTTTTAATTTTGTCATATAATATAAACCTAAAACCATATCTTGCGATGGAACAGTAATTGGAGAACCATTAGCAGGATTCAAAATATTATGAGATGCTAACATTAAGAGTTGGGCTTCAAGAATTGCTTCTGGCCCGAGTGGAAGATGCACTGCCATCTGATCTCCATCAAAATCAGCATTAAATGCTGTACATACTAATGGATGCAATTGTATAGCTTTACCTTCAATTAATTTTGGCTGAAATGCTTGTATTCCCAATCTGTGTAATGTTGGTGCTCTATTTAATAATACAGGATGACCTTTTAAGACATTTTCCAGAATATCCCAAATAACTGAATCTCTTCTGTCAATAATTTTTCTTGCAGATTTTACCGTTTTTACTATTCCTCTTTCCATTAACTTTCTAATAATAAAAGGCTTATATAATTCTGCAGCCATACTCTTAGGCAACCCACATTCAAATAATTTTAAATTAGGTCCAACAACAATAACTGACCTTGCAGAATAATCAACACGTTTACCTAATAAATTTTGTCTGAATCTACCTTGCTTTCCTTTTAATGAATCTGAAAGTGATTTTAATGGTCTATTTGACTCAGTTTTTACAGCAGATGATTTTCTTGTATTATCAAATAAGGAATCAACTGATTCTTGAAGCATTCTCTTTTCATTTCTCAAAATAACTTCAGGAGCTTTGATTTCCATTAATCTTTTTAATCTATTATTCCTTATAATTACTCTTCTATAAAGATCATTTAAATCTGAAGTGGCAAATCTACCTCCATCAAGGGGAACTAATGGTCTCAGTTCTGGTGGGATTACTGGGACAGCCTTCACTATCATCCACTCAGGTAAATTCTCTCTATTTAGGTTTCCTTCTTTCAATGATTCAACTACCTGAAGTCTCTTTAATGCTTCCGTTTTTCTTTGTTTAGAAGTTTCATTATTTGCCTTATCTCTTAATTCATAAGAAAGCTTATCTAAATCAATTCTTGAAAGTAGATCAATAAGACATTCTGCTCCCATTTTTGCAATAAATTTTTCTGGATCCTCATCATCTAAATATATGTTTTCTGGAGGTAATGTCTCCAAAATATTTAAGTACTCTTCTTCTGTTAAAAAATCCATCTTACTAACAGGCTCACCTTCAATATTTACAGCAATACCAGGTTGAATAACCACATATCTCTCGTAATATATAATCATATCTAATTTCTTCGAAGGTAATCCAAGTAGATAACCTATCTTATTAGGCAGTGATCTAAAATACCAGATATGTGCTACAGGAACAACAAGATTTATATGACCTACTCGATCTCTTCTTACCTTTTTCTCAGTAACTTCAACACCACATCTATCACAAATTATTCCTCTATATCTTATTCTTTTATATTTGCCACATGCACATTCATAGTCCTTAATAGGTCCAAAAATTCTTTCACAAAATAGACCATCTCTTTCAGGCTTATGTGTTCTATAATTTATAGTTTCAGGTTTCAAAACCTCTCCTCTTGATGCAGCTAAAATTGACTCAGGTGATCCTAGTCCTATAGAAATCTTGTTAAATTTCAAAGTTGGTTTATCTTGTTTTCTTGCCATAATAAATGGATAAATTATTAATAATAAATTATTCTTCTAATCTTATATCTAATGCTAGGCCCTTAAGCTCATGCATTAATACATTAAATGATTCTGGTAGTCCAGGTTTTGGCATAGGATCACCCTTAACTATAGATTCATAAGTTTTAGCTCTTCCTACAACATCATCAGATTTAACGGTTAATATTTCTCTTAAGGTGCTTGATGCACCATATGCTTCTAATGCCCATACTTCCATCTCTCCAAATCTCTGTCCACCAAATTGTGCTTTACCACCTAGTGGTTGTTGAGTTATAAGAGAGTATGGTCCAATTGATCTTGAATGCATCTTATCATCAACCATATGCCCTAGTTTTAACATATATATAATTCCGACAGTAGCTGGTTGATCAAATTTTTCTCCACTTCCTCCATCATATAAATAAGTATGACCAAATTTAGGAACACCGGCATTAGAAGTAATTTCATTAATTTCATCTAATGAGGCACCATCAAATATTGGAGTTGAATACTTTTTATCAAGATTTTTACCTGCCCAACCTAGTACAGTCTCATAAATCTGACCTATATTCATTCTTGAAGGAACTCCAAGTGGGTTTAAAACAATATCTACAGGTGTGCCATCCTCTAAAAATGGCATATCTTCTTCTCTTACAATTTTAGCTACAATGCCTTTGTTACCATGTCTACCTGCCATTTTATCTCCAACCTTTAATTTTCTCTTCTTGGCTATATATACTTTAGCTAATTTTATAATTCCTGCTGGTAACTCATCACCTACAGAAATTGTAAATTTTTCTCTTCTTAATGACCCTTGAAGATCATTTTCTTTAATCTTATAATTATGAATAATCTGAGAGACCAAACTATTTGTATTAGCATCTCCTGTCCATTTTCCTGCAACTAAATGAGCGTAATCATCAGCAGCATTTAACATCTTTAATGTAAATTTCTTTCCTTTTGGGAAAATTTCTTCTCCTAAATCATTGAAAATTCCTTGTGATGTTTTTCCAGACACTACATTAAACAATTTTTTAACTAAAACTTTTCTTAAGTCTTCAAATTTTTCATCGAATATCCTTTCTAATTCTTTTATATCATCTTTATCTTGAAGTCTTTTTCTTTTATCTTTTATTGCCCTTGCAAATAGTTTCTTGTCAATTACTATACCATTTAATGAAGGTGGTGCTTTTAATGATGCGTCTTTAACATCTCCTGCTTTATCTCCAAAGATTGCTCTAAGAAGTTTTTCCTCTGGAGTAGGATCACTTTCACCTTTCGGAGTAATTTTTCCAATTAGAATATCGCCAGGCTTAATTTCAGCTCCAATCCTAATCATGCCATTTTCATCCAAATCTTTAGTAGCTTCTTCTGATACATTTGGAATGTCACTAGTTAATTCTTCATTTCCTAATTTTGTATCTCTTACATCAAGAGAATATTCATCAATATGAATTGATGTAAAAACATCATCTTTTACAACTTTCTCTGAAATAACAATTGCATCCTCAAAATTATATCCCTTCCATGGCATAAATGCAACTTTAATATTTCTACCCAATGCTAATTCACCATTATTTGTGGCATAACCTTCACATAAAACTTGACCTTTAATAACCTTATCTCTTTTAGAAACAATCGACTTAAGATTAACACAAGTTCCTTGATTTGTTTTCTTAAATTTTGTTAAATTATATGTAATAGTTCCAGAATCAAAACTTGTCAATAATTTTTCTTGATTTCTTTTATAGGTGATAATAATTTTATCAGCATCAACATAATCAACTACACCATCATTCTCTGCATTAATAAGAATTCTTGAATCAGATGCTACTTGTCTTTCAAGACCAGTCCCTACAATTGGTGATTCTGGTAAAAGTAATGGAACTGCTTGTCTCATCATATTAGATCCCATTAATGCTCTATTTGCATCATCATGTTCTAAAAAAGGGATTAATGAAGCAGATATAGAAGCAATTTGATTTGGCGCTACATCAGTATAATGAACTTTATTAGATTCAATTACTGGGAAATCACCCTCCATTCTTGCAATGATCATATCATCAATAATCTTACCAGTTTTATCAATCTGAATATTTGATTGTGCAATCAATTTCTCCTCTTCTTCTTCAGCACTTAAATAAATTGGTTCTGATTTTATATCAACTTTTCTATTATTAACCTTTCTGTAAGGAGTTTCAATGAATCCCATACTATTGATCTTAGCAAATACACTAAGAGAAGAGATTAATCCAATATTAGGTCCTTCTGGTGTTTCAATTGGACATAGTCTTCCATAATGAGTATAATGAACGTCTCTTACTTCAAAACCAGCTCTTTCCCTTGAAAGTCCTCCAGGTCCTAGTGCAGATAATCTTCTCTTATGAGTAAGTTCTGCTAATGGATTTGTTTGATCCATAAACTGAGACAATTGATTTGTTCCAAAGAACGTATTTATCACAGAAGAAAGAGTTTTAGCATTTATCAAATCTATAGGAGTAAAAACCTCATTATCTCTTACATTCATTCTTTCTCTTATAGTTCTTGCCATTCTTGCTAATCCAACACCAAACTGAGAAGACAATTGTTCTCCCACAGTTCTTACTCTTCTATTAGATAAGTGATCTATATCATCTATTTCAGCCTTAGAATTTATTAATTCAATCAAATACTTTATTATGGTTATGATATCTTGCTTAGTTAAAACTTGCTTGTCTACACCAATATCAAGTCCTAATTTTTTATTCATTCTGTATCGACCAACCTCACCTAATTTATATCTTTGATCACTAAAGAATAACTTATCAATAATTCCTCTAGCTGTTTCTTCATCTGGTGGCTCAGCATTTCTTAGTTGTCTATAAATATGCTCAACTGCTTCTTTTTCTGAGTTTGTAGGATCTTTTTGTAGCGTATTATGAATTATTGCATATTCACCTTTCTGATTACTCTCTTTGTGAACTAAAACTGTCTTAATTTCAGCTTCTATAATCTGTTCAACATTTTCCTTGTCAATCTCAGTATCTCTATCTAGTAATACTTCATTTCTTTCAATTGACACAACCTCTCCTGTATCTTCATCTACAAAGTCCTCATGCCAAGTATTTAAAACACGAGCAGCTAATTTTCTACCATAATACTTTTTTAAATTATTTTTAGAAGCCTTAATTTCTTCTGCTAAATCAAATATTTCAAGAATATCTTTATCTCTTTCATACCCAATTGCTCTAAATAGAGTAGTTACAGGTAATTTTTTCTTTCTATCAATATATGCATACATAACACTATTTATATCTGTAGCAAATTCAATCCATGATCCTTTAAATGGAATTACACGAGCAGAATATAATTTAGTTCCATTTGCATGAAATGATTGTCCAAAAAATACACCAGGTGATCTATGAAGTTGTGAAACAACTACCCTTTCAGCTCCATTAATACAAAAAGTTCCACTTGGAGTCATATAAGGAATAGTTCCCAGGTATACATCTTGAACAATTGTTTCAAAATCTTCATGTTCAGGATCAGTACAATATAATTTTAGTCTTGCCTTTAACGGAACACTATAGGTTAATCCTCTCTCAATACATTCTTGAAGATTATATCTCGGTGGATCAACAAAGTAATCTATAAATTCTAATACAAATTGATTTCTAGTATCAGAAATCGGAAAATTATCCATAAAGGTATTGTATAACCCTTCATTTTCTCTTTCCTCAGACTTAGTTTCTAATTGAAAAAAGTCTTGAAATGATTTTATCTGAATATCTAAGAAGTCAGGATAATTCATTGAGTTTTTCAGTGATGAAAAATTAACTCTTTCTGCTCTTTTTGATGACATCTATTATATAAGTTTAAATTTTAAAATATGTTACGGTTATCTTTAAGCACAAACAGGCATTGATGTTAAGATAAATTCTTAACATCAATGCCTATGAACTTTTATATGTTGAACTTATTTAAGTTCAACCTCAGCACCAGCTTCTTCTAATGATTTCTTCATTCCTTCAGCCTCATCCTTGCCAACAGCTTCTTTTATAGTCTTAGGTGCTCCATCTACTAATTCCTTAGCATCTTTTAGACCTAAACCAGTTAATTCCTTAACTAATTTAACTACAGCAAGCTTTGAGCCTCCAGCGGCTTTAAGAACCACATCAAATTCTGATTTGACTTCATCTCCAGCATCACCTGCAGCTGCTCCACCTGAAGGAGTTGCTACAGCTGCTGCAGCTGGTTCTATTCCGTATTCATCTTTTAAAATATCAGCCAATTCACTTACCTCTTTTACTGATAAGTTAACTAACTGTTCTGCGAAAGTTTTTAAATCTGCCATTTTTCTATTTTTAAGTAATTTCTCGTTAATATTTAATTTTAATTTTCTTTTTTATTTGTTTCTTCAGAGTCATCCTCAGCAGAAGCCTCCTCAGTAGGTGCCTCAACAGAAGCCTCCTCAGTAGGTGCCTCAACAGAAATCTCCTCAGTAGGCGCCTCAACAGAAGCCTCCTCAGTAGGTGCCTCAACAGAAGCCTCCTTATTAATTGATTTTTCTTCTCTATTAGATAAAGTCTGAATAATTCCTGATAACTTGCTACTACTAGATTTTAATGCTGAAATAACATTTTTTACTGGTGACTGCAATAACAGAATTATTTCTCCTATAAGCTCTTCTTTTGATTTTATTGAAAATAAAAGTTCTAATTTTTCATCACCTAAGTATATGTCATTTTTAATAATTGCTCCTTTTAAAATAGGTCTGTCAGATTTTTTTCTAAAATCTTTAATAACCTTTGCTGGAGCATTTCCAACATCAGATAACATTACTGAAGTATTTCCTTTAAGAGTTTCTAAAAGACCCCCAAAATCCTTATCTAAATCCGTCATTGCTTTTTCAAGAAGTGTATTCTTCATTACTTCAAGTTTAACTCCTGATTTAAAGCACAGTCTTCTTAGATTAGATGTTTCTGTAGAATTAAGTCCAGAAATATCTGTCAAATAAATAATCTCATTTTGAGATAACAGATCTGTTATCTCTGTAATTGCTCTAGATTTTTCTTCTCTTGTCATAATTCAATTCTAAATTTTCGGGTCTATTGCTAAACTTGGACTCATAGTTGATGAAATATAAATACTCTTCAAATACGTTCCTTTAGATGAGCTTGGCTTAAGCTTAACTATTGTCTGAATTAATTCATCAGCATTTCCAGCTATTTTATCAGCAGCAAAAGATACTTTTCCAATAGCAGCATGAATAATTCCTGCTTTATCTACCTTAAAGTCTATTTTACCTGATTTAACATCGGAAATAGCCTTACCAATATCCATAGTTACAGTTCCAGTTTTTGGGTTTGGCATTAAGCCTCTTGGACCTAAAACACGACCTAATGGCCCTAACTTACCCATAACACTAGGCATAGTAACTATAACATCTACATCAGTCCATCCCTTTTTTATTTTTTCTAGATACTCATTTAAGCCTACGTAATCCGCACCTGCTTTTTTTGCTTCATCTTCCTTGTCTGGTGTAACCAAAGCTAAAACTTTCATGTCTTTACCTGTACCATGAGGTAAAGAAACGACTCCTCTAATCATTTCATTAGCTTTTTTAGGATCAACTCCTAATCTAATAGCTAAATCTACTGAAGCATCAAATTTTGTAGTAGTTATATCCTTTAAAAGAGCACATGCCTCTTCTAATGTATATAGTTTACTGTTATCAATTTTTTCAATTACAGATTTTCTGTTCTTTGTTAATTTGCTCATTCTAAATTGAAATTATTTAGGTGGTTGCCCTCCTTTAACATTTATTCCCATTGATCTTGCAGTACCAGCGATCATTTTCATTCCTGATTCAACAGTAAATGCATTTAAATCTACCATTTTGCCCTCAGCAATTGTCTTTATCTGATCCCAAGATACTTTTGAAACTTTATTAATATTAGGCTCTCCAGATCCCTTTTTTACTTTTGCAGCTTCTTTTAATTGAACAGCTGCAGGTGGTGTTTTTATTATAAACTCAAAAGATTTATCCTTGTAAATAGTAATAACTACAGGTAATACCTTTCCAGGCTTATCCTGAGTTCTTGAATTAAATTGCTTACAAAATTCCATGATGTTGACACCAGCTGCTCCTAAGGCAGGACCTACAGGAGGAGAAGGATTAGCAACACCACCTCTAACTTGCAACTTAATAACTTTACCTATTTCTTTTGACATAACATTAATTTAAGTTTTTATGATTTTAATTTGGAAGCAATAAAATCATAAGTCTCTGTAACATTTATTTTTATAGCTTTTCAACTTGCATATAGCTCAATTCCAAAGGAGTTTTTCTCCCAAAAATTCTAACCATTACTTCAAGTTTTCTTTTTTCTTCATTTATTTTTTCAATTGTTCCATCAAACCCATTAAATGGTCCATCAATAACTTTAACATTTTCACCATGAATGAATGGAATAATAATATTGGATTCATCCTGAAGTGACAATTCATCTACTTTACCTAACATTCTATTTACTTCAGCCTGTCTCATAGGAATAGGCTCTCCACCCTTAGTTTCTCCTAAAAAACCTATAACATTTGTTACAGATTTGATTATATGTGGGATTTCTCCAGATAAATTAGCTTTAATCATAATATAACCAGGAAAGTATGTTTTATCTTTTGTAACCTTCTTTCCATTTCTTATTTGAACAACTTTTTCTTGCGGAACAAGAATTTCCTCTACAAAAGTATCCATACCTAACCTAGAAATTTCATTTTCAATGTAGGTTTTAATTTTGTTTTCTTGGCCACTTACAGCTCTAACAACATACCACTTATTTTCTGAATTGTTCTCTGCCATTAGTATTAATTTATCAAATTAAAATATTCCTTAATTATCCTACTGAAAACACTATCTAATCCCCATATAATTAAAGAAAAAATCAAAGAAAAAACTGCAACTAATACTGTTAGTTCTAAACCTTCATTAAAGCTTGGCCAACTAACATGATTCTTTAGTTCTTCAAATGATTCCTTAAAATATTTTAAAATTCCTAACATATTATTTTTTTTGCACGGGTTGAGAGACTCGAACTCCCGACACCTGGTTTTGGAGACCAGTGCTCTACCAACTGAGCTAAACCCGTAAACATAAGTCAAGATATTTCGTTAATGAAACAAAATAATATCTTAACATTAAATATTTATGGATTGATTTTATTATTCTACGATCTCAGTTACCTGTCCAGCACCTACTGTTCTACCACCTTCACGAATAGCAAAACGTAATCCAACACTCATTGCAATTGACTGAATTAATTCAACATTAATTGTTAAATTATCTCCAGGCATAACCATCTCAACACCAGATGGTAAATCAATTGTTCCAGTAACATCAGTTGTTCTAACATAAAACTGAGGTCTGTAGTTGTTATGGAATGGAGTATGTCTTCCTCCTTCTTCTTTCTTTAAAATATAAACTTCCGCCTTAAATTTCTTATGTGGAGTAACAGATCCTTGCTTACAAATCACCATCCCTCTTCTAATATCAGTTTTTTCAATACCTCTTAACAAAATACCAACATTATCACCAGCTTCACCTCTATCTAATATCTTTCTAAACATTTCAACACCAGTAACAGTAGAAGTTAATTTCTCTGCTCCCATACCAATGATATCAACTGTATCTGCAGTATTTGCAACACCAGTTTCAATTCTACCAGTTGCTACAGTACCTCTACCTGTAATTGAGAAAACATCCTCAATAGGCATTAAGAAAGCTTTATCAACATCACGCTTAGGTAATTCAATCCATGAATCAACATTTTTCATTAATTCCATAAGTGAATCAACCCATTTTTGCTCACCATTTAGAGCTCCTAATGCAGACCCAGCTATAACAGGAGTATTATCTCCATCATATTCATAGAATGTTAATAATTCACGAATTTCCATTTCAACTAGTTCTAATAACTCATCGTCATCAACCATATCAACTTTATTCATAAATACAACAATTCTAGGAATACCAACCTGACGACCTAAAAGGATATGCTCACGTGTTTGTGGCATTGGACCATCTGTTGCGGCAACAACAAGAATAGCTCCATCCATTTGGGCAGCACCAGTAACCATATTCTTTACATAGTCGGCATGACCAGGACAATCAACGTGTGCATAATGACGGTTTTCTGTCGAATACTCAACGTGAGATGTGTTAATTGTAATACCTCTTTCTTTTTCTTCAGGGGCATTATCAATTGTATCAAAGTCTCTTTTCTCTGATAAACCAGCATCTGCTAATACAGTAGTAATAGCAGCAGTAAGTGTAGTTTTTCCGTGATCTACGTGTCCAATTGTACCTATATTTAGGTGCGGTTTTGAACGATCAAATTTTTCCTTTGCCATAGTATAATTTTTTTAGCTTTTAAAATGAGCGCAAATATAATTTTTTATGCTTAATTAAGCAACTAAATTTCTATTTTTTTTTCCAGGGAAGTAAAATCAGTAGAAATTTATTGTTTTTTCTACCTACTATGCCAATATGCAATTGCAATAAAAACTAGCTGAAATGGAGCTCTAATAATAGCCGTGTTTTTGTCAATATTCATTGCAGTTTGTGCATGCTCATTCTGTATTAGAAATATATTAGCTGGAAAAACTGCAATTAACAGAAGAATCAACCCTATAGCAGAATATTTTCGATATTTAGTTAATAATCCTATTCCAAATAAAATTTCAAAAACCCCACTAATAAGCACTAATTCATGTTGAAATTTCAGATATGACGGAACCATATTTAAATAATAATCTGGATTAACAAAATGATCAATTCCAGTTTTTACATAAAAAAAGCACATAATGTAAATTGAAATTCTTTTAATTAGTTTCATTTCTTCTTATTTTATAAAAAAGCCTGCAATTGCAGGCTTTTTATCAAAATTTTAAATATAATTATAGAACAGGAATTCCATTGGATACTGCAATTGGAGCTACTCCGTAAACTTCTGATGTGAAATTTACCAAATTTGGATGAGCAACAACTCCTTTCCAGAGCTCAGAATCTAAATATGTGTCAACAGATTCCTTACTTTTAAAATAGTAAATCCCACCAA
>Ga0315324_10000703_pt1 | contig 11631 bp, 5 predicted proteins | sample M150021515metaG_FD_203919 | JGI IMG/M metagenome (GOLD analysis project Ga0315324, IMG submission 203919) | Ammonia-oxidizing marine archaeal communities from Monterey Bay, California, United States - M1 500m 21515 | ecosystem: Environmental > Aquatic > Marine > Intertidal zone | place: USA...
ACTAAGGATTCGCCGTCATCTTGAATCTGGCTCAAAGTATGTGTTCGAAAGTAGGTCGGATGCCAAACAGTGTCGCTCGCCATGCTTAGGGGCGTGACACTTTCGGACAAGAAGTCATCGCTGACTATAACACATAATTCATAGGGTATAATCTAGGCCGTTACAATATGGCCGAGGTCTTATTCACTTCAGAGAGTGTTGCTTCCGGCCATCCGGACAAACTTTGTGACGCTATTAGTGATGCAATAGTGGATGCTTGTCTGTCTATCGATTCCAATGCAAGAGTTGCCGTTGAAACCAGTGTTAAAGGTGGCACTGAAAGAGGTATTATCTTGTTGGCAGGAGAGGTTACTCTCTCGGGAGATCATCCAGATTATGAATCAATTGCCCGTACAACTGCTGCAGATATTGGATACGACTCCCATTCGATTGGATTTGATGCTACCAATGACTTGCGCTGTGAAGTGATTCAGAAGATTACCGCACAAGCCGCAAATATCAGTCAAGGAGTAAATAATGCAGAACAAGGCGCTGGCGATCAAGGTTTGATGTTTGGATTTGCTTGCTCGGAAACTGAGAATTATGAGGTGCTAAAGGGCCGATACTTCCCTCTAGCAGCGGCATTATCTCAACGCTTGACTCGAAGAATGACCAATGCTAGAGTCGAGGGGTTGTTACCTTGGGCCCGTCCTGATGCCAAGAGTCAAGTTACTGTGGAGTACCTCGATGGGAAGCCATCTAGGGTCCATACAGTAGTTATTGCAATTCAGCATGACGATGCTCTAAAGAACAACTTCGCTCAAGATGAAGTTGCAGAAAGAGAATACATTACTGATGAAATTCGAAAGCATGTGGTTGAACATGCGATTCCAAGTGAATTATTGACAGATGGTTACCGACTAGTAGTCAATGGAACTGGCCGTTTCGCAGATCCTGGCGGTCCATATGCTGATGCTGGATTAACCGGCCGGAAAATTATCGTCGACACTTACGGAGGAATGGGCCGTCATGGAGGAGGGGCATTCTCAGGAAAAGACCCATCCAAGGTCGATAGGTCTGCGGCTTATGCGGCAAGATGGGCTGCCAAGCATGTTGTCGCTGCCGGATTAGCAACAAAATGCGAAATTCAACTTGCATATGTTATTGGAGTTGCAGAACCAGTTAGCGTTCGAGCCGAATCATTTGGAACATCTGTGTTAAGTGACAAAGAATTGACAAATAGGGTAAATTCAGTGTTTAATTTTACTCCAAAATCAATCGCATCTGAGCTTGATTTGCTAAGGCCAATTTATTCATCAACCGCAGCAGGTGGTCACTTTGGTAGAACTCCTGGAGTCGATGGGGCATTCCCTTGGGAAAAACTCGACCAGGCTAAATTAAATTCTCTTCAGAACTGATTTCCCCCGGCCCTTAGGGCCGATTGGATGAAATGTCAGCATTGAGTCGCAAACACCATGTCGCGTCGAGTGAATGCACTCATCTTGGTCATAGTTATGGCCTTTGCACCGTTAGTACCCCTAGCTAGTGCACATCCTAGTATCGGCCTTACAACCGATGTAAGTCACATTATTTTGTCACCGGGAGAAGCAACAAATCTAACATTGTCAATCCACAACAATGGGTCATCGATTGAAACTTATTCCGTAATGGTTTCTGGATATGATTCAGCATGGGAAATCATTCCTGCAGATTCAAATGTGACCAATGTCATTCCAACCTACAGTGCATCGTCTACGATTGCCGTACGCTTGTCGGTTAATGCCCTTCCTAGCAATTCTAGTTCCCTAACAATAACGGTGACGGAACCAGATGCAAATGTTTCTACTAATATCACTGTGCTGCTATCGGTTCAGCCGCAATATTTGCCCGCTATTGATTCTTCAACAGTAGGAGATAATGGATTAGTAAATATCGCACCTGGTGACGACCTGAACCTTTCTGTCTCTATCACAAATAACGGCAATGTCAATGACACAATACTTCTTTCTGTAGACCAATCGCCGGATTTAGTTGGATTTTGGACTAATTGGACATCGGGTGGCGGCTCAAACAATACAAACAATTCGGGTAACAATACTGGCGGCAACAATACCGGTGGCAACAATACCGGTGGCAACAATACCGGTGGTAACAATACCGGTGGCAACAATACCGGTGGCAACAATACCGGTGGCAACAATACCGGTGGCAACAATACCGGTGGCAACAATACCGGTGGCAACAATACTGGCGGCAACAATACAAATGGTTCTCTAATGATGTCGGGACCGCAAGGATGGGAAGTGCGATTTTTAGATGACACAATGGATCTAATGACTCCGGGAGAGCAAAGAAATGCTATATTGCGGATTTCCATTCCGGCTAATGAAAATCCAGGATATTACGGATTTGACTTATTTGCTGCAAGTGCATTGGGTAACTTCTCGGTCAACTCTACATTAGTGGTCAATGTTACAGCAGTACATGATTTAAGATTCAGTTATATCCCATCTGGAGTAATACTGCTACCAGGTGAAAACTCCACTGTGAATGTAAACATAACCAGTTTATCGACCGCAGATGGAAACTGGACTTGGGAAATCTCAGTGATTACGGATCAAAGCCAAACAGGTGGTCTTGTGCAGGCTAATTGTCAAGCGGTTTTACCTAATTATTCGACATTTATCACCGCTGATGGCACCGTCTCTATCGGCGTAAATATTTCCACCTATGCCAATACTCATGCAGGTGATTCGTGTATATTTGCTCTAACTGGCATATTAGATTCGGACACTTCTATTACTGAAAGTGTAGAGTTTACATTGGTCGTTGGCCAGCAATGGAATCTTTCAATGGTCCTTCCTACTTCGATTAAGTTAGACGTAGGTGAATCTGAATCATTCAATATAGCGATTAGTAATGATGGATCTGAAGAAGATACTATTTCGTTGATCGGCATCGACAAAGAAGGCATAACTTTCACTAATCCCTCCCCGGTGACTCTTGACCGTGGTGTATCACAATATGTTGTGATGGGAGTTCAAATCGATTCATCATTAGTTGGCAATATAACACTAGATTTCACAATGTCTTCAACCAATAGTGGAGTAGGAAGTGTAAATCAAAGTGGATTATTTGAAGTTAAGGCCTTCTCTGAATTATCCATGGAAGGCCCCGCAGATAATCGAATTGTAGTCGTCCCAGGACAGAATTCATCGATTACTCTCAACATATCTAATGGTGGAACTCGAAACCTAGACCTTTCAGCAAGTATTTCTGGATTACCTAGTGGAATTAGCGTTTCTAGTGGTCTCGAAAGCATATCTTTGGGTGCAGGCAATTCGACTGATGTTGAATTAGAACTTGTCGCTTCAGCCGGAATTCTGCCATCTAGTGCAACGTTTATCATTACATTTGATGGTGGGTGGACTACAACAGAACTTACAATCGATTTGCAAATTGCAGACCGCCATGAAGTAATGATAGATACCAACCAAGACCGAATTATCGCATCGCCACTTGATGGCGCAAACCTAACCATCATGATTACCAATCTAGGTACTTCAACTGAAACTTTCGTGGCTAATATCAACAATTCACAAGTTAGTGATTGGTTTACGGTTAGTGTAGACACATTATCTGTTAATTTAGCAGCGGGCCAATCTGGTTCGATTACAATATCCGCCAGAGAGATTGCAGGTGGCGCACCTGCATCTGGAAATGAACTTGTCATCACAGTAACCAGCACCGATGATTCGACTGTTATGGATATGCTAGTAATCGACATCGTTCCACAAATCGCTGATGGATTGATTACTGTGATGAGTGACGACGACAAAGCAGCACCTGGCGGAGTGATTTACGGTAATGTAATTATCACGAATTTAGGTACTGCAACCGATTCAATGCTAATCAATACTGTAGAAATGGATTGTAATCTAGATGGGGAGATGTTAGAATTAGCACCTAGTATGTCATCTAACCCAATTCCATGGTCGTGCATAATCAATGAAAATGAACACGCTGGAGTGAAAGTCTTGACGTTTAGATTGACCTCTACAGCGCGCTCTGACATGGTATTAACCACAAGTGAAGCGTATACTGTCGAGCCAAGTTGGTCTGATGAAGTAATATCATTTACCTTTGAACAGAACGACCTTGTATTTGATGAAAGTATCGAACAACAAACTATTTCGTTAACAATTTGTAATGAAGCTAATACCTATGTCGAAGGGAATTTGGAACTAATTGGAAAGAATGAACCTCAGATGGATGGCATATTCTATCGGTCCGGTGAAACCGGAATGAATTCGACATACAGTTTGTCTAGCAATGGATGCCAAGATTTCCGACTTATGCTAACACCCCTGTACATGGATGGATTCGAGGCAGTGCTGGTGATTCACTCGGTTAGCCAAGTCGAAGGACAAACTGTTAGAGATGAATCTGAAGACTTACGAGCAAGTGTCGCTGGACCTCATATGCCGCCCGATGGGTTGAATCTAGGACTTCTTGAACTCGATAACAAAAACTCATTGATACTATTAGCCACTGGCTGGATTATGTCACTCCTGCTTCTAGCATATATCAGACTATTCAGAAAAACTACGATCCTTGAAGAGGAAGAAGAAGAAGAAATTCCACTTGGTCCAAATGAAGTACGCATAGATGAATATAACAAAGTTACATGTTGTTCATGTGAAGCGCGATTGGGAGTACCAGAAGACAGTGAGCCGCCTTTCAGATTCACCTGCCCTAAATGTGACACAAGAATTCGCGTAGTCGAGTAATCACCTTTTCTGAGCAAATAGAAGGAAGGCTGTATGGCCGAATGGACCGTTTACAGGCCTCATTCCACCTTTCGAAGCGGTACCCCATTCTCGTTCCATCAACTCACCCGCCCATTCGACGATGAGTCCTGATTCTTCACACGATTTCCAGCATTTTTCTAATTGTGAAGTCGTAGGGGCATAGCAAGCAATCCTACCCCCAAATGCAAGTTTAGGTGCGCACGCAATAATTGCAGGAGAATGCACTGGCATATCGAGAATTATGGCATCAAATTTTAGGTCAGGAACTACGTCTTCTACCATACCTTCTAAATGAGTATGTTTTGGAAATTCTGAAAAACATTCGCGTGCTCGATCTAAATTCAACAATCCGACTTCAGCATGTTCAGTTCTTGGTTCTGCAGTAACTAGATGTCCCGAATTTCCAAGGACTTTGGCAAGGTGCAAAGATAACCCTCCCGACCCCAACCCCGCCTCTAGTACAATATCTCCTGAACCAATCCCTAATCGGGTGATAAATGACCCTGCATCTTTAGCAGAAATTGTCTGAGCACGCCTAGCCATTCCCGCTATTAATTCAGGCAATCTAGTAGGCATTCTGGTCAGATATTTTTGACCAACTAGTACTTCTTCACCGACATCGGTATTGCTTAGCAGTGCAACGGTATTAAGCACGCCTAAACCTTTGTGTTTAATGACTTCATCTTTTAGTTCCACAATATGAATCCGCCCTTCGTTTTCCATCAGGGCTGCATACTCTGCCATGCATCTGCGAGGGGAATGGTGCCAAGAACGATTCGCATGAAATGTGTGAATCCCCCCTAAGGGGGGAAAGAACCCCAACAGCGTATGTTCAAATACCTGTATGTTAAGGCGAAGGCATGAAGACCGCACGTATGTATGCATTTTCAATAGTCGCACTGATGCTTTTGAGCATTACTGCTTCATTTGGTGGATTGATCGCAGAGAACGAAAATACAGCCACTGAATTGGCAGATGAACCCGTAGAAATGGAGGCTACGAGCCCTGGATATCCAGTGTTTGCAGAATACATGGGCGCCTATTGGTGTGGCCCTTGTGTAACAGCATCAGGTAACCTGCATTCACTTTCGGGAAGCAATGGTGATGATTTCACTTATATTTCATTCTGGGAATCAGCCGCAACAGGATGGCCAGCAGATGGCCCAATCAATCGTCGTTCGCATATTACGAACGCACCAGGTTACACTGGAGGAATCCCCGTCGTGGTCTTAGGGGATGCCGACCAAGGAACCTACTACACCGTTGGAGGACAATCCTATGACAGTTATTACCAGAATGGTGGAGACACACAAGATGGTACTGATTACTCATTGACTGTGATTCAATCTGAGAATGGCAATGTCATGGACATTGATATCACCGCTGCTTATACAGGCGCCGGTTCAAAAACTGTTTACATCTATGCAGCAGTAACTGAAGAAGTCTCACCTGAATCTTATTCTGCTGGTTCAAACCCTCACCATGTATGGCAGAAGTGGCTACTCAATGGAGCAGGTAATGGATTTGAATCTGTTACACTCACCGCAGGAACTTCGGTAACAAAATCCTGGTCAGTACCAATTAATACTGTACGTCCAGCTAATGGAGCAACTGCTGCTGATAACTTCCTCACTGTTTCAGCGCTAATCGATGGAGACCATTCCGCTCACCGCAATGTTGTGTCCGCTGCTGATTCAAACATGGCACCAACAATTGATTTGGGAGTCAAGACATTTACTCTAGAAAATCCAAGTGCCCCGAATGGCGGCTACATCAACGGCGACCTTCTAAATCTTGAAGCGACAATTGTCAACAATGGAGTAGACGCATATTCCAATGGCGGAGATGTTCGTTTCTACTACAAGATTGGAAACACCAAGAATTACGTCGGAACTACTCATGCTCTTTCCACCTTCGCAAATAATGGAGATACACAATTCTACTCTGGTCAAATCGATACCACTAGTTTGCCTGAAAATGCATATCAGACCTCATTTGGCGCTGAAATTTCAAATCTCGTTGCAGACAAATCAGGAAGCAACAATGATGGCGTAGAAATTGTACCTCACGACTTGGTGCCAGTGGCACGCAAGGCTCAGGTAATCGGGTCCAATGAAATCGACAGGGGAAATAATTTCCTTGTCGAAGCTAAGACTACTTTCAATGACGGAGTTGATATTAACACCACATACTTCACCTTTGATGTTGAGGTTTCACCCGCTGGAATGGATCAATGGATGAGTGGAGATTTGATTGTTAACGACGGGGTCGTTTACCAAGAAGGCACTTCCAATGAACATCGCCAATATCTGGTAAAGCCAGACATGGATATGGGAGCAGGGTTCTATGACATCCGTGCTCGTTCAATAGATTCACGTATGCAAACCAGTGATTGGCAAATAACCGAAGATGCATTCGAACTGAAGAATGCTCTACCAACAATCACTTCTGAACCAGTCCCTACAGTTAAGGTTCAGACTTCAACTAAAGTTTCAATTATCAGCAATATAAATGATGCTGAAACAGATTTACAGGACCTTGTCATAACAAGTGATAGTCCTAACTTCATTGCATGGCACTCTGTCACCGAAGAAATCGAAGTTTACTTTGATAGTATTCGATATATCAACGGACAAGCTACAGCCTCTGGTATTGAAGTCGCTGTTGATGACGGTACTGAAACAGCCTACGGAACTTTACTTTTCAATGTCATAGAAAACGGGCAGCCTCGCTGGGCCGGTGTTGAAAAGCAGTATGTAGACGAAGATTCGGCTTCATCAATGAGTCTATTGTCTTACGTAACCGATTCAGATGCCAATGGAAACGCTGTATCTTCTGAAGATTTGGTACTAGCAATTATCGATAATACCAATCCTGAATTGCTTGAAATCGAACTAAGAGAATTCACATTAAACTATGCCACTATGGATGGAGACATTAATGGAGAGACTACTATCACAGTACGTGCTAGTGACGGCGAGCAGTATTCTGATCAATTGATTACAATTGCAATTACTCCAATCAATGACGCACCTCGACTCGACTTATCTGAATTTGACGGACTACGACTAAAGGCAGGGACACAGAAAACCATCTTCCTTAATGAAATTCTAACTGATATTGATGGCGACGTCAATCAAGTAACTGTCACAGCAAGTAACCCGATACCTGGTGCTGCACGTGTCAACTTCCTTGACAACACCCTAACATTGATTTGGGATACTGAAGGAATGCAGACCGTTACTATACAAGTAGAAGACCGTTATGATTCTAACATCTACACTCTTGTTGTGGACGTATATGACAGCATGCCACTGTTAGTAGGAGAGGGCCCTGATGCTGATGTTCGCATGATTGCAACCAATGTCTATATCGGTGAAGTTCCAGAAGTTACAATGTTCCTGAACAAAGACGATGTTACCATTACATCCCTAACATCCACATGGCAATTATGCAATGCATTGACTGGAGTTTGTTCTCTCAATGTAATACACGAGCATGACATCACCGCTAAGAGCCTTGGATGGACTTTCGACCCACTGAATGGACAAAAAGATGATGGTGGACTTCGATTGAAGGATTACATTACTGTCGCTAAGATTACTGCAATCGCTTCAAACGGTGAGAAGTTTGAGTTCAAGGGTACCAACTTGAAGTGGACCGCAGAAGAGACTGCACCAGGCCCTGAAACTATGTCGGAAGATGAAGTCAAGGAACTAATTGTTGAACTCGATGAGGCGATAGATACCAAGAAAACTGAAATCGAAGGTATGGAGAAAGGTTCTTCAGAATATGAGGAAGCAAATACCGAACTTGATCAATTAGAAACTGAGCGTACAGAAGCATGTGAATACACAACCTGCGAATCGATGAAATCTGGCGGAACAACTGTAGATAAAGAATCCGGGCTTAACATGACGATTGTTGCAATTGCAATGGCAGTGATTATCTTCGCACTATTAGGTGGATTATTATTCATGCGCCGAGACAACGATGGAACACTGGAAAAGTCGGTGGACTGGGCTAATGAACTTCCTGCAAATGATGCTGTTGCAAATTCAATGTATGGCGGCGCACAAGAGATATTCCAACAACCAGTTGCGGCTCCTGCCCCTGAGGTTGCACAAGTAGCTCAGAGTGCACTCCCACTACCACCAGGTGGACTTCCAGTGGGATGGACAATGGAGCAGTGGGCATATTACGGACACCAATACCAACAGTAATTGGTGCATTTCAACGTTTGATGCACATATGGCGTATGCCAAACGGCTAAAACGGACTAGGTAAGAGGAATTGATGTGGCAGAAGAGAAAGTAGTTGATACACCAGACTCTGATGAGGAGGAAATGGTGACCATTTGGAGCCCTGAAGCGGGTGACAATATTGAGGTCAATTCTACTCCAGTTGATGAATGGGTTCGAAGTGTTGATTTCAAAACTACTGAAGAAGTCCCAATTCCCGAAAGATTGGTAGACCAAGTAATTGGCCAAGATGCGGGTTCTATCGTTATTCGAAAGGCTGCCGAACAAAGGCGCCACATGATGATGATTGGAGACCCAGGAACTGGTAAATCGATGCTTGCTAGGTCGATGACTGAATTGCTGCCTGAAGATAAACTCGAAGATATTCTTTGTTATCCCAATGAGGATGATGAAAACGAACCTAGAGTTCGTACAGTTCCAGCTGGAAGAGGCGATAGAATTGTCAAGAGCCAAAAAGAGGCTATTAAAATTCAAAGAGAAAAGAGTCAGAAAATGTTGATGATCGGATTTGTCGCCATCGCATTCCTATTAGCAGTCGTTGCAATTCAAAGTGGAGATATCTTGACATTGTTATTTGGGATGCTTCTTTTGATGTTTGGATATATGTTCCTACGTTCTAGAATGGGCGGAGCAGATGAAGGAAGAATCCCCAAGGTTCTAGTAAAGCACCAAGGGCAAGATTCACCTCCATTCATCGATGCTACTGCAACCCTATCCGGGAGTTTACTTGGAGATGTAAGGCACGACCCCTTCCAAAGCGGAGGAATGGAAACACCGGCTCATGAAAGGGTCGAGCCAGGTGCAATTCATCGTGCGCATGGAGGGGTTTTGTATATTGACGAAATCAATTTACTAAGACTCGAAGAACAGCAGGCCCTTCTGACTGCAATGCAAGAGCGAGCATTCCCCATCTCAGGTAGGTCTGAGCGTTCTAGTGGAGCATTGACAAAGACTGAAGCAGTTCCATGCGATTTCATTCTAATCGCTGCAGGAAATTTAGATGCTATCCAAGGAATGCATCCTGCTTTGAGAAGTCGTATCAGAGGATATGGATACGAGGTATACGTTAATTCAGATATGCCAGACACTACTGCTAATCGACGACGTCTGATTCGATTCGTCGCTCAAGAAGTTCGAAGAGACATAGGCACGTCTAGAGAGATTCCCCACTTCGATAGATCTGGTGTTTCTGTAATTCTCAGAGAAGCTCAACGCCGTGCTGGACGAAGAGGAAAATTATCCCTCAGGCTACGTGAACTTGGAGGCCTAGTAAGAATCGCTGGAGATTTAGCATGTGAAGAAGGTGCTGAGTTAACAACATCTCGTCATGTATTAGCAGCACGCAATATTGCTAAGCCACTTGAACAACAAGTCGCTGATCGAATGATTGAGAGACGTCAAGAATACTCTCTTGTCGTTAACTCCGGCAATCGTATTGGCCGTGTAAATGGATTAGCGGTCCTAGGAGCCGATTCCGGTCTTTCTGATTACAGTGGAATAATGCTGCCTGTTGAAGCACTGGTAACCCCATCTCAATCTAGTGGAGGAAAGGTGTTTGCGACTGGTGGTCTTTCAGATTTGGCCAACGAGAGTGTAACCAATGTAAGTGCGGTCATAAAGAAACTCACAGGCAAGAATGTGTCGGATTACGACATTCATATTCAATTCGTTGATACCCACGGAGTCGATGGCGATTCGGCTTCTATCACTATTGCGACTGCAATTATATCGGCATTAGAGGATATTCCGATTCGTCAAGACCTTGCCATGACTGGAAGTCTTTCAGTTAGAGGAGAGGTACTACCTATTGGTGGAGTTACTGCTAAGATTGAATCTGCTGCTAAATCGGGAATCAAAACAGTAATTATTCCTCGTGCTAATCTACAGGACGTATTGCTAGACAAGCAATATGAGGGTATCGAAGTTATTGCAGTAGATACTTTGGATGAAGTAATGGAACATGCATTGGTAGTTGGCGATAAGAAGACTAGTTTGGTTGAGCGCCTATCTGCAGTTATTGACCGCCTTACCCCCGAAGTGTCCCCCAATAGCCAACTCTCCTGATAGGAAGTATTGCTATGACTGAGAAAGATAATGCAGGGTCGGCCTTGCCTATTCTTTTCCTTGTTGTCATGATTGACATGATTGGGTTTGGAATTGTCATTCCATTCCTCACATATTTCATAGAAGACCTTGCTTCAATCGAAGGCGTGATGGAAATTGGCCTTTGGGTCGGCCTGATGATGGTGAGTTACTCGGCTGCTCAATTCTTGTTTTCCCCGTTATGGGGTTCACTATCCGATCGCCTTGGAAGAAAACCAATCATACTCACTGGCCTAGTGGGCAATACAATATTCTTCGCAGTCTTTGGAATTTCCACTAGTCTTGTAATGGCACTAATCGCAAGATTCTGTGCTGGGGCTTTCAATGCCAATATCGCAGTAGCTAAGGCATACATTGGAGATATTTCAGATAACACTAATCTTGCAAAACGTATGGGACTAATTGGCGCATCATTTGGAGTAGGATTTACTGTTGGCCCATTTATCGGAGGGGAGTTCTCCAGTCCTGCTGAAAAG
>Ga0315324_10000704_pt1 | contig 11628 bp, 7 predicted proteins | sample M150021515metaG_FD_203919 | JGI IMG/M metagenome (GOLD analysis project Ga0315324, IMG submission 203919) | Ammonia-oxidizing marine archaeal communities from Monterey Bay, California, United States - M1 500m 21515 | ecosystem: Environmental > Aquatic > Marine > Intertidal zone | place: USA...
CGGACACCAGGGTGGTGTGTACCACCGTCGGGCCGTATGCGCTCTATGGATCGACTTTGGTTGCGCTCTGTGCAGAGCTCGGGACTCACTACTGTGACCTGACGGGCGAGGTGCAGTGGATGCGCCAGATGATCGAGACTCACCAGGCCGCCGCAGAATCGAGCGGTGCGAGAATTGTCCATACTTGTGGTTTCGATAGTATTCCCTCGGACCTGGGAACCTACTTTGTCCAGCGTGAGATGCACAAAGCCCATGGTGTTTATGCGCCGCGGGTGAAATATCGCGTTGTTGGTTCAAGCGGCGGTGTCAGCGGGGGTACGGTCGCCAGCATGATGAATATGATGGAAGAAGCGAGCGCGAATCCGGAAATACTGGATATCATCGCCGATCCTTACGCGCTGAACCCACCAAACATGCCGCGTGGTGAGGATGGAGCGGACCAGACGACAGTAGAATATGACGAGGACTTCAGGCAGTGGACAGGTCCTTTTGTGATGGCCGGTATCAATACGCGGGTTGTTCGTCGTTCCCATGCGCTGCTGGGCTACCCCTGGGGCAGCCACTTCAGGTATGACGAAGCGATCCTGACGGGTGATGGACCCGCTGGTTTTGCCAGAGCGGTTCTGGTTGCTGGTGGAACGGGCCTGATGAGCAAGGTGACGGGAATCGAAGCCTTCAGAAAGCTACTCGCCAGAGTAGTGCCTGCACCTGGTGAAGGCCCTTCAGAGGCGGACATGGAAAACGGTTTTTTCGAGATTGAACTGCGGGCGTCAAACCCTGAAGACCCGAAGAAGGACCTGACAGCCGTGGTAACGGGTGATCGCGATCCTGGCTATGGGTCGACCTGCAAGATGATCGCGGAAAGCGCCGTATGCCTTGCTGTGGATGATCTTGAGTCAGCGGGAGGGTTCCTGACACCTGCCTCGGCGATGGGAGGTTTGTTGATTTCCCGCCTCGCTGAAAAGGCCGGGATGGGATTTACGCTCAAGGCTGCGGAAGAATAAATTTACTCTTTTAGACCGCTGCCTCTTTAGCCGGAATCAGCCTTCGTATAAGATCATGGAAGTCATCTTTCCTCGGTCGATCTAGCTACCAATGAAGCAGGAATTCGTTCATCTTCGCGTGCATTCAGAGTATTCACTGAGTGACGGGGTGGTACGAATCAAGCCCCTGGTAGCGGAATGTGTTCGCCAGGGCATGCCAGCGGTCGCGGTCACGGACCGTAACAATCTTTTCGGGCTGGTTAAATTCTACAACGCCGCCGAATCCGGTGGTGTTAAACCAATCGTTGCCAGTGACATCTGGGTGGTTGGTGACAATTCCAATGAAGAAGCGACGCCCCTGGTTCTGGTCGCCAGGAATGATAAAGGTTACCGAAACCTTTGCGAGCTGCTGTCCTGGTCCTATTCCGAAGGCCAATCAATGGGCGTTGCCGGGCTGACCCGGAACGCGATTGCAGAGAAATCCCATGGATTGATTGCCCTCTCGGGCGGTCGCGAGGGGGACGTCGGCAAGGCATTGCTGGCCGGTAACCTCGAGGAAGCAAAACGTCTAGCTGGCAGATGGCAGGAAATATTCCCGGATGCCTTTTACATCGAGCTGCATCGAACCGGCCGGGGCTCGGAAGACGATTACAACGTTCTGGCGGTCAATCTGGCCATCGAGCTTGGATGCCCTGTTGTGGCGACCAATGACGTGCGTTTTCTCGCTCAAGAGGAGTTCGAGGCGCATGAGGTTCGGGTGTGTATTCATGATGGTAGAACTCTGGACGACCCCAGGCGGGAGCGCCGCTATAGCGATCAGCAATACCTGAAAACTGCCCAGGAGATGGTTGAGTTGTTTGCTGACATTCCGGAGGCGATTGAAAATTCGGTCGAGATCGCGAAACGCTGCAATGTCAGCCTGGAGCTGGGTAATTATTACCTGCCCGAATATCCAGTACCTGAAGGTATGACCACAGAAGCATTTCTCAATGACGTATCAGCCCAGGGGTTGAATGTGCGGCTTGAGAAAATACTCGACCCGGCGAAAGAGGTGCCGGCGGCCAAGAGCCGGAAAGAGTATGAAGACCGGCTGGCATTCGAGCTGGGCGTTATCAACTCGATGGGGTTCCCCGGCTATTTCCTGATCGTGATGGAATTCATCCAATGGGCGAAAGAGAACGATATTCCCGTGGGTCCCGGGCGAGGTTCTGGAGCCGGGTCACTGGTCGCCTATTCCTTAAGAATAACAGACGTTGACCCTCTCGAGTATGACTTGCTTTTCGAACGGTTTCTTAATCCCGAACGGGTGTCCCTTCCGGATTTTGATATCGATTTTTGCATGGATGGTCGCGACCGTGTCATCCAGCATGTGACAGAGCGTTATGGACGGCAAGCGGTTTCCCAGATCATTACCTTTGGAACCATGGCGGCGAAAGCGGTGGTCAGAGACGTTGCACGGGTTCAAGGCAAGCCATACGGCCTCGCGGACAAGCTGTCCAAGTTAATCCCATTCGAGCCCGGTATGACGTTAACGCGCGCCCTGGAAGAAGAACCGTTATTAAAAGAGTTCGTGAAGATTAGTGAAGAAGCAGATGAAATCATGGAGATGGCCTTTAAGCTTGAGGGTCTTGCTCGCAATGTAGGCCGTCATGCCGGTGGTGTTGTGATTGCGCCAACCCGATTGACCGATTTTGTGCCGACCTATTGCGACGAAACCGGCGGTGGTCTGATGACCCAGTTCGATATGAACGACGTTGAGCAGGCCGGGCTGGTCAAGTTTGATTTCCTTGGGCTACGTACCCTGACTATTATCGACAATGCTGTAAAAAGCATAAACCAGCGAAATGAGACGCTGGGTGAGCCCCTGGTCGATATCGAAGCCATTTCTCTTGAAGACGGTAATATTTACGCAGATCTGCGACAGGCAAAGACGACGGCTGTATTCCAGCTTGAATCCAGGGGGATGAAAGACCTGATGAAAAAGGTCAAGCCCGAACGCTTTGCGGACATTGTGGCGCTGGTGGCGCTGTTCCGACCGGGTCCGATGCAGTTGGCAGACGATTTCATCAACAACAGGAAGCTGGGCCGCGAAAACGTCGATTTTCTTCATCCCAGCCTGGAACAGGTATTGGAAGACACCTTTGGTGTCATGCTGTATCAGGAGCAGGTGATGCAGATTGCGCAGATTTTGGCCGGGTATACGCTCGCTGATGCCGACCTGCTCCGGCGTGCGATGGGTAAGAAGAAACCGGAAGAAATGGCCATGCAGCGAGAGATATTTTTGGCGGGTGCTACCGCCAACGGGGTTGAGGCAAAACAGGCTGGCCATATCTTTGACCTGATGGAGAAGTTTGCCGGTTATGGTTTTAACAAACCCCACTCGGTTGCCTATGCGCTGATTGCCTATCAGACCGCTTGGTTGAAACACTACTTTCCCGCTGACTTTATGGCAGCAGTGCTGTCGGCCGACATGCAAAACACTGACAAGGTCGTCACGAATATTGAAGAATGCCGGGAAATGAAGCTGAGCTTGCAGCCGCCTGATGTGAATCGCGGTGAGTTTCGTTTCATCGCGGATACTGAATCAAGCATTGTTTATGGTCTTGGCGCTATCAAAGGCCTGGGTGAAGGACCCATTGAATCCATCGTCACCTATCGACAGGCAGAGGGTTGTTTCGGGGATCTGTTTGAGTTCTGTGAAAAAGTCGACCAGAGAAAAGTAAATAAACGAGCGCTTGAGGCGCTGATTGGCAGCGGTGCACTGGATCAGCTGGTGGCTCAGGTCCCTGATGATTGCCCTGATGTCATCGGCTTCAAACGAGCGTTATTGATGGCGAACCAGGTCGAAGCCGTTGGCCTTGCGGTTCAGAAAGCCAGCAACAAGCTGAGCGGTTTGACTGATCTCTTTGGCAGCGAAGTTCTGGTTAGTGATTCCGAAGAAGGACGCTACAACCATATTGAAAATTTATGCAACCTGTCCTTCAAGGGCCGGCTGGGCAAAGAGAAAGATTCCCTGGGGTTGTTCCTGACCGGGCATATGGTTGATGAATACAAAGAGGACTTTGAGCACTTTACTGACCTGCGGCTGAGTAAGCTGCGAACAGGCCAGAGTGAGGTCACTGTCGGTGGGCTTGTGTTCGCGATGCGGGCAATGAAAAGCAAGCGTGGCGGCACCAATGCATTCGTTACGCTGGATGATAAAACCGGCCGTCTTGAAGTTCAGATATTCGGTGAGTTGTACGACCAGGTCAGGGAGAAGCTGGAAAAGGACGAGATTATATTTGTCCGAGGTTCCATCGAGGACGACGATTTTACAGGTGGCAAGAAGATGCGAGCGTCCGAGGTGATGACCCTGGAAGAAGCCAGGGCAAAGAAAGTATCCAGGCTGAAGGTCGAGATCGATACCTGCAACCTGTGTGATGGGTTCATTGATGAACTTGCCGAAATACTCCAACCCTTTCGCCCAAGAGACACGGTCGGTTGTCCTGTTGCTGTCAGGATTGTAAACAAGATGTCGCAGGGAGATGTCATTCTTGGCGATGACTGGCGAGTCATACTCCATGACGACCTGCTCCAGAACCTGAAGGAACATTACGGTTCGGAGAAAGTTCACCTGCAGTATGCATGAGGCAGGTATCGTGCGCGAAAAAGTACTGACTGAAACCTTTCTGCGCCATCTCGAAGACCAGAAAATCAAACGGTTGGTCGTTGGCCTTAGTGGCGGCGTCGATTCGGTGGTCCTGCTGGATATAGTGAGCCAGATCAAGAAAGTTCCGGTTTCAGCGGTCCATGTGAATCATCATCTTCATCCCCGCTCCGATGACGACGAAAAGTTCTGCATCGCTCTGGCTGAGAAATACCAGTTTGAAGTGCACTGTCAAAGTGTCGCGGTCAGTGCGCAGGGAAGCCTTGAAGCCAGGGCCAGAGAAGCCAGGTACAACGTCTTTGAACAGTATCTGGTCGAAGGTGATTTACTGTTGCTCGCTCACCATGCAGACGATCAGGTAGAGACTGTCCTGTTCAGGCTGTTTCGTGGCGGCAGGGTGCTTGGGCTTGAAGGAATGCCGGTTACCAGGGCGATCGGCAAGGCCGCGTTGCACAGGCCGTTGCTGGAGATTCCCCGGACTGATATCGAAAAATATGCCAGGGAGCGCAAGCTTTCCTGGTGCGAAGACCCAACGAACGCCGAAGTTGATGCCGACAGAAACTATATTCGGCACAATATTATACCGGTGATCGATAGCCGTTTTCCCGGTGCTAAAAAAGCGCTGCTCGCAGGAATGGGGCGAGACCAAATAGCCAGGAATCAGCGCAAAGAACTGTTAGGCGGGCAGCTGGAACAAGTTCGTCATTCGTTGGATGGCCTGAAATTAAATCTATTGCGGCGGATGCCACAGGGCGAGCTTGTGTTGCTTCTGACCCACTGGCTGGACGATCTGAACCTGCCGCAGCCCAGTGGCAGAATGCTGCTTGAGTTGGCAAGTAATATTGTGAATCAACATAGAATAGATATAGCGGCTAGCGAACTCGAGTTTCGCGATGTGGATAATGTGGTCTATGTCTTGCGGCCATTACCACCCATGGAGTTTGCAGGTTGTTCGCTCGGTGACTTTGAGTTCCCCGGCGGTTGTGTGTCCAACAACTTTATCAAGGGGGGAGGCCTGCGGGTGTCATCTGGCTATAGGGTGGCTTTCCGGTCGGGCAAGGAAAAGATCCGAATGGGGAAGAATCGGGATATTAAGAATATTTTCCAGGAAAGCCATGTTCCTTCATGGCTTAGGGACCGGATCCCGCTAATCTACGCCGGGACTGAACTTGTGGCGATCGCTGCGGTACCTGACTGGCAGATCTCGATGAAGGTGGCTGACGGGTGGGTGGCCGGGACCGAAGAAGAAGGCTTTGATGTCACCCTTTCGCTGGCTGACCGAGTGCTGACAGAGTACTGACTCAAAAATAACTGCCCTTCGAGCCTGTCATAACCAAGAATTACATTGAGGCGGATTGGCCTACGTGTTAGTCTGTAATCCCATCTTGGTCACACATCTTGCGGCCGATATTGATCAGATGGGAGTTCGATGTCTCGCTTTATTTTTGTTACTGGTGGTGTAGTTTCCTCGCTCGGAAAAGGCATCGCTGCCGCCTCGCTGGGGGCGATTCTCGAAGCCCGCGGTCTCAATGTCACCATGCTCAAACTCGATCCGTATATCAATGTGGATCCGGGCACGATGAGTCCTTTGCAGCATGGCGAGGTTTACGTCACTGCAGATGGTACTGAGACAGACCTTGACCTGGGCCACTATGAGAGGTTCGTCCGTTCCTGTAGTAACCTGACCAGAAACAATAATTTCACGACCGGCAGGATCTATGCCGACGTCATCGCCAAGGAACGCCGGGGAGATTACCTTGGCGCGACCATCCAGGTGATTCCCCATATTACAGATGCAATCAAAGCGAAAATTTTAAAAGCTTCTGAAGGTGTCGAAATAACCATCGTCGAGATCGGCGGGACGGTGGGTGACATAGAATCCCAGCCATTTCTTGAAGCGGTCAGGCAACTTCGCTTTGAGATGGGATCGAAACGGGCGTTGCTGATGCATCTGACCCTGGTACCTTATATAGCAACCGCTGGTGAGACCAAAACTAAGCCAACCCAACATTCTGTGAAAGAACTCCGCTCTATTGGCCTGCAACCGGACATCCTGATTGTCAGGTCTGATCACGAGATTCCAAAAAGTGCCAGAGACAAGATTGCGCTCTTTACCAATGTCGAGCCCAAGGGTGTCATTCCGCTGATCGACGCAGACACCATCTATAGAATCCCGTCGATGCTTAACGAACAGGGCCTGGACGATATTATTGTGGATAAGCTTGGCCTGGATGTTGGTCCGGCAGACCTCTCTGATTGGGGGAAAGTCGTCGATGCTCAGCTGAACCCCAGGCACACCATCAAGCTCAAGATGATCGGCAAGTACATGGAACTGCTGGATGCCTACAAGTCGCTGAACGAGGCGCTTTTGCATGCCGGTATCCATACACACACTCAAGTTGATATCGATTTCATTGACTCGGTCGAGATCGAGGTTAAGGGCACAGATATGCTCATCGATGCCGATGCGATTCTGGTGCCCGGCGGTTTTGGTGAGCGAGGCTTCGAAGGCAAGGTGGCGGCGGCGCGTTATGCCAGGGAAAACAAGATTCCCTATCTTGGCATCTGTTACGGACTGCACGCTGCGGTTGTCGACATCGCCAGAAACCTTGCCGACATGGAAAATGCGGATACCACCGAGAACAACCCCAATACCCGGTATCCGGTGATCGCGCTGATTACCGAGTGGGTGAACGAAGAAGGTGAGACAGAAACCCGGGATGAGGATTCAGACCTGGGCGGCACTATGCGTATGGGGGAACAAGTTTGTAATCTGGTTGACGATTCTCTCACCTTTCAAATCTACGGGGAGTCAGAGATCAAGGAGCGGCACCGGCACCGATATGAGGTGAACAACAATTTTGTCCCCGCGCTGGAGGAAGCTGGCCTTAAAGTGGCAGGCAGAAGTGCAGACGATGTGCTGGTTGAGGTGATTGAGTATAAAGACCATCCGTGGTTTGTCGCGAGCCAGTTCCATCCGGAATTCACCTCGTCGCCCCGTGATGGTCACCCCCTGTTTACAAGTTTCGTTGAAGCGGCATTGGTCAGGAAAAACAGCTAGCCTGTAACCTGTATACTTCTTGCCCTGGGAATTCTGGTAGAAATAGCATGCAACTTTGTGGCCGAGAGATCACCGATACGTCACCTTTTTTCCTGATTGCGGGTCCCTGCGTCATTGAGTCTGAATCGCTGGCGATGGAGACAGCCGCATACCTGAAGGATGTCTGCGACTCGCTGGATATCCTGTTTATTTACAAGTCATCTTTCGACAAGGCTAATCGATCTTCCCACGAGAGCTTTCGTGGACCCGGGATCAGCGAAGGTCTTCGAATTCTTGACAAGGTGAAGACACAGGTGCAGGTGCCGGTGCTGACAGATGTCCATGAAGATACCCCGCTGGATGAAATAAAAGATGTTGTGTCGGTGCTCCAGACGCCAGCATTTCTTTGCCGCCAGACCAACTACATTCAACGTGTTGCCAGTCTGGGCCTGCCCGTCAATATCAAAAAAGGTCAGTTTCTGGCTCCATGGGACATGCAACACGTCGTCAGCAAAGCCAGGGCAACCGGCAATGACCAGATCATGGTGTGTGAACGTGGCGCCAGCTTTGGTTATAACAATCTGGTTTCGGATATGCGTTCACTGGCTGTGCTTCGTGAGACAGGATGTCCGGTGGTCTTTGATGCAACCCATAGTGTGCAGTTGCCGGGTGGCCAAGGAGCTACCTCCGGGGGGCAAAGAGAAATGGTGCCGGTACTGGCAAGGGCGGCGATGGGGGCGGGTGTGCATGGTGTCTTTATGGAAACCCATCCAGACCCTGAAAATGCCATGAGTGACGGACCGAATAGCTGGCCGATGCACGAGATGAAGGAATTGCTCACCACCCTGATGCAAATTGATTCAGTGGTAAAACCAACGCTTGCTTAAGGGATTTTTTCAACACTATTTTTTAAAACGATTTTTTTAAACCTGTTTTTTAAACCTGTTTTTTTAACCAAAGGGGAGCGACAGATCAGTCATTATGGAAATTATTGATATTAGAGCGAGGGAGATTCTTGATTCTCGCGGTAACCCAACGGTCGAGGCTGAGGTAGAAGTTGAAGGTGGATTCACTGGATCTGCCGGTGTGCCTTCGGGTGCGTCTACAGGTTCTCGCGAGGCCCTTGAACTTCGCGACAAGGACCCGTCCCGTTACCTGGGTAAGGGTGTCCTGAAGGCTGTCGAGAACATTAATACCCGTTTGCGCGAGATGCTGATCGGTCGCGAGGTGCAGGCGCAGGCTGATATCGACCAGATGATGATTGATATGGATGGTACTGAGAACAAGGGTAACCTTGGTGCTAATGCCATGCTTGCGGTCTCGCTTGCAACCGCCGCCGCAGCTGCAAAAGCAAGAGGGCTGCAGCTATACGAATACCTGGCGGAACTCGATGGTAGTCCGGGTAGGTACAGCATGCCGGTACCGATGATGAACATCCTAAATGGTGGTGAGCATGCCGATAACAACGTCGACATTCAGGAGTTCATGGTGCAGCCAGTGGGTGCTGCAACGTTCACTGAGGCGCTCAGGTGTGGAGCGGAAATATTCCATACCTTAAAAGCGGTACTTTCTTCGAACGGCCTGAGTACAGCAGTGGGTGATGAAGGAGGCTTTGCCCCCAACCTGCCCAGTAATGAAGCCGCGCTTCAGATGATTATGGAAGCGATAGACAAGGCAGGATACACGGCCGGGGAAGATGTTTTCCTGGCGCTTGATTGTGCCGCCTCCGAATTCTACAAGGATGGCGGCTACGTCCTTTCCGGCGAAGACAAGCAGTTCAATTCGGAAGGTTTCAGTGATTACCTGGCTGATCTGGTCGATCGATATCCAATCCTGTCGATTGAAGATGGCCTTGATGAGAGTGATTGGGAAGGGTGGGCGTATTTAACCAAAATACTCGGAGATCGTATCCAGCTTGTGGGCGACGACCTTTTTGTGACTAATCCGGTCATACTGAAAAAGGGCATAGATGAGGGAGTTGCCAACTCTATTCTGATCAAGGTCAATCAGATTGGAACCCTGTCTGAGACCCTTGAAGCCATTAAGCTGGCGCGAGAAGCTGGCTATACAACGGTTATTTCCCATCGTTCGGGCGAGACCGAGGACACGACAATTGCTGACCTGGCGGTCGCCACAGCCGCAGGGCAAATCAAGACAGGGTCACTTTGTCGTTCTGACAGGGTTGCAAAGTACAACCGGTTGCTGAGAATAGAAGACCATAGCTCAGCCATCTATAAGGGAATGACAGAATTTCGAAGATGATCACACCTTTTCGCATATTCGTTGTCGTGCTGCTGTTGGCAATTGCTGGCCTCCAGACTCGCCTGTGGACAGGGCAGGGTAGTTTTGCACACGTCAATGGGCTCGGAGAGAAAGTATCATTGCGCTCCGCCGAAAACGACAGCCGTCGTGGGCGAAACACTGTCCTGAAGGCCGAGATAGTCGATCTCAAACAGGGTCTTGAGGCGGTAGAGGACATCGCGCGAAGTGAGCTTGGCATGATCAAGAAGGGAGAAACTTTCTTCCTGATTGTCGAAGATTAAGGACAACTCTTAGCGATGCACGCGATGGCGCGCCACAGGATACCGCAATACTCGGACGATCTATTTCGGACGTTGCAACCTCTCCCGACGGTCAATGGCTGTATCAAAACGCTGCCTGGTGAATTTGTGGTTGATGAGATATTGCCATTTGAACCAATTGGGACAGGCGAGCATCTCTATATAGAAATTGAAAAGACCGGTGCGAACACCGGTTGGGTCGCCTACCAGTTGGCCAGCTTTTTGGAGGTCCGGGATCTGGATGTCAGCTATGCGGGTCGAAAGGACAGGCATGGCGTCACCACGCAGTGGTTCAGCTGTTATTTACCAACAGGTACCGACGTAGACTGGACGCTGTTTTCAGTCGAAGGTGTTGTGGTGAAATCCATGACATGGCACCGTAGCAAGTTGCGACGTGGCCAGTTGCAGTGCAATGTTTTCCGGATAAAAGTTCGTCACGGGAAACTAACGGAATCGCAGGGTCGCGATCTTGTCGAAAGGTTAGAGCAGTTGTCTGATCAGGGGCTTCCAAACTATTTTGGACCGCAGCGGTTTGGTCGGGATGGACACAATCTCATCCTCGCGGATCAATTGCTGCGAAAAGGCGAGCGAGTTCGCGGCAACCGGGGGCTATTGATATCTGCGGCGCGCTCGTGGCTGTTCAACGGATTCCTCGCAAGGTACCTTGAACAGCGTGAAAGGCATCTTGAGCAGGGTGATGCGCAGGAAGTGGCGCAGGGGCCGTTAATCGGTAAGTCCAGGGATCCTCAGCCGGGTGAAGAATATTTTGATGAAACGGAACAGGCCTGGGCGGCAGGGCTCAGGAAGCTAGGTGCGAAAGTCGGCACTCGTGACCTTATCGTTCGACCCGATGAGTTGAGTTGGTCAGCGGCAGAAGACGCGCTTGTTTTACAGTTCAGGCTACCGCCGGGAAGTTATGCAACCAGCTTGCTTCGTGAGTTGTTCCTGGTTAAGGACGAATCCTTATGACTTCAGATCTTGACCTGAATGGCACCGGTATGACTTCCCAGCGGACCAGGAGCCGGCTGGTAGAGCGTCTTCGCGAGCAGGGCATACACAACGAGCATATACTGGATGTCATCAACGAGACGCCGCGTCATGCGTTTGTTGATGAAGCATTGGCGCATCGGGCCTACGAAGACACGGCGTTACCTATTGGGTTTAAGCAGACTATTTCACAACCGTATATTGTTGCCAGAATGACCGAAGCGTTACTCGCCGATGGGCCGATCGAGAATGTACTTGAAGTTGGTACCGGCTCTGGTTATCAGACGGCAGTTCTGTCACGGCTTGTACGAAAGGTATACACCGTTGAGCGTATCAGTGGGTTGTTAAATCGTGCGAAGGAATTGCTGGCGACGATCGGCTACCGCAACATTCAATTCAAACATGCTGATG
>Ga0315324_10000709_pt1 | contig 11593 bp, 10 predicted proteins | sample M150021515metaG_FD_203919 | JGI IMG/M metagenome (GOLD analysis project Ga0315324, IMG submission 203919) | Ammonia-oxidizing marine archaeal communities from Monterey Bay, California, United States - M1 500m 21515 | ecosystem: Environmental > Aquatic > Marine > Intertidal zone | place: USA...
CAACTTGGAAAAGTACTCGATGAGGCAGTTGATGTAGGTATAAATTGGTTTCATCTTGATGTAATGGATGGCAATTGGGTGACTAATAAGACCATTACAGTGGGACCAGCAGTGATTAAATCGATCAGAAAGCGATTTGGCACAAAGGTTTTCATGGATTGTCATTTAATGATTACAAATGCAGAAAAAACTTGGCAACAATATGTAGATGCAGGGGTGGATTTGGTGATTGCTCATGTTGAAGCAGTTTCTGACTTTTCAAAACTTTGTGATTCTTTGCATTCAGCCAATGTTCAAGCCGGTTTGGTATTCAATCCAGCAACATCAGTAAATGAAGTATTACCACATTTGAATAAATTAGATCTTGTATTAGTAATGTCTGTAGTACCAGGGAAAGGTGGGCAGTCTTTTATGCCTGAAGTTGAAGAAAAAATTAGGATATTGCGCTCGGCGATTGATGAACAAATTAGTGAAGGTGGGATAAAAACCCGCATAATGATCGATGGTGGGATAAAAGCACACAATATTGCAATGGTAAAGGAATGGGGTGTTGAAGTCGCAGTTGTGGGGTCTGGTCTAATAAATAATAATGCAAGTATTTCTGAAAATCTAGCTGAAATTGAATTAGCCCTTAAATGAGGATTATTGATGCGGATCTTATTGATTTCATCATATCACCCACTGCCGACTAATTCGGCTAGAGGGACATTTATTTCTGACCGCGTTGAATTATTACGCTCATTGGGTCATGAAGTCAAAGTTGTTAACCCATTGCCGAGGATAATGAAAAGAAATGAAATGAGGCGCTCAACCCTATCAGGTGTAGCGAAAGCGCCTCGATATTCGCATCCGATGGGAGATGAGGCACGGGAAGTATTGCATCCACGTTATTTTCGTCTACCAAAGCCATCACTTTCTATTGGAATAACCAATTATTCACTTAGACGATTAAAATCAAAAGTAATTCAATGGCTTGGTGATTGGAAGCCGGATGTGATTTCTTGTCATTCAGTTTGGCCAGTAGCCCATTTAGCGGCCGAATTGAGTAAACAATATGGTGTAAAGTGGAGTTTGACGATTCATGGATATGATTTTGATGTAGGGCTAAATAGTCCACAAAAGAAATGCATAATTTCACTTTGTTCTTCAGCCGACCAATTAGTTATTGTGACAAAGAGGCACGAAGGATTGACTATAGATATGAAATTGAAATCTAACTGCATTGTTATTCCTTGCCATGCCGAAGTTGGTGCTGAGTGGGAACAATCAATGCGAAAGCCCCATCGCCGATGGCGAAGAAGCAAATTGGAAATACTGTTCCCTGCCGACCCGCGCCGCCCCGAAAAACGACATTTATTGGCAGTAAGGGCGTGTGCAGAACTTGAAGATAGAGGGTGGGTGGTCAATTTTGGAGGGTTAAAACAAGTGCCTCGCGAATTAGTTTGGGATAGAATGGTAAGTTGTGATTTGGCTCTAATAACGAGCAAGAGGGAGACAGGGCCTTTGGTGGCTCGAGAATCTATTCTCTGTGGTTTGCCCGTCGCAGGGGTTGATGTTGGCGACCTTACTTCATGGCTCCCTGCGCGATGCATTTCCACATCCGATACCCCCTCGGCAATTGCAGATGCAATGGAAAGGGTGCTTGAAGGTGAAGTTGATGATTATTCAGTTCCTAAGCACTTTTTGCCTGAGCAAGTAGGACTCCAATTAGAAAAACTATTTACTCTTCTTCAAGAATAATAGATTGAGTATTGTCCGTCAAGGCTATTGATAATAATAATAATGCAATTGCTCCAGCAACACTTGAAATCACCGCCCCCCAAATTCCCAATAACGGTATTCCAATTATACCTGTAATAATTGCAATCCCTACCCCCCCGAATAACATTATTGTGAATCTCCAAGGGTTTTTTCCTGCTTGCACTGCAACATAATTTGGGACGGCAATCATTGTAAAGACCCAACCGATTAGAAGTCCAAGAAATAATGGATAGGATTCAGAAAAATAGTCAGGAAAGGCATATTTCATCAAAAAGTACACTGCCGCTATACCAAAAATAATTCCAAAAAATAATAAGCGAAAGGCAAGGTTTCTTGCCTTTGATATTTCTATTTTTATTTTCCCCCAGTCTCCCCTTAATTCCCCCATTATTGGAAGTAATGATGCGCGCATCGCTTGAGGCAAAGTAAGTCCTGCAAGATATGCTAAAAAGGCCACATGAAATATTGCCACTGATTCGGTATTCTCGTAATATGCAAGGAGAAACTTTTCAAATCTACCAATTAGTGGAATAATGCCGAGAGTTACTGCAAAGGGAAGGGCTGATATGAGAAATTTTTTGTCCGATAATAGAATATTTCCTTGCCCCTTTTCTCCGGCTGCAATTCGACAATGTTTACTCCCTTGATACATTGCATATAGCATACTAATGATTACTCCGAACAAGAAAGCTAGGGCATAATGACTTGGATTATTTGAATTAATTGAAAGTAATAATGCATAACCTGTAGTGGTAATTACTCGTTCTAGGACTTTAACTACTGCTTCTTGTCTTGCTTCCCCGAGTGCTCTTAATACACTTCTAGGTGCATATGTGAAAACATGGAATATTGTAATACCTGCACAAGCAAAGAGTAGAATTAAGGGTGCATCTGGCCAAAGTTGAATCGCTACAAGCATCCCGATTGGAACAAAGAATGTGGCTAATATTCCTTGTAGTTTGAATGTCTGATGAACTATGGATGATGCTTGATGTCTAGCCTTGGGTACATCGCGAGTGATTATTGTCGGTAAACCGGCATCTACTAGCAAGAACATTACTGCAAAAGCATCGATTAGCAATACGAATAATCCATATTCTGAGCGAAATAGAGCTTTGGTCAATAGTATTTGACCGATGAGCCCTCCGGCAATGGTAAAAATATCCGCGCCTGCAAGCCATCCGGTGTCGCGAAAGAGGACTGGGCGCCGTATATCCTCCTCCCGCATACCATAGCCGAGAAGCCAATGGTTGAAAGCCTCCATGCCCCTCAGGTAGTTTGAGGGACATTATGCCAACACCACAATGGGTAGAGGAAGAAATACGAAATATCTTGCCTAATTGCATAGTTCAAGTAACAGATCTTACTGGAACGCAGGATCATTTTCATGTCAAAGTAGTCGATGCAAGTTTTGAGGGAATGAGACCCCTGCAAAGGCAAAAAATCATTTTGAATCATTTCAAACCACATATCCCTCATAGTGTTCATGCAATTGATATTAGAGCAATGACGCCGGCACAAGCGGAAAATATTGGTGATACTATTTTCAATCCACACGGCGGAGGGCAAGGCGTACATTTAAAGAGTATTCAGAAAAAACAATCAAAAATGGAGTGATAATAATGGAATGGACGGCAACAGAATTACAAAAAATAGTAGATGAACACGCACTTGTGTTATTCATGAAAGGAACACCTACAAACGCCCAGTGTGGCTTTTCAAATCGAGCAGCACAAGTTTTGGAAGCTTTCGGAGAACCCTTTGCGAGCGTAGACATTCTTTCAGACCCACGGGCAATTCCTTCAGTTTGCGAATGGTCTGATTTCCCAACAATGCCGCAGATTTTTGTCCATGGTGAATTGATAGGTGGGTCGGATATCGTAATGGATATGTACCAAGATGGAAGTCTCAAAGAAATGTTCGATGCCGGTCGTCAATAATATTGACAAGCAAATTCTTTGTGTGAATTATTCTTGCACATATAGTAATACATCGCTGATGACTGAAGCAATAGTTTCAATCTCAGCAATACCCAAATGAGGTTGCAGAGACAAGTCGCAAGCAAATTCAATGTTAGCCACAGTCTGATGCATTTCACTATTTACAACATCACCTGTGTATTTCCATTCGCGGAAATCTCTGGCATTTCGTCCAGCACCAAATATTTGCATTGGAATCCCTTCAAGCCCTGCAACTTCAATAAATTGATCTGCCTGTTCTCTAGTAAGGCCAACTAAATGAAATTGCATTGTATCATTGAAATTAGTTACTTTGGGAAATGGTTGGGGGACCTCAATATTTTCATTCTTTGAAAATAACTCTTTAAGGTGGTCAAAATTTTCAGTATGGATTTTGTTAATTACATTGAGTCTAGAAATTTGAGGGCGTAATATAGATGCGGTAATCTCCTGCATTCTAAGCGAATATCCAGGGATTTGGTTTTGCCACTTATTCATTAGTTCAGGATTTACATTATAGTGAGCCTGCCATAGTTTCTCATAGGATCCAGCATAAAGAATTGCTTTAGCCGCAAATTCTTCATTGTCTGTGACAAAAATCCCACCTTCTCCGGAAGATAACCCCTTACTTGATTGGGTTGAGAAGCAAGATATTTTTCCAAATCTTCCAAGAGGAATGCCGTCCCAAAATGTATTGTATGCGTGGGCACAATCTTCTATGAAAAACAAATCATACTTTGTTACAATAGCCATTATTGCATCAATGTCTGGCACATGGCCGCGCATGTATGACATTAACAGGACCTTCGCACCAGATTCAATTACCTTCTTTTCTAAGTCCTCAGCGTCCATTCCCCATTCATGGTTTGATTCAACCAATACAGGGGTTGCTCTTGCATGGTGGATTACCGAGGGTACTGCAGTAAATGTGAAGGCGTTTGAAAGAACTTTATCTCCCGGTTTTACTCCTGCGATGTTCATTGCCACAAACATTGCTGAACCGCATGAGTTTAGCCCTACGGCATATTTGGAACCATGATATTCAGCAAATTCTTTTTCAAACATTGAGGTGTGAGATGACTCAAAAGTTTTGTGTTGATAACGATACATCATTCCATCACGCATCAATTCAACGGCATTTTGGATACCTTCTTCGGGTGCCGGTTTAAATGCCTTGATATTGAAATCAACGATTTTTTCGCCGCCCTCAATGACGAGTTTGCGTGAACGCGTAGCAGTCAAAACCCCATCTCCATCTATTGCAATGCATCTGCTTATTTGAAAGTATTAGTTAACCCGTTTCACTTTATTGGCCTGCCGACTGCAAAAGTTTTCCAGCCCAGTTCTTGAAGCAATTGTAAATCCATCACTCTTCGCCCATCATAGAATATTGGATTTCTCATTTGCCCAATTAGTCTCTCCCATTGTAACTCAACGCAGGCCTTGTGAGCAGTTACGAGAATTGCAATATCAAACCCTTCTGCTGAATAAATATCATCAATAACTGTAATATTTTCTGGAAAATCATCATCATTAATATGCGGGTCCCAGGCTGAAACTGATATTCCTTTTTCCATCAATGATGCGGCTAATGGCTCAGCAGGAGTTTCCCTTGGATCACCTACTTCTGCCTTGTATGACCAACCTAATAGCAAGGCTTTACCCAATCCTGCTTCAACTCCATTTTGATATAATAATTCATGAATTATTTTGGCCACATGATTTGGCATTGTGCGGTTAACTGCTCTACCTGCGGTAATTAATTCAGTAGGTACACCCACTTGGGCAGCGCGTTGAATTAGATAGTAAGGGTCAACAGGAATGCAATGACCCCCTACCCCAACGCCTGGCGTATATCTATGAAAATTCCATTTTGTTGCTGCTGCATCAAGGACATCTTCAACATCCACTCCAATTTCAGGGAAAAGTTGCGCTAGTTCATTTACTAATGCGATGTTAACATCGCGTTGAACATTTTCAATTACTTTACTTGCTTCAGCAACTTCAATTGCCCCAACATATCGCACATCTTCACAGGTCAATTGAGAATATAGGGACACAAGACGTGCACCCACTTTTTCATCAGGGCATCCTATCACTCTTGCAACTTGGCGCACACCTCTTGCTGGGTCACCTGGGTTGAATCGCTCTGGGCAATAGGCAATTGTCACATCAGTGCCAATTTCAAGACCCAACTCTTCAATTATTGGCACCCAAGTTTCTGCAGTTACCCCTGGGTACACTGTTGATTCTAATACAACAATTGTGTTACTGTTTGCTTTGATGGATTCAAATACAGTTCTACCTGCCGAAGCAACGAAAGATAAATCTGGTTTCAAATCAATGGTCACTGGGGTCGGAACAGTTACTAATATGACATCACAATTTGGGACTGCTTCAGCGGCATTTGTAGTAATATTCCAATTATCAGTACCCGGTTGTGGGACAATATTGTCCAAATCTGGGTCTCCGGTTGGGTTTTCTCCTCTTTTTACCATCTCCACGGTTCTCTCAGAAATATCAACTCCCCAAACGGAAAATCCAGCATCAAGAAACCCTATTGCGGTTGGCAAACCCACATATCCTAGGCCAATAATGCCAATGGTTTGCACCTTCTTTTCGCCGCCATCGACTGGTGATACTACCCTCTCCATGATTATTGGGCACCTAATCCCATTCATCAATTAGTTGGTTAATTGGCTAAACTATTTGCAGTCTTGGATGGTGTTGATAATAGTGAGATTTTGGATACAATTTTGGTGGAGTAGGAAGAGCCCTCTCCCTTTAGCATAGTTCAAATGTTCTTTGTACTAATTGAGTGGCGAAGGTTATGTATCATCAACCGATACATTGGTGATATGGGCAGAGTACTAATCACCGGCGGGTCCGGTTTTATTGGTACAACTTGTACATTAGTGGCCCTAGAGAGTGGCATGGAAGTTTCAATTATTGATAACAATGAGCCCGATATTGTGGTACAATCTCATGCCAAAAGTAAAAAAGTCAGTTTCTATAAAGCTGATATCCGTAATGCTGAAATATTGGAAAAGGCAATGGAGGGTTGTGATTCTATTATTCACCTAGCTGCTCAAATATCTGTACCCTATTCCTTTGAAAACCCCAAAGATAATCATTCAATAAATGTTGAGGGCACATCATTAGTAATTTCATTAGCAGAAAAGCATGACATTAATCGACTGATTGTGGCATCAAGTGCAGCAGTTTATGGAGACTCGGGCCAATTACCTCTTGAGGAAGAGAGTGCCGGGGAATTACTTTCCCCATATGCTGAATCAAAGTGGAATAACGAGAAACAAATTATCGCCGCAAGGGAAAGAGGTGTAGAGGCAATCGCTTTACGTTTTTTCAATGTCTATGGGCCTTTTCAAAACGCCAATAGTTCCTACGCCGCGGTAATCCCTAAGTTCATTTCAATGATGAATAATGGTGAGCAACCATCGGTATTTGGTGATGGTTCAAACACCCGAGATTTCATTCATGTTTCTGATGTGGCTCAATTAATTATTTCAATAATTGAAGGCGACTGGAAAGCAACTTCGCATGTTTACAATGTTGCAACTCAAAAAGAAACCTCTTTGCTTGAATTGATAGAGCTAATTAATTCAAAGATTGGAGGGCTAAATAATGAATACAAAGTATTGAGTCCAATTTTTCACCCTTCTCGCCAAGGAGACATAGTAAGATCGTGTGCCAGTATTGAACTAGTAAAAAAGGACTTCAATTGGAGCCCGACTGTTTCAATAGAAAATGGGATTGGTGAATTAATTATTCACATTGAAGGTGATTGAATGCAGATTTATTGGTTTACCAATAGGTCATTTAATGATTTATGTTCAACAACTCAATTATCATTAGCAAATGGAATTATTAGCCATGGACATGATTTGACCATTATTGGCCCTGGACCAGAAAAAAATGATGTAAAATGGAATCATGTTGTTGTTGAACGCAGTAGCATTAGGGGATTGCAAGCGAAAACACTAGGAAAAAACATGGCCAAATATGTAAAGAATATCCCAACAAACGAGGGGCAGAAAGTTGTCGTTTTGGTTCATTGGTCATTAGTAAAATATCTCTGCACTAAGTTAAACAATCGAGAGATAATATGGCAAATAATGGATAGAAGCCCACCTGCTGATTCGGGTATTTTGGCGAAACTGCAAAAAAAAGTGTGGGAAAAGGCATGGGATTTGACAGGAGTGGGGCATTGTAAAGGAGGTTTTGTAGTATCACAAAATCATAAAAAGTTGGTTGAAAAACATTGTGGGAGAGAGATGAATAATATTTCTATATTGCCTGCTGGAGTTGACCTTACTCTCTTTAATTCTTCAACCCGAACCGACACCCAATCTATTTCAAACATTTCATTTGTTTATCATGGCCGAATTGATAAGAATAGAGGTATCATTGAAATGGTAAATATTTTGCAGAAATTATCTGCACTTGGGCATAAATCCAAGTTGACTTTAATCGGTAAAGGTAATGCAGTAGGAATGATGAAGAAATTGGCATTGAAAACTCAAGGTAATTATGAAATTGAAATATTTGACACCATGCCTCAAGAAAAATTGGCGCAAAAAATATCCCAATCAAATTTCGGTTTGCTACCTATGCCATACCAAAGGGTTTGGGCAGTAGCCAGCCCCCTGAAGAGAAGCGAGTATCTTGCGAGCGGACTGCTCGTGTTTGGAATTGATCACACTGGACATCAGTTAGAGGGTGCGGAAAATGATTTCTTTGGCTTGTTTTCTCAGCAGGAATTGGCAACAAAGGGTACGGATTGGGTGATAAATGCTGCAACGAGTGCTTCATTAGGACAAGCCAAAGTTCGCGCTAGAATGTACGCCGAAGAACATTGTTCGTGGGATTGCAGTATTACAATTCTAATGGCTCATTTAGAAAGAGCGGTGGAGTAAATCTGCAACCAATTATTCCTCACATTTTCAAGTTGATGTGGCTGACTATCTGAAATGATTTGGTTGCTTGATGGTGGTTCATTCAATATTTTTATCAGTTTATTCTCCCAATCATCAATATCGTTTCCTCTTGCACGAACCACACTACTTGGCGTAGGTGGGATATTATCTGAGCATATTACCGGTAAACCACAGGACAATGCCTCAATGATTACCATAGGTTGTCCTTCATATTTCGAAGGAACTAATAATACATCAGCACCTTCCAAAAGTGCCCCTTTATCATCTTCGGAAACCCAACCAAGAGAGTTTATCCCTTCGCCAGTTTCACCATCATATCCAGTAATATTGAGTTTTATTTTTGCAATCTTCATCCTTACTCTTTGGAATAATTCTATGGCAAATGCATGACCCTTTATTGGGTCGTTTCTTCCCATCATCAAAATTGTTTTTGTATTATCCTTCAATAATTCATCTTTTTCAACATTAGCAATTTTTTCGCCCTTTGTCATCATCATGCGAGGGTCAATTGGGTTGTCAGCAACAACTACCTCTCCTATTTTTTTCCCAAGAATATCCTTCCAATAATCACTTAATACCACAGTAGTAATTAGTGGCGAGTCAAGTGCTTCATTTATTCGAATTATACGCTTAGGATTTTCATCAATCCAAGTCGAAAATTTTCCACTATGTATGTGCATAGCACAAGGGACTGAATGTTTATTGATCGCATACTTTAGAATACGTCTTTTTCGCCACCATGACCAATCTGATGCACAATGAATATGTACAATATCTGGGCGTTGTTGGGCGTTTGAAAGAATTTTTTTGAATTCAATAAATGACTTTCTCCATTTTAAATATTTTCTAACCATATTTCCATTACAGTGAGTGGATAATGTGGAAGAACACCAACCTTGAGGTGGATTTTCATGCAAGATTCTAATCACGGTAGCCATTCCACCTTCGGTATTTACCGGACCGACATGGAGTACAGATTGCATGCTCGCCGAGTAATGCGCATAGGTGCAAGGATATGGGGGCATCGGGTGATATTATGGGTGAAAGTCAAAGGGCATGGGTGTTTAAAGGGGGCGTGGGGGTATGGGAATAGTCATTGCATACATGGCCGCCATCCAACTCGGCTTAGGCGCTTTAAGTGCAACCCCTTTCCTTTACCACCGTTACAAAATTGGTAAGTGGTTGATGTCCGCTCCCCCTCTATCCATTCCAAACGTGAATGAATCATTATTGCCACAAATGTCACTTGTACTGCCCCTGTGGAATGAGGAATTAGTAGTAGAAAGGAAACTGGCAGATATTGCCAAGCAAGAGTATCCAAACGATAAATTGCAATTAATTATTATTGATTCTGCATCAACAGATTCGACACTTTCGCTAGTAGAAGAATGGCTGAAGACAATTCCCAAGCAGTATTTGGATGTGAAAGTAATCAAAATGCCCAGTCGGCAAGGAAAAACTGCAGCAATACAAAAGGCATTTTTGAGTGCAGATATTGGAAGTGAAGTATTTGCAATGACTGATGCTGATGCAATGCTAAATGAGGGGGCATTATTGCGAATGGGTGCTTGGTTTACTAATGATGAAATAGGGGCTGTCGGTGGAATCCCGCAGCGCTTCAGCGTGAATGAAACAAGATACAGTGAAAACGAATCTAGATATCGTGATTTATTTTCTATGCAAAGATTAGCCGAGTCAATGATTGATAGCACACCATTTTTGGAGGGCAGTATAATGGGGATTAAATCTTCAATCTTTAATGAGGAAACATTGAATGTTTATGCAAATGCAGATGATGCACAATTAGCAATTGCTGCAAGAATTGCGGGGTATAGGTCTATAATTGACAAAGGGATGAGTTTCATTGAACCAATTCCACCAACTCGACAAGAATATATGCAGCAGAAGGTAAGAAGGGCTCAAGGCTTGCAACGATTACTTTTTAAATGGAGGAAAAAAGCAGTTGGGAAAAAAGCAGGTCTCAAACAATATTCATCCATACTGAAGTGGCTGGGTTTCATGCACATTGAAGTTCCTTGGATGGTTACTGTAGGCTCATTATTAGCTATTCTGAAGTGGGCTTTGGTGATAATCAGTCAATCTACTAATCCCTTCATTTTGGCAACAATGGTTCTTGATGTGATAGTGTATGGCGGTTGGTTAACGAGGATTGCGGGATTAAAGATACCTGGCACCGAACTTATTGCAACATTCATGGATTCTATGTATGCCTTGCTGAAATCACAATTATTGTTGTTAAGGGGCAAGAGCCTACATTTGTGGCCTCAAGGAAAAGGGGTTAGGGAAGCATGGGCCAAAGAAAAATAATCTTTTGATAATTCTACTGGACATAAGAAAAATAATTGTTTGAAAATATTGTTTGGCGAGGAAGAAATCTCACTTTTCAAAATTCATTAGTGCCATTAAAAAATAAAAAAAAGCCCCCGAGATGGCCGCAGCCATCTCGGAGGCATGTTACGACGAAGTCTTGCTTCGTGTTATAGACAGTTCAGTTTACCTTTAAAGGGTATAACTTCACTCAACGATAACGGTGGTTGTACCGGTTAGGGTTGTTCCAGAGCGTGTGTCGCTGATCTTCATGTCGAAGGTGCATTGTCCGCCACCACATAGGTCTGCGCCGTTCTCACTTAGGTGTAGAACTTCGGACTTTTCCCAGAATGTGTCGTCACTACCGTATTGGGTAATGGTACAGTCTGTGCTTCCGTCAGTCTTGCATGTGTGTGGTACTCCATCGTCTCCAGTAATTTGGACATCGATGTTTGCCCAGTTGAGGTCAGCAGGTGCCTGCATAAACTCAAGAACCATCAAGGCATCAGCAGTTCCTGCACCAGGGTTGTCGTTGTGGTTGCTTGCACGATATTGGTACAAATCAGGGCCGTCTTGTTGCTGTGAAGT
>Ga0315324_10000713_pt1 | contig 11577 bp, 7 predicted proteins | sample M150021515metaG_FD_203919 | JGI IMG/M metagenome (GOLD analysis project Ga0315324, IMG submission 203919) | Ammonia-oxidizing marine archaeal communities from Monterey Bay, California, United States - M1 500m 21515 | ecosystem: Environmental > Aquatic > Marine > Intertidal zone | place: USA...
ACAATGGGCATTAGGCTCGATTGAATCTCTTGATTCTCGCATGGCTGAAGAACTCGATGTAATGCGATATCTGGTGGACAACGTTTGGTATTGGCGAGCCCGTTTAGTCTTAGACTCCTTCGAATTAGATGATGATAAAGTCAGTTTTGATGTTAGCAATCTTGGAAGAGCCAGTACGAGAAATGCTACATTACAATATTTGGTTGATGAGGATGTAGTGTGGGAATCATCTAATTTTACTATCAATGCTACAAGTTCTACAAGCGTTACAACTTCAGGATTCGATTATGAAGGAGGAGAATGGAGATTCTCATATCAAAAACGTCTGATTAATTCCGCAGCATGGGTCAATGAAAGTGTAGATGTTGGAGACTATGAAGTAGGGTTCTTCGCTCAATCGATGGCAACAATAGTCTGGGCATTACAAGCGGGAGCGATTCCTATCTTCGTCATAGGCTTCGTATTTTGGTGGAGTCGAGAAGAAAAACCATTAGAACTATTCGAGGATATCCCATTGGAAGCCGAATTGATTGAATGAGACGATTCGGGCGCATCTTCAAGAGGCACGGACCGCTGCCCCAATCAGGTGAGCCAATGCAGGTAATAGTAAACACCAATGAGAATACCAATGGAACTCTAGTTCTTCCATTATGGCAGGATAGCAAAAACATGGCCCCTGGAAGCGAATCAGGAGTCCATCGAAGTTTGAAGAATCAAATCGAAAATATTCTTGTTGAAGGAGATTTCAAGGCAAAGGCAGGAACTGCAATGACCTTGGCAGGAACTGAAGGCGGAAAGGCTCTACTAATCGGTCTAGGCAAGGAAGAAGATGCTACTCCTCAAGTTATGAGAGAATCCGGAGCAAAGGTTACTGCTAGTTGTAAGAAAATTCATGGCAAGACACTAACCGTCAAATTCCATGGAATGGAAGATGCATACATGGCAGCATTTGTTGAAGGAATGATTCTACGTGACTACTCCTATGACAATTACAAAACCAAGGATGAAGATGATGATTCAGATGATAGAGAATTAAAAATCCATGTTACTTGTGAAGAGGAGAAACATGCTGCATTAGAAACATCTGCAGAAACATCATCTGCTGTTGCAACTGGAGTTTATCTTGCACGTGACCTTGGAAATGCCCCCCCTAATGACCTCTATCCTATGGAATTCGCTCGCCAAGCTATTGAATTCGGCAGCGCTCATGATAATGTTGATGTCAAAGTCATCAACTATGACGAAGCCCGCACTATGGGAATGGGTGGACTTGTTGGCGTAGGTATGGGTTCCTATCGAAAACCATGCATGGTTATCTTTGAAATAAATGGTGACAAGCCAGGACCAAGCCCTTGTATCGTCGGTAAGGGAATTACTTTCGACACAGGTGGTATCTCAATCAAACCTTCACCTTCTATGGACGAAATGAAGTATGACATGCATGGCTCTGCAACAACATTTGGTGTTATGCAAGCTCTTGTTGCTAGTGGTCACAAAGACCGCGTAATTGGATTGACCTGCATGGCAGAGAATATGCCTTCATCCAATGCACAGCGCCCAGGAGATGTAATCACAACATATTCAGGAAAGACTGTTGAAGTTCTAAACACAGATGCTGAAGGAAGATTGGTTCTTTCAGATGGTCTATGGTATGCTGGAACTCATCTAAACCCATCTTACATGATTGATTTAGCAACACTAACCGGTGCTTGTGTAGTAGCGCTTGGACATGAAGCAAGTGGACTTTGGTCCAACAATGATGAACTCCTAAACAATATCAAAGAGGCAGGAGAGCATTGTGGAGAAATCGCTTGGCCTATGCCTCTGTTCAAGGCTTTCGAGAAAGAGATGACGGATTCCAAGATTGCTGATGTTCGTAACTTAGGAGCAGGCCGCTGGGGTGGCTCAAACACCGCAGCAGCATTCTTGAAGCAATTCGTACCTAACATGGAGGGGACTGACGAACAGATCCCTTGGGCCCACCTAGATATCGCAGGAACCGCATGGGGTGCTAAGACCAACAAGTTGGTCAAGAACGGTGCAACTGGAATCCACGTTAGGACTCTACACCATCTGATTACAGGCCAGTAATTTACTGGGTAAATTGAATAATAGCCTGACGGGTTATGTCGATTACCAGATCTACTTCTTCACTTGTAATATTGAAGTGAGGAGTATATCGCAATGCGTTTACACCGCCATGAATAACTCCAAGACCATGTTTTCGGCACCAAACTTCGACTTCATCAAAGCCTACTACTGTTAGTAAACTTGGCTCAAGTTCTGCTGAGATAAGCAAACCAGTACCTTGCACCTTGATGATAGTTCCAGGAAGTTCATCAGAAAGTGCATTTAGTTTCTCAACAAATTCTTCGCCTCTATCGCGAATATTCTGTCTCATTTCTGGTGTAATTCGCTCAAGAACTGCAACTGCAGTCTCTAATGCTCTAGGGTTGGTCGTCATTGTATTCCCATAAATTCCTACAACATACAACTCTGCTGCTCTCTCATTCATGCCGAGTACAGAGAGTGGGTATTGCCCAGCATTCAAAGCCTTAGACCATGTTTCAAGGTCTGGAGCTTCTGCATCTTGGAATCCAGCATAATCAACAATTGAAAGAGTTCCTTGCCCCCGAATTCCTGCTTGGATTGAATCAATAATTAGCATTGAGCCATGTTCAATGGTTAAACTTCTAGCAACATCATAGAATTCTCTATCGATACATTGCCCGGGATTTCCTTCCCCCTGCACCGGTTCAATCGCCATCGATTCGATGAAGTAACCATTTGTATCTGCATCTTTGAAAGCAGCACGCAAAGCAGCAATATCATTTGATGGAACTAAAACCAGATTATCTCTTTCTGAAAATGTCTTCAAGTTATTATCATACGAACCCATACAAGAATGAGATATTTGTGCAGGCCTATCTGTTCTACCATGGAACGCACGTTCAATTGCAAGTAGTTTTACCGGCTTACCTTCATGACGACCACCTGGGCCAGTCATTCTTTTCGAATTAACATCTGAAATTCTTAGAGCGACTGTTACCGATTCGGAACCTGAATTCATACAAATAAATTTTGAAAATGGGCAACCCCCCCTAGTATGCCCCAATTCATTACGAAGGGCTGCGGCTAAGCGTGCTTGACTAAATGATGGAGTCATGACATTTGCCATTACATGATTTTCACTCATCTTTGAAATTATTTCGTCTGGACCGTGTCCAATACCTAACATCCCATAGCCACCATTGTCGTGTAATACAGATCCATGCGCAGTTACAATCCAGGGGCCTCGGCCTGCTAACGCAACGTAAGGGTTTACGGTTGCTGGAGCATAGAAATTTACAAAATCTGCTTGTAGGTGCTTGACTAATTCTCCTTCAGCCATCATCAATTCATCTGGTGAAAGTTGATTTTGCTTCGAGGTAGCCTCTTCAATAGCTCTAACAATTGTAGAGTCTCGGCTAGCAAAATCTAGAATTACGCTATCTGGCAGACCTACCGTTTCAGCCTCTCCGCTTGCGGCACGCATCTGGTTCAGTAATGCAAGTACATCCGCCATGAACAAAAGGCATCGCAGGCGTATATTCAACCTTGTCCTTTCAATGTGTTAAATAAATAATAATTATAAGGGCCAGAATGCACAAAAGGATATTTCAAAGTATCAATAATAATGTGAAATAGGGGATTTAGTGAATAACTATTCCTTGCAGGAACGGCCATGGCGAATGAGGCTAAAATAGACCATTCCTCACTAGATCATGGATTTTTTCAATTTACCTTCCCTCATACATGGAAGTCAATTATTCCATGGATAATCGCAATACTGCTATATTCAGTGGCTGGATTTCTTATCATTTACAGTTTTGATATTCCAGATGTTCCTCCAATTTCTGAAGGTGTAAGAATAGATTCATTGGATGAAATACAAGAAGATGACCAAGTATCACTGAGTGCTGGATGGGAAAACCAAGGTGATTCGGCAAATTTTGTCATAATGGATGTGGTAATTGAAAGTGGTACTCTCGTCCATGGATATTGGGAATATGATTCCGATGGCGAAAATTGTTCAGATTATGTTGATATTATCAAAGAAACTTTGACGGTTTATCCAAAATCCGGGAGTGGGCAAGAAAGTTTTTCCATTAATTGGAATGATGAAATAGGTGCAGAAGTGGATACCATAAGTCGAAATTGTGATACCGGATATGAGGATTGGTTTGTTAACGAAGGTGATACGATTGAAATTTTTATGATGGAACATGATGATGCCCTCACGATGCTTTCAGTCGGTGCTGAAGGCTTGGATGCACCTGAGCGAACCGAACGTGAAGATTCACAACGAGTGGCTTTACTGATTATTATTGTCGCATCAGTAATAATGATGATTACAACTCCAACTTCTCTATCTGATGACATTAAAAAATTACGTAACAGGTGGGGTAATCTACCATTTGTACATGGCAAACCCGGTGAGTTAGAATCAGCGGAGGGCCCTGTACGCCAGATAGATAATTCCGATTGGGTTTTACCTCCACCTGGATTTGAAACTTGGCCAGATAATCCATACGAATCTAATTTAGAAAATGACTTAATTCAAGAGCATCCTAATGTAATTGGGACACCATCCCCTGCAACATTTACTCTTTATTCGGTAAATGGAATTATATTCATCACAACATCACTTTGGCTTGCTAGTGATTTGCTTGCAAGGCATGGTGATGGTACCCACCTTTTATTGGGTAAAGGTTTGAGAATTGGCATTATTATCTTCACTCTAATTTGGGGATTCTTTGCCTGGAAAAAGTGGAAATTAATGCATAATATCATCGATACACCTACCAGTAAAGTTCGGAGTGTTGCTGTTGGACCTGCTGAATTAGTCGGTCAAGTTCGGCCCGGTCCAGATGGAACCCTGAGTATCGATGTCGGAGAAAGTTCATCTCGTAGGGTACAGGGTGTAGTTTCTTTCAAATGGAAAGAGGAAGAATACATTTGTACTAAAGACAGTGATGGCAAAGAATCCTGTAGTTGGAAGACTAGAAGGACAGGTGATGGTAATCAAGAATTCATTCTCCACGATGGAACTGGAGGTATATTGGTTGACCCAGCATCCTGGAAGGATGTTCGTATTGGAGAAAAATTGCATCGATGGGAAAATAGCAGATGGCGATGGACGGTATGGGTATTAGCTGCTGGTGATCCTGTATATTGCCTTGGAAGAGTTGAAACTCGAACCGAGGATGAAAAAGAAGATGGAATCGATGGAACGATTGCGAGTTCGCATTTAATTGTCCGTGGAAACAAGGACATTGGTATGCAAGTTCATCTTAACAGAGGCACCGAACTTTCTGTACTTTCGGGCCTTCGCTCAACCACTGAATCAATTATTGTACCATTGGTCATGCTGACCTTTAGTGCAATTCCATTCCTTTGGTAATCAGTCTTCATCGACTACTTCGAAGTCTGCATCGACTACATCATCATCAGATGCTTCAGGACCTGCTTCTTCTTGCTCTGCCATTTCTGCTGCTGCTGCCTCATAGAGTTTAGCAGATATCGCATGCATGCCTTCCTCGATTCCTTTGACTTTGGCCTGAACCGCAGCTTCGTCAATTTCATCGAGTTCCTTTGCTTCTCCTTCTTCATTTTGAAGCAATGCTTCGAGTTCGTCTACCATAACTAGAACTGGAGATTTGTCATCATCACTGAGTTTCTCTCCAGCCTCTTCGATTGTGCGACGTGTTTGATACACAATTTGGTCTGCCATGTTTCGCATCTCAACCTGTGATTTCAAACGCTTATCAGATTCTGCAAACTCTTCTGCTTCAGCAATCTTTGACTGAATTTCGTCTTCTGAAAGAGAGGTGCTAGATTCAATCTTAATCGATTGCTCCTTTCCAGTACCCTTGTCCTTAGCCGAAACATCCACAATTCCATTTGCATCAATATCGAAAGTAACCTCAATCTGTGGAGTTCCACGAGGAGCGGGTGGTATTCCCATCAAATGGAATTGACCCAAACTTACGTTATCTTTAGCAAATTCTCTTTCTCCTTGTAGTACATGAATTTCTACTGCTGGTTGGTTATCACTTGCGGTAGAGAATACTTCTGAGCGACGACTTGGAATTGTAGTATTGCGTTCGATCATGGTGGTAGTAACGCCACCAAGTGTTTCAATTCCAAGTGTAAGAGGAGTAACATCGAGAAGAAGGATGTCCGAGACACCTTCATCGCCTGCAATGATTCCAGCTTGTAGTGCTGCACCCATTGCGACTGCTTCATCAGGGTTTATTCCCTTGAAAGGAGACTTACCTGTTTCCTTCTCAATAGCTGCTTGAACCGCAGGAACACGAGTTGAGCCACCTACTAGGATGACCTTGTCAACTTGCCCTTTTGATAATCCTGAGTCTTTCATAGCCTGGCGGGTTGGCTTCATTGTTTTTTCAATCAATTTAGCGATTAGTTCTTCAAACTTAGAACGAGAAACTGTGATATCAAGGTGTTCTGGTTGTCCATCGACCATAGTAATGAACGGCAGATTAACCTGTGATTGACCAGTTCCTGACAATTCGATTTTGGCCTTCTCAGCCGCTTCTTTGAGGCGACTCATTGCCTGTACGTCCTTTGCCAAATCAATGCCAGAGGTTTTCTTGTATTCAGAGACCAAGTATTTGATTAGAACATCATCGAAGTCGTCTCCACCTAATTTGTTATTACCCGCAGTAGCCTTAACTTCAATTTGTGGCTGACCATCTACCTCATAGATTTCAAGAACTGATACATCGAATGTGCCTCCACCTAAATCGTAGACAAGAATTGTTTGATCTTCTTCCTTGTCCACACCATAAGCAAGAGCTGCTGCTGTGGGTTCGTTAATTATTCTTAGAACTTCAAGACCTGCAATACGTCCTGCATCCTTTGTCGCTTTACGCTGAGCATCTGTGAAATATGCCGGGCAGGTAATTACTGCTCGTTTGATTGTGGTTCCGAGATATGCTTCTGCATCGGCTTTGAGCTTTTGCAGAATGAATGCTGAGACTTCTTGCGGGGTATATGTAGAATCATCAATTTTAGTTGACCAATCTGTACCCATGTGCCTCTTTACCGAGAGTATAGTTCTCTCGTGGTTAGTTACTGCTTGGCGTTTTGCAGTTACACCTACAAGGCGTTCGCCACCATCTTTTGAGAATGCGACAACTGAAGGCGTAGTTCGTGCGCCTTCGGCATTTGCGATAACTACCGCTTCACCGTTTTCTATCGTTGCTACACAAGAGTTCGTAGTTCCAAGATCTATTCCTATTACATTTGCCATATTTTCACTTCCTTAGAAATTTCCCAATTCAAAATATCGGGATTCCTCCATCATCCTCATCATCGTCGTCATCATCTGCAAGATCAAGACTTACGTCGGAGGGGATGGGAGAATCATCGTCTTCGATATCGTTGTCGATATCTTCGACATGGGGCTCGGTTGCTGAACCCTGTGGTGCTAGTTTGAGAGTAACATCTAGAATCCCATTGTTGAGCGACCAATTTACAACATCATCGCATTGATGTGGTAACTCGATTTGAGCCAATGGTGGCTCTGAAGGGTCAGATAATACTTGAAGTAATTCTCCGCCATTAGACAAAGCGATTTCGAGTTCTTCAATTTGTGATTTCTTTGAGATATCAACGGTTATTGACATATTCCAGCCTGACAAATAGATATCGTCTGCTGGCAATCGAAGAATATCGGTGTTTGAAAATCCATCTTCAATTGTCACTTCGGCAGGTACAGCGCCGACTTTCATATCGACTCCTATATTGGAAAGCATATCTTCAATCGGTACTCCAGATTGGAAGAGTTTCATTAGGTCAGACATATCGAAATTGAAGTTTACATCACCTTTAGCAATCCGCTCGGGGTCAATACCCATTGAGTCGAATTGCGAACGGAATTGATTCATAAGAGTCCTTAGTTGGGCGATTTCAACCGTCATTCCCATGTTGCGTAACATCTCTGCCATCCGTTCGAGCATCTTCTCTTCCCAATCTTCAGCCATCAATGCCACCCCACTACTTAACCATCGGTTGTATAGTCGGAGCAGTTGCCCATATATGAACTAAGCGCTTTGTCAGCCTCAACAGGTTTCAAGGCAGGTTAGCGGGTCGGGAGGTCGATGGCGGAAGAGACCATTCTCGAATCTACTGATAGAACGAGTGGCCGCGAAGCATTGCGCAAGAATGTGCAAGCCGCTATCGCACTGGCCGGAGCTGTTCGCTCGACCCTTGGTCCAAAGGGTCTTGACAAATTGCTAGTTGATGACGAAGGTCGAACCTTGGTCACGAACGATGGGGTAACTGTCCTAGAATCTGCTAAAGTAGAACACCCTGTTGCAAAAATGGTTATCAATGCATCCTCCACACAGGATAGAGTTGCACGTGATGGGACCACAACTACGGTGGTAATTTGTGCGGAAATGCTGCGAAATGCTTGGGAATTAGTTCGCCAGGGGGTACACCCCGCCACTATAGCCAGAGGTTTCGCTCTAGCGGAAACATATTCTCTTTCAGCATTGGAAGACCTAACTATCAATGCTACACATGAACAAATTCTTGCCGCTATTGAAACATCACTTGCAGGGAAGATAGACCAAGCCATGGAAAAGCATCTTGCAAGATTATCGATGAGTGCTGGAGAAATAATTCTCAAAGATGGCCGGGCAGACCCTACAAGAGTCAAAATCATCAAGCAAACCGGTGGGGCGATGACCGAAACCACATTGATCACAGGGCTTGCATTAGCAAAGAGTAGAATCCATTCTGAAATGAAAGAAAGAGGTGGACCGGGGTCTATTCTACTTCTAGATGGGGGACTTGAAAGGCGTAAATCTCAACTGGATACCAAAGTGAATATTACGTCTACAGGAATGATTGAGGCGTTCAGAAAGTCGGAATCGAAAGGATTGTTAGCCCAAGTTGACAATTTGGTGAAAATTGGCTGTGAAATGTTAGTGTGCAAGGAAGGTGTCGATGAAGAAGCACGTCAAGCGCTATCCGATAGAGGGATTGTCACCTATCGTAGAGTCGAAAAGAAAGACTTGGATTTACTTTCACGCGCATGCGGTGCAAACCTTGTCCCAGATGCAGGTAGGGCAAGCAAAAGCGACCTTGGCGCATTCATCAATACCCGTGAAGAACTAAGTGGAGGCGTAAATCATTGGATTCTTGACGCTGAAGAAGGTGGTGCGACTCTTATCGCACGAGGAAGCACTGACGGTATTCTTGATGAAGTCGTTAGGTGTTTCGCTGACGGGCTAGGCGTTGCTTGTCAATTGTTGGAAAATCCAATCCTCCTGCCAGGCGGAGGGGCTACTCAAGTCGCATTAGGTCGAAGATTACGCCGACATGCTGAATCCGTCCCTGGACGTGAACAAATGGCGATTGAAGCATGGGCTGATGCATTGGAATCAATTCCTAGAGCACTTGCAGCAAATGCAGGATTCGACGGAATCGATTCATTACTCAAATTAACTGCAGCTCAAAACACAGAAGGTGATTTCATCGGTTTGGATTTGACAAACGGTGAACCCAAAGATACGGTTTCTAGAGGAATTCTCGAACCTCTTAAAATCGCAAAGCAGGCCATTTCGGGAGCTACTGAGGCCGCGATTAGTATTTTGAGAATAGATGATGTATTGTGGGCGCAAATGGATGCTCAAGTACCAGATGACGTTCAACAACAACTCCAAGGTTTAGGAGCCGAATGAGGATACGCTCAAGAACGGCCTTTAGACTCGGTGAATCATGTCCGAGACTCCAAACACCATGATGGCTTGGACAAAGGTCCGAGATGAACAGAACGGTTTCGAATTAATCGAGCACCCGATTCCTACTCCAAAAGCAGATGAAGTGTTAATCAAAACTGCTTCAACAAGTATCTGTGGAACCGACCTTCACATCTGGCTATGGGATGAATGGAGTAGTTCCGAGGTACCCTTAGGCACAGTGACCGGACATGAAACGTGTGGAATTGTTGTTGGCATTGGCGATAATGTAGATACACACAAAATTGGTGACCAAGTTGCAATCGAATGCCATTTGGCATGTTGGAATTGTCCAAGGTGTGATGAAGGAAATGCTCATATTTGCGAAAATGGATCTATTTTCGGCGTACATAATAACGGGGCTTTCGCTCCATATTTCACCATACAAGCAACCAATGCTCGGCATACCCCGTCGGGATTAGATTCTGCGCATGGCTCAATACAGGACCCACTTGGAAACGCCATTCATACGCTTACAGGTGGACCCATAAAGGGCGCTACTATTGCGATTCATGGATTGGGGCCAATCGGTCTATTTGCGGTAAATGCAGCAAAGGCACTGGGCGCATCAAAGATTATTGCAATCGATTGGGATAATCAATACAGGATGGATATTGCCAAAGAATTGGGAGCAGATTTGGTTCTTGGTAACGGTGATGATGTCATAACAGAAATTCTTGCGGCTACAGGCGGCAGGGGTGTTGACAATGCTTGTGAATTTTCAGGCTCATCAGCAGCCTTGTCGAATGCAATTAAATCTACTAGAATGGGAGGTTACCTCAACATTCTATCGGTTTATGGAGAATCGACACCACAAGTGCCAATGAATGATTTAGTGTTCAGATATCTTCATTTGAAGGGTATTAACGGACGAAAAATGTGGTCGACTTGGGAAATTATGCATGAATTATTGTCCGCTGGCGCAATAGATGTCGATTCTATTATCACCCATAGATTAAGCATAAATGATTTCCAAAAAGGAATGGAACTTGCTCGTAGTGGTCTTTGTGGAAAAGTGGTTCTCGACTTTTAAGGGCTAATTACTGATTTCTTGGCCCAACCCAATGTTGAAAGGGGAGGCGCGATGGCCTCAAAACCCGTTGAAGGACATGAAATATGTCGTCGTCTCGGGAGGAGTCCTCAGTGGACTCGGTAAAGGTGTCACTGCATCTAGCATTGGCGTTCTCCTCAAAAGTGCTGGACTACGAGTCACGGCAATCAAGATAGATCCCTACCTGAATAGTGACGCTGGAACCATGTCTCCTTTCGAGCATGGTGAAGTGTTTGTACTCGATGATGGCGGGGAAGCTGACTTAGATCTCGGCAATTATGAAAGGTTCTGTAATCTCAATCTTTACAGGGACAATAACATCACTACTGGAAAGATATACTCGAAAGTAATTGAGGCTGAACGCCGAGGAGATTATTTGGGCAAAACCGTACAAGTTATCCCTCACATTACAGATTCGGTTCAAGAATGGATTGAAAAAATTGCAAAGGTATCTGCTGATGGTACGGGCAAGACTCCTGACGCATGCGTTATCGAATTGGGAGGAACTGTTGGTGATATCGAAAGTTCACCATTCATCGAAGCCCTACGCCAATTCCAATTCCGAGTTGGCAGAGAGAATGTCTGCTTCGTGCATGTTTCACTTGTTCCGGTAATGGGGCCTGTTGGAGAACAGAAAACAAAACCTACTCAGCATACTGTTAAGGAATTACGTGGTTTAGGAATTAGCCCAGATGTACTGGTTTGTAGAGC
>Ga0315324_10000715_pt1 | contig 11556 bp, 11 predicted proteins | sample M150021515metaG_FD_203919 | JGI IMG/M metagenome (GOLD analysis project Ga0315324, IMG submission 203919) | Ammonia-oxidizing marine archaeal communities from Monterey Bay, California, United States - M1 500m 21515 | ecosystem: Environmental > Aquatic > Marine > Intertidal zone | place: USA...
ATTTCAATATATGGCTCAGGTTCTGGATTAATATCTATTTTATCTACAAAGTCATTTAATTCTTCATCTGATTCAGTTTCAGAATCTAAAGAGGGCGGGGGAGGTGTTGGAGGTTTTACTTTTTTTACTCGTGGTTTACGGGTTTTTTTAACTTTAACTTCGGGAACAACTTCGGGAACAACTTCCTTTATAACTAATGGTTTTTCGGCGGGTAGGTCTGGAAGTTTTTCAGATTCCTTTTTCTTTGCCTCTCGTTTCAGTCTGTTACGCTCAACTAATAATTTAGTAGCGGCGATCTGTTTTTCACTTCTTGACTTCTTAACCTTTTTAACTTCAACGGTTTCAATGATTTCCATAATATTTATATAACTTATAATTATATATATTAAAATGAGTATAAACGCCCAAATAAGAAAATTAGAAATGGAAAATTTTAAAACAAAACCATTAAACCGTCCCGTTTATATTAACCCATTTTTATTAAAATCGGATTCTCAAATTCTGACTGATATTTATAATAAAAAAACTACTCCTCCCATTATGGCAGGGGAAAAAATAAAAATAGCGGGGGACGAAGTACCCACATCCGCACCCACAACCGCACCCACAACCGCACCTACAACCGCACCCACAACCGCACCCACAACCGCACCCACCACTGCACCCACAACCGCACCCACAACCGCACCCACAACCGCACCCACAACCGCACCCACAACCGCACCGGGAAATTTAAGAGGTGGGGGAGGAGCGGCATCAGGTGAACCCGCAGCAGAAGCACCAATACCAGCAACAACCGAACCCAACCCATTAGGAAATAGACAAGGCGATGTTACCGATTTAACAGATGAAGCAGACGCAGCTGCAGCAAATGATGCAGAACACGCGGGAATACGAGACAATGCAGGGGCAGCACCCGCAGACACAGAACCCGATCCAACTGAGGGGGCATCTCGTTTAGGTGAGGGTTCAGTTTCAGATCTTCCAAATGATAATATAATAGCAAATTCACCAGGGGGAGCAGGTAACACCATGGCAAACAGAATGAGAACAGCATCCGCAAATTTTAATAATGACGGCGTAACATTGCGATCGGCAAATACACAAGTAACCGCAACCCACCCCCCAATTGTTCCCGTAACTGATAGACTTACAAATAATGTAGGAATATCAAATTCATTATTATCCAGTTTATACGATAAATTACCCGCATCAACAAAAACAAAATTAACAACCAGAGCGGGGTCATCTGGTTTTTTATCAGCTGCACAATATCCAGAATTACAAACAATATTCCCAGCCCAATTTAGACGTGATAAACAAATTCAAACTTATCGTATCACATCAGCAGGTAATGTTTATGCTTATGTTTATGGTGGTCAATCAAGACCTATTTATATTGGAAATTGGCGCGAGTCATACGGCTTTAATCATCCTCCCGCATATCAACCCGCAAACCCACACGGAACGACAGCACGAGCCCCACCAGTTAGCACACAACTCGGGCCGTGAGTTTTTTAAAATAGCTTTTAAAAAAAGCTAGCAAAAATCTTATTAATAATAAGATTTTTTTGTTATCTTTTTTTTAAAAAGATATAGTATATAGAAATGGATACCAGACGATTATATATTAATAGTTCGGACTCTGTAATAAAAATTAATCCAAATGATTCTAAAATTAAGATTGATTATAGAACCGCAAATATTGAAAGGAAATCAAATGAAATTTTAGCTCTGTCATTAATTAAATGTTCTTTTGCTTCATCGGTTGCGAGTGTTCCCAATACCTCAGTTAATTCAACTATACATGAAGATAATTGCTCTATTTTATCATTTGAAATCGGAGCAACAACACATAATATTTATTTTAATCAAAATGATACATTATTAAATGTAGGAGCAAATAATACTTTTGCTAAATTATCATTAAATACAAGATCAGATCAATTATTAGAAATAATAAATACAGCATCAACTGATTTATTTGAATTAAATTCCGCAAATCAATTAAGTGTTAACACGGCGACTACTGTTAAATTTTTAAAAACATCTACGCCATCTTTGCTTACTGCATTGGGGGTAAATACTGATAAAGATACAACTATGAATTTAACAACCCCCGCCCCATATAGCTTTAATGTTGCGAGTATTTGCCCCGTTGTTTATATTAAAATAGATGAATTAATTGAAACATTTCTAAGTAATGATAAGGGTTCATATGTAAATATATTGGGGAGTGTCCCCGTTGTGATTGATTCCACTATAAACGGCACTCAAGATTTATCAGTTACAAATCCAGATAATAGCACGACATTTTATGAGACGCCCTCAATGATTAATTATACAAATCACTCAGTAAGTGGTAGTCATAAACCAATTTCCGGAAAATCAATAACTCGTTTAGAATTAGAAATAGTAAACACAGAATTACAACCATTAGCATTAAACGGAACAGATTACAATCTCGTTGTAGAAGTTAAGACTGTTAAAGTGTTATCATAGCTTTTAAAAAAAGCTTGCAAAAACTCATCATAATGAACCCTTAATTTTATTAACTACAAGATCTTTAATACTGGCTTTTATTTTATCTTTTATTTTATCCCATAATGTTTCTTTTTCAATTTTTTTTTTAGATGTCCATTTGGGATTTTTAGAATCAAATTTATGAGTACTATGAGCATATAACCAATATGAAACAAATAGACCCGCGGTTATACCAGCTAACCCGAATAAACTCGTTCCCGCTAATTCTGCCAATTGAATTTCTGACATTTCAAAAATTTCCTCTTCTTTAAAATATCGCTCTAATGTCATAGGTGTGCTTTCTGATTCTTCTATTTCTTGATTTTCTAAATAATTTTCTAAATCTTCAATTGTAGAATCTGAATCAGATCCAATATCCAAATCAGATTCAAAATCCAAAGCGGCTTCAATTTCCTCATCTGTTAATGGTGCGGAATTACTATGTGCTATTACATTTTTTAATCTTTCTTTTACTATTAAATATCTATATCTGGAAGCAATTGCGGCAGATCCAAGTCCCGCGATAAGTTTTTTTCTATTTTGGGGATCTTTAATTTTTTCTATAACTGATTTTGCATTATCTGATAAAGAAGATATAACATCCCCTTCATTTGTTATTGTGTGATATCTTTTATCATTTGATCCATTATAATCTGGATGCATCCAACCATTAAAACCATAAAAAACCATATTCGGATCTTTATGTTGTTTTAACACCTCTAACCCAATAGAATTCCCGAGTGAGTGCCCGCCCATTATAATTTTAGCATTTGGAAATCGTTTCCGTATTTCTAAATATTTTTTATTAGCTCTTTTAAATCGTTCATTCATTAACGGAGTTTTAAGAGGTTGTAATTTTGATCCTAATATTTCCGCATCAACTACAAAATCCCGCCCATAATTTGACATAGTAGAACCACGGACACCCCATAAGACTTCATTATTTTTATATGTAGATTTAGATTTATAAACGACGACTTCATCATCTCCCAAATCTCTAATTCTTTTAAAGCCTTGTATACTTCTTCTATTTTCTGGGATTTCATATACTTCAGATTGTAAATGCTTTGCCAAATCTTTATCATATTCAATATCATGAGGATTTGAACTTTCAGTTAAAGAAAGTTCAGCCTTTTGATCTTTTGCAACTGTTGATAATTTTTTTGTTAAAATATTCATATTATTTTGTAAATTTGTTTTATCTGCTTTCTGTTTATTTATATAATTTTGAAATCGTAATTTAAGAGCTTGTTTACGGTCTTCAACACTTTGTAATCTACGATTGCCCGGAGTATTTTCGATATCGGTTAATAACTGTTCATATCTGCGTAAAGTATCGGGATCATCTAAAGTATCTATAAAATTCTCCATTCCTGGATAAGAATCCGCCAAATCACTTAATAAACTTGTTTGAAGTTGATTTAATAATTCGGCGTCTTCTGTTTGTGGTATGGGGTTACTCAATAATTTATTTTTTATTTCAGTAATGGGATTATTAGTTTCAGTATCTCCAAATCCCCCAGAATTAGCAATATTATTATATAATTGATTTTTTGATTTTAACATAAAAGGATTTAGAAAAAGGGCACGATTTAATGGGGGTTCTGTAAAATTATCTTTTTCAAGATTTCGTATTTTATCATTAATACTCATATATATTAATAGCTTTTAATTTTTTTTAAAAAGCTATATTATATATATATGAATCCTTATTTAGTTCGTGGACAAGGGCAAGGCAAAAGATCACAATCTAAATTTATTGATCGCGTACTTCCAAATAATATAAATCAACTTGATAATAAAGCTATGGGCATTTCAAGATTACTATCTCGTGATCTTCTCAGTGGTGACGCTCAGAACACTGCACCAATTGACGCAAATAAAAGAAGCGTAGCCATTTCATTTTCAAATAATGCAAATCAAATTAATGATGGGACAAGATCCGATCCAATGAATTCTAATTATAGATATCAAAGAAAACGTTGACTTTTAAAAAAAGTCATCAAAATTCCCGAGGATTTAAAAGGGATTTTTGACCTACTTTTTTTAAAAGTAGTATTATATGAGTCAAGAAACTATCCGTTGTCATTTTAACACAAGAGATGCAAAATTATTACAAATTGATAATCATGCCGATTCTTTATTTCCATTACGTCATTTATCATTTGACGCAACTAATGATGAAATATTATCAGTAGCAAGTATTAAAGCAGTTCTCCCAGATTCTATTTCATCATTAAGAATTGATTATGATAACCCAATTTTGGAAATAATAGTAACTGAACCAGCAACCGCCCCCGTCGTAACAGCAACACCATTAAAATTATTTATTACAAAATCCGAGACAGTTCTCCCAGCTTGGGACGCTACAACCCCAGTTTATGAATTCAAAACTCCATTAAGATATATTAACTCAATTCAAGATTTAATTAATATTATAAATAGAATGTTAGCAAGTAGACTTCAATCTGGTGCAGTGATATCTGCTTTATCATATACGGCATCATCTGGTATTTTATCATTAACAGATAACAGCCATAAAGTATCATTTAATAATGCTTATTGGTCTAAATCTTTATCATCTCCATTATATCAAAAATCAAATGAAATTGTAGCGAATTGGCTCGGAATAAATAAAGATACAATTGAACCACTCACAACATTAGGTCAAACAGAAGTTAATCGTGAATTAGCTTATAAAGTTAATATGAATCATGATCCATTATATTTAGTTTGTAGATTAGGTTTAGATTCTGTATCTTCAAAAATTGAAACATTACAAAATAATATTATAACATCAATCCCCATTCATTTAGGGTATCAAAGTTTTTTAAATAAAATTCAAATTGAAACCGTAACACCACCCCCCGCTATACCTCCACCCACTACTTACACATTAACAGTTGATAATCACCCATACACCCCAGCTTTAAATGGTGATTATATATCAGTTGGAAGTCTTTATAGAGATAACTCACCCCCACGATATTTCAAAGAATCTCTAGATCATCATTTATTTAGAATGGATACCGCTACTAATACATATTTATTGTTTTCTTATGGAATTCATCAGACTGCAACATGGTATATTGGAATTTATCCTTTATTATCTACAACCGTTGATTATTTAAATAATAACCATACCACACTCGGACAGATTTCACAACATTCAATTGGTACAGGTTGGAACGCATTCACAGGTGGGGGAATAGGTCATTATCCATCGGCTGCATATACTCCCAGTCATACATTAGTCGGGGTATATGCATGAGTTTTTTGAAAAAAACTCAACAAAAAACTTTAAATAAGTTTTTTTTGTTTACTTTTTTTAAAAGTGATATATATATATAATGGCTAATAACATATTTCACGGAGTGCCATGGGATCATTCCGCATCTGTTGGATTTGATAATGATCCAACAATAACTTACTTTTTCAGAATGAACCCCACGACTAATTTAAATGAAGTATTTATTCATGATGAACTCAGTAACACCACGACAGTAAGCGATATTGGAATACCGACTATGTTCCCCGACCTTCCAACTAATATACCGATAATACACGGCAGCGAAAATCAACCCTCAAACATCGGCGAGCATTTAATTTATTGGATGGATAATGCTCTTAGTCCCCCTCTTCAATTTATTGTTACGACTAGTCCGACTGCAGTCCCCGTTTATATAGGTTCAACAAATCCCAATAATGTTTATCATACGGGGTCATCAGTAGAACAAATTTCAACTGGCACGCAGTGGTATGTTGTGTTTGGATGGGATTTCTTTTACGCAGCGAGGGGCAGTATTTCCCATTTACTATATACTGGCAATTATGGGGGAGTCGGGCAACCATATGGACCCAATGGATCATTTTCATTACCTTACACAGGTGGCGGGGCACAAGTTGAAACTGCATATTGTTCCATTTTACGAGTCACGGGACAAGATAATCAAGTTTATTTATTCACTCCAACGGGGGACGCTATTATATTAGATTTATTAGCTCAACAAATTTCATCTGTTATTCCATACGGGCCAATCGCCTCTGCCCCATCATCAGTCGATGATAAATATTGGGATTTAGTAGATAGTGCAGTCGCAAAACTGGGGACGACTATTAAACCAGACTTTGAAATTTTGGATTTCACACCAAATATTATAGCGGGTAATTATCCTCAATCTGGAACGGCAAAAGGTCCACCGCAGGGGGCTGCATGGTATTTAGCGGGGACATGGTCAGAATGGACGCAAACTACCGCGAATGTATGGGCTCCAAATGGTAACACGATTCAATTCACCAGTAATGCAGTAAATCCGGGCTTAGATACAAATGGCGCCGGATGGATCGGTACATTAGGTGGTGTCGCTATGACTGGTACATGGTCGCCTACCCCCTTTACATGGCATGTTCTCACTGGAAATATATTTAATATGACCCATACGAATGGGGCACCAATTAATTTTAGCCCATTAGTCAATTTACCGCAACCTAATAATTTCACACCCGCACAGGCAGAGAGCGGTATGTTTAGTATTTCAAATGTGGGGACAATGGCAACCTCAGTCTTAATTTCTAATTCAGTATCACCATTTAAATCTCCGATATTCCCAGTCGAAATCGATCTAACATTTTTGAGTGAAACACAAGTTATTATGCGTAGAAGTTGGGAAATAATCGATACGACATATACAATTACGAGCGGTAACGTGTTAAGCGGTCAATATATCAGTCCCACATATCCAAATGACAATAACACAGCGAGTCATTTACCAGATAGTTATACGAAGGCAACTCCATGGGTGGTATTAGCAGAAAATAATACAGAATTTGAAATATTATTTAGTGGGGGATTAAATAATAGAATACCTGCAGATGTATCGGGAACTTATACGATGACAGTCACACCCACCCCAGCAAATACGGCATTAACATTTGCATGGACGGCTAATTATTACACTGCGGGAGATGTTTTAATATCAGCAGTTGCGGGAATTGGTACGACTGGTTTAGTATCTTCATTTACAGTTGGAGGGGCATCTTTACCCGTTAATTGTGGTTACGTCTTGTACGGCTGCACATCGAGTGAAAATATTGATGCATTCGCATCCCTCGTTATAATTCAGCCCCCAACTGTTCCAGTTGTTCCATTTATTTTAACATTTCAAGCCCCAAATAATCAAATATCATCAGATGGTATTTACAGTGTGAGCCCCTTACCAGTAGATCCAACGACTACTTATGCTTATACGGCAGTATTTAGATCTATTTCAGGCGTGTCATTAGGTGCGGTACCGGGTGCGGGAGCGTCTGGAACATCATCCGCATTTAGTATAGTTTATGCAAATCTACCCGCTACAACTGCATATATAGATTATAACGCAACGGCAACAGGTGGGGCACAAGGTGGGGAAACATCTCAATTATCAATTACAATTATTGAACCTTGCCCCCCATGCCCTCCAATTCCAGATCCAGATGATATTTACGGCACTGTTGTGTCTGAGTCAGCCGCGAATATTATACAGTCTAATAATTCAGTAGACGCAAGTCATAAAAGAATAGATGTTAAAAAATTAGATAATATAACATTAGAATTAACAGACATCGACGGAAATATTAAATATTGTAGTTCTAATATATATTATGAATTGGAGTTTAAAATAAATAAAGTAAATGACTTTTAAATTAAAATGTTATAGTATATAGTTTTATGAAAATTGATTTAATAAAACCAGGTTCAAAAATATTATTGAGTAAGTCAACCCGTGATATGGATATGAGTAAGGATATAAAATTTAGTGATTGCGGGTTATGTAAAAAACCTCATACTATGTATATAGTAGGCCGTCCGGGCTCTGGTAAGAGTCACACGATAGAATCACTAATAAAAGAACAATATTGCTTAGGTAAGCGAAAGGGTACATGCTTTGATTATATAGCCGTTTTTTGTCCGAAGTCGTCCCAGAATTCTTATGAGGATTCTTTTATAAAACATATAGATCAAGATCATGTATATGATGAGTTAAATGTTGCAAATTTAGCCGAAGTATACGAGGAAGTTCAAACAATAAAAGCACAGGGAGACGGCAAACGCGGTAAGGATTCTCAATATTATTCATTAGTAATTTTAGATGACATGGCCGTTGAGCTTCGGGATAAATATGTACGTAAGCAACTATTAAAAATGTTGCGGAATCATCGTCACAATCACCTCTCAATTTGGGTAGTTTCTCAAAATTATGTTTCAGGTCTTGACAAAGACTGCCGAGACTGTATCCAGCAATTAATCCAATTTGAAACTGGAAGTCTTATTGAAAAAGAAAGACTATGGGCGGAATGGTTTTCTAAGTATAATAAAAAAGAGTTTGAGGTTATATTTGAGTATGTATTTGATGAAAAATATAATTTCATTCAATGCGATCGCCGTAATGATTTTAATATATGTAAAAACTTTAGTCCCTTACAAATAACTTGTGATCCAAAATCAATTTAATTAAGTTTTATTTCTAAATTTATTTTTATTTTATATTTATATAAAATATGAATAAACAGTTTATAATAAATTATACAGGAACAAAATACAAAGAAACAAAAGAACTTGATAATATTGATTTTAGTATATATGATACCATTATTGAACCATTCGGGGGATCATTTGGTTTTAGTCGTTATTTATGGGAAATTAAAGGATATACAGACAAAAAATATATTATATATGATATTGATACCGATTTAATTAATTTTTATAAAACAATTCAAGAAAAGATTAAAGATGATACAATAGATTTATTATTAGAAGATTATAATAATGTTATTGACATTATAAAAGATAAATTTCAAAATACAAAATATACTAAAGCATTAGTTTTAGATAAAAAAGAAGTTAAAAAATATATTGAAAATATTGATCCAGTCATAAAATATATGATTAATAAGAATATAATTTCCCAAGTAATGCCAAGGCCAAATTATAAAAAAAAAGTTTTTTTTCTTGATATGATTAAAAATATAACTTTTATAAATGAATCTTTTTTTAATATTGATATGTCTCCTTATAAATCACCAAAAACATTAATATATATTGATCCGCCATATCTATCTGAATATAATGACGATTATTCCGGACATCATAAAAATAAAGAAGAAAATATATATAAAAGTGTTTTGGATATATTTAATGATTCTTATAAATGTATCATGATTCATTCATTTGGGTTTCTAATTAATCTGGTATTTGAAAAATATAAATATTATGAATATGCTAAAATATATTTAACGAGAAAAAAAAAAATAAAACATATTGTTTATTATAATATTTAATTAAGTTTAATTCTCAATTTATTTTTATTTTATATTAATATATAAATAAAAATGGATTTGTTTTCCATAATAAAAGAAGCAAAGCCCGATATTTCGGAAAGTTCTATAAAAACTTATATTGCAAGTATTAAAAATATAAATAAAAATATAAATGAAAATAAACCTATAATTAATCTTGATTTTTTATTAAATCAAGTAAAAGTATTCACATATTTAGAAACTAAAACATATTTAACAAAGAGAAATTTACTAAACGCAATAATAGTAATTATAAAAACAATAGAACCCGAACCAGAAGAAGTTAAAAGCTATATAATACAGCGAGATAAAGGGAATTTACAATATGAAGAACATACCGCAACCCATGAGAAATCAGAAAAGGAAAAAAAGAATTGGATTTCATATGATGAAATTATATCAATTAAAGACAAATTAAATTTAAAATCTGAAATAGCTCAGAAACTATTTCTTACTTTGTTTATTGATAATGTTGTAAGAAATGATTTCCGTAGTTTATATAAAATAACTGATAGAGGATTAAAACAATTAAATAAAAGATATAAATTGAATAATGAAGAACCTCCCAAAATTAATTATTTTGTAAAATATAAAACTAATTATTATATATTATTGAATTCATTCAAAACTTCAAAGAAATTAGATAAAATAAAAATTGAACTAGATACACAACATAATAAATTAATTAATAAATATCTAAGACTTACAAAATTTAATAAATATTTATTTGAAAATCCTAAAACACATACAGCATTTACCACTGGGGAATTTACTTTATGGATAGAGGAAATATTTAAAGATACAGGTAAAAAGGTATCAACAACACTCTTACGTCATATTATTATTTCACATAAACACGGCGACCACCTAAAAGAACAAGAGGAAGACGCAAGAAAGGCGGGGCACGGAGTGAGTATGCAAAGTAAATATGTTAAGCGTTAATTATAATGTTGTTTACGTATATTATATTTTAATAAGTGATAATTATATTCAATTGGGTATATATGGTATTTTTTATGTGTGTTAGCAGTCAAAGCAGTAATAAAACCCGTAAAAAACACAGTGCCAATACCTAAATAAGCTATAAATAATAACATATATATATATGTTAATTTATAAAAATAGAAGAATTTCCTCAATGTTTGGCTTTTTTGTAAATGCGTATAATACATATTCAACCATCATATTATATTTATTTAGTTCCGTTATATATGGATAAGAGGGGCGGGCATACATTATAATTTTATTTTGAATTTCCAAAGGTAAAAACATTATAGATATATTATATATATAATGTTTTATATGTATATATATTAATGTCTGGAACATATCATGCATGTGCTAGTGCTAACAAATGTAAAGGACTTGGGGAGGGTGTAAGCGGTTATCATGCTTGTGCTCGTAAACAAAACTGTAAAAAAGATGATCGGGCAAAGGTTGCCGCGGTTGCTGCAAAAATTAAAACAAGTAAAGCAAAAGCAACACTTGCAAAAGTTGTAAAAAAAAAAGTTGAAGTAATTAGAAAACCAAAACCAAAAGCAGATGAAGCCGCATCATTTATGAAAAAACAGAAAGTAAGAATGGAGGCAGAACGCAGGGCAAAACGTGAAAAGGAAGCCGTTCAATTTGTGAAACGGTTTTTAAATAAACTAATTAAAAAAAAATTAAATGATGTTGAAACAAAAAATGAAATAC
>Ga0315324_10000720_pt1 | contig 11481 bp, 12 predicted proteins | sample M150021515metaG_FD_203919 | JGI IMG/M metagenome (GOLD analysis project Ga0315324, IMG submission 203919) | Ammonia-oxidizing marine archaeal communities from Monterey Bay, California, United States - M1 500m 21515 | ecosystem: Environmental > Aquatic > Marine > Intertidal zone | place: USA...
CCACCTGCCCTTCAAGAAATAATTGATGAGTTTTCTGAAATTGAAGACCAAATGGAAAGGTTGGAAATATTGTTTGATTATTCCGAAGAAATCGACGAATTGCCACCCGCTGAATGGTCTGAATCAACAATAGTTCACGGTTGTCAATCCGAAGCGCATGTCAAGGTTACTTTTTCACCGGAAAATGGGTTTCATTTAGTCGGTGCTGCTGATGCGAAATTAGTTCAAGGTTTAATTGCAGTAACCTCTATCGGACTTGAAGGATTAAGTCTTGAAGAAGTGGTGAACTTTTCACCTGATTTCACTTCCGAAATGGGCTTGATGAACATTCTTACACCAAGCCGAGCTAATGGTTTTAGAAATATGCTGCGAAAAATTAAAGAGGACACTAAAGGATTGAAGGAGTGATTATTGTGAGTGAGGAGGAAAAAGTAATGGTTGCTTTGAATGAAGTTATTGATCCCGAATTGGACCTTTCAATCATTGAATTAGGACTTGTTTATGGCCTACGTTTTGAAGATAAGCCAGAGGGCCGTCATGTTGAAATTGATATGACCTTAACTTCGCCTGGATGTCCTGTTGCACCTGAAATAATGGCTGCAACTCACCGGGCTGCACTTTCAGTGGAAGATATTGAAAGTGTTCATGTAAATCTAGTTTGGACTCCTCGATGGGACCCAAAAATCCATGCTGGTGAGGATGCGAAAATGGAAATGGGAATTTGGTGATTCATTCAAGCCCTTCTCATGTTATTTACCACCTCTTAATCCTTCAGCACCTTCATTGTTTCATTACTACCATATTGTTGTGGAAACTTCATGAGTAATCCCCATACTCCACAATCATGGCGGAGTCGTTTGCATCTATCTCGTTAGTCAAGCGAGTTTGCCTTGTGGCTTCTGTTTTCCTCCTAATTCCGAGTCTTGCTCCAATTGTAAATGCTGAAGTTGTTATTGAAGAAAGGAGCAATCATGTTGGTGATTGGTTTGAATATGATGGTTATGGTAATTCTCTCGCAATCGCCATGGCAAATCAATATGCACAAATTGACGGAGCCGATTTTGTCGGTTGGACACTTGTTTGGGATGAATTATTGAGGGTTGAGGTGACCGAAAAGGCAACCTGCGATATTGGTGAATGGTCTGGTACATGTCTACGAACTGTTGGCGTACATCACCTCAACATTACGCTACAATGGGCAGAAAATACAACTCAATATGATGATGATAAATTACTTCTAAATGTCACCTCTGAAATACACAGTGAGAGTCCTTTTTCGACTTCTACGTGGCATTTTGAGCAACGAAGAATATCTCTCCGCTCATGGTTTAGTGGCGATGACGAAATGAATATGGTTGAGACCGAAACAACTACCAAGATTACCACCGAAGAATCAAATCCCAAACCGAAAATCATTGAGAAGGGCGATACATGGCAAAGTTCAGTTACAATTCAAAAACGTGATGAAATGCGGCAGCGAATCAATTTAGGTATGTGGAATGAATCACTATCTGAACGAGAAGAAACCCAAACTATTGTATATACTGTTGAGGATGAGGCAAGTGTAAATACTGCTAAGGAAAATTGGCAAACATTGCGTTTACGTCAACAAGGATTGGGTGAAGATAATTATTCTATTTCCTACTTATCTGAATTTGGCTGGCCGATAAGGACAGAAGAATATGAGAATGGTACCCTGACAATGTCAATGACTCTTTCAGATTTCCATTCCGCTACAATATCAGGTGTCAAGGAAACCTCTGTGGAAACTCCATCACTTGGAATTATCGGAGTAGTCGCAACTTTGTATATGGTGGCAGTAATTATCCCCAAAAAGCGTCTCAGTTAAGAGAAAATCAACTTGCTTACAACACCGATGAGGCAATACTAAGGTGGTGAATTCCTAAAGAATGGGGTTGCCATTGTTGTGTTGCTCCATTTGCTCTAAGTTCCTCGCCTAATGCACTTCCATAAATGGTTAAGCTAGCAATACCGGCTTGGTCTGTGCCATTGATTTTCGCAATTAGTCCATGGCTTGCTAGGTCATCAAAGGTAGGAGTGGTATCAAAATTATTTCCGCTATTTAGCGTAATCCATGCACTTCCATTTTCGTCGGTAGTGAATGAAATAATTTCACAACAGCCATAAAATAGTTCACCTTGAACTCCGGCAAAGGACATATTTTGGTATGTTGAATTTACCCACAAACCAACCGTTACTGATTTATTTACACCTCTCTGCATCATTTCTACAGAGATTTCCGGAGTGCTCTCACGAGTGGAAGATGGCTGGTATGAGATTAGCCTAAAATCGCCAGTCACTCCCAAAGGTACTTCTCCAACTCTCCATGACCATTGCCCGACGGATGGGCAATACCAGCGCCAAGCCTTTGCCTTGTTTTCCTCATTAAATGCAGTAACATTGCGTGAATTATTACAATCGCTATTTTGGTCCTTCCCAATTCCTTCTTCGATATTTATGAAACGCCAATTATTTTGTTCCTTTTCGTCTTCAGTCGGTAAATCTACATAATTGGATGAACCAGAATAACTCTCGGTAATTTCATGATTTGCCAACCAAGTTTCATTTAGTCCGAGTGGAAAATCCCACCATTCAAGAGGTGGATTATAAGTTGATTCAATACTAATATCTGCAATAGGTTCAACGCCAAAGGGATGCTCAAATTCGATTTGCAAATTCTCCGATTTATTCATGATTGCTAAGTCAGACATTCGTATGTATTCATAGGCGTCATAACGAACAACAAGTGTGTCGGAATAAGTTTGCAATAGTGGGACTGGAAAGGTTGCTATCCCCGAAAAAGTGCCCCATAAATGAAGAGAGTATGTGAGTGTATCTTCTCCTGAAAATTGCATAATTGAAAGATCATCTACCTGCAAATAACTGTCTCCTGTGAGCAGGTCATTTATTGCTGCCCCTTCTACTCCTGCATCATCAATAACTGAGGTGGCATCTAATCTGCCATCATATGTCCATTTGTCGCCGATTCTCCAAGTTGGTGCATCAGTCATATTCGCCCAATCAAAATCATTCTGCTGGCGCGGAACAATATAATCTGATAGATCCGCAGCCTCTCCATTGAGCCAATCATCCCCCCCCTCTCCGCTATTCACTACTTCTGGTGGTGGTTGTTGGAATACTAGAACAATGGAGGCAAGTATTAAGGCTACAATTGAAAAAGCAATCGCCCAAGTTCTCAGTCTCATCATCTCACCTCCCCTAACCTCTCAGTGGAGGTTGGGCTTCATGGGTATTGTGGTAATTATTTGAGATTAGCGTCGTATGATAATAGTAAGCACATCCCCATCCCGTAATAGATGGTCAAGACCAACTGTCTGCCAGTCAAATTTTGCCGAAGGGCCTTTGACCTTGGCGTAACGGAATTTGCGTACAAAGTCTCGGTGTAAATTCCTACAAATCTCCTCTACAGTTGAAGTATCTTTTACCACAAGAGGTTCCTCCATGTCTGCTTCCTGTCCCTGTGGTTTGAGATATATTGACATAAATCCAAGATTGTCATAAATAAAATCCTTCATATCTTCAAGGCCTGTGCCGTGAAAAGCAGATATTTCCATTACCGGCCAATCTTGAGGCAGATGTCTCCTTGTATTCTCAATGTCACCGGGTTTTGCTAAATCAATTTTATTTATTGCTACTACTGCTTTTGAATAAACTCTACTTCCTGCCAAAGTATCTACTAACATATCGGCGGTTACATCAACCCTCAAGGTAACGACTGCCGAAGTATATCCAAAATCACGTATGATATCTGCAATTTCGGGATCAGTAAGAAGTGTCTGTTCAACAGTTGAGCGAACATCAACTCCTCCTTTGTTAGTTCGATGAACAAAGACTGGCGGTTTTCTTTGGTTTAAGCGCATTCCAGCCAATTCCAATTCACGGTGTAATATCCTAAAGTGAGCACCTTGAAAAGGGTCAACAATATACAATACCATGTCTGAATTTCGAATGACATTGAGAATCTCCTTTCCTCTACCCTTTCCCTCAGATGCACCTTTTATCAAACCCGGCAAATCAAGAATTTGTATTTTGGCGCCGCGATGACGCATTAGTCCGGGAATACAAGTTAGGGTAGTAAATTCATATGCTCCAATTTCAGATTCTGCTCCAGTTAATTTTGAAATCAAAGTAGATTTACCCACGCTTGGGAATCCAACTAATGCAATTGAAGCATCACCTGATTTCCGTACTTCAAAACCCTTCGCTGGTCCGCCAGCCTTTGAATGTGCTAGAACTTTTTCTTCCTGCAATTTAAGTTTGGCAATCTTAGCCTTTAGGCGCCCGACGTGATGTTCAGTCGCCTTATTTTTCTGAGTTTTATCAATTTCTGCTTGGATGGCAGCAATCTGTTCCTTGATTGTAGCCATCCGTTCACACCCTTTTGCGCCTGCGTCTTTTACTGCTGGCGACTTGTTCCTCGTGTTGGGCGGTTAGTCAAGGGTTCTTCAAACCGGCGCAACATCGAGACAATATTGGGTGATGTTCAAACCATCTCTCTTTCTCGGCATTTTTGTGAAGAACCCAGAGTTGGCAGTATTGTGGTTTCGTCTCACGGAACCTTTGACCAAGTTAGCCCCTTTGCTTATTATGGTCAAGGACGAGCCAGGTTATCATCGCTATGAAACACCTCGCAGAAGCGGAATTAATGGTTTGCGGACTTTACCACAAAGACCATTTGCAGCAACTGTTGTACAAAAGAAGCATGTTGGCTTGTACATGATGGCATTATATGAGGACCCAAGCATAATGAATAATATGCCACAAATTCTTCATGAAAGATGGAAGGGGAAAGCGAGTTTAAAGTTTACTGATGAGGACGACCCAGCTCTTGAGTATGTACAATTACTTTTCGAAGCAGCTATTGAATCATGTAGGCGACGGGGTATTCTTTCAACTCCCTCTCCATGAAACATAAAACCAACGCCCTTCTCGCAGAGTTGGTGATGAGTAATGGCAATTGAGATGCAACTACACCTCGTATCAATTTCTCGCGTAGAGGAATTAATGGCGATGCCATGGGAGGAAGTACTTTTGTCAATGGAGAAAACCCAACTCCGTAATATGCGGCCGGCAAAAGATAGTGAACTCTTGAGAGTTTTTGATATTGATAATGAAGCCGAAATTCTTGATTGGTCTGATAAACATAAAACATCGGACTCCGCTACGGTTTTGCAAACTATTCATAATTCATTGGAGAATGGTATTATGACACTCAAAGAGGCTTGCGAGGGCTTACTGCATTTTGTAAAATGGGTAAGCATCGGATATTGGACGGCATTAGAGGGTCGGGCTTATCTATATCTTAAGCCGTTGATGAATGTAGATTCACTTTCAATTCAGGATTTGTATGAGAATGAAATTTGGCAGCAGGTACAAAAAAAGTTGCCCTTCATTGTTGAAAAGGAATATTGCGAAAAAGTCGTAATGGCTTGGATGGAAATGCGCAAAGAGATGAATGAAACTTTAGATGAAAAATCAGACCCAAGAATCCTTTCAACCATGCAATCTCATATGCGACTTTCAGGTCAGTTGCATCATATAGTTTCAAGATGGCTGGAAGATGATGATCTTAGGCTAATAATCGGCGGTGAGCACATTAGTTTTGAGAACTGGACTTTTGAGAATGTACCTTTCCATCAAATAATTACCCATGGTTTGCCATAAGACAGGTTCAAAATGGGGCTATCGTTCGGCGCTTCAATGGCAGTTGATTCAACCCCCGATGAGGACGAGATTATTTCTGTGTCTAATTCAAATGATGTTACTGAAAATGCGCAAGGAAGTCCTAGTATTAGTGATGCTGCTGCAACTGACTTGAATGCAAATAATAATGTTGTTGAGGGTGAAAACATAGCGGTTGATGATTCAACTGATGTCACTGAGGAAGTTGAAATAGAAGTGGAGCCGACAATTGAGGAATTACTCCAAATGGCAATTGTACGTGCCGATAAGGCAGAAAAAGAAATTGGTTACCGAGATGCTGAAATTCAAAACGTGCGCAAGAGAATGTTAGGAGAAAAAACTGATGCGGTCAAATATGCAAATATGGGTTTTGCAAGAAGAATGCTCGGTGTCCTTGGTGATGTTGACCGCGCATTAACCACAGTTCCTGATGATGAAAAGGGGCCTGTTGTGGATGGACTTAGGCTCTTGAGAAATAAATTGTGGCAGGAATTACAATCAAGTGGAGTAAAGAAAATTGAATCAATTGGCAAAGAATTCAATCCTAATGAACATGAAGCCCTTTATACAATTCCTGCCAATGATAATTTTGCTGCAGGGGCAATCACAGAAGTTATTGAAGAAGGATACATGTATAATGGGCGTTTAATAAGAGCAGCAAGAGTAGTTGTAGCGGCCGAATAATTTTCTACGGAATCCTAATTATCCCGGCGTTTCAACATTTGGGCCTAAAAAGGCAAGCCGTCTTATTCTCTCATTATCGGCAATAAACCAATTTATTATTTCATCCGGCAAAGACTCCTGCAAGACATTCCGCAGAACATCTTCCTCCTGTAACATTGAAAGCATTTTCATCGTTTGTCGTACCCGCCATCCCTGCAAGTTTTCCCGCAAGGACATTGAAATTTCATGCACTTTCCATCCTGCTTGGCGATAGAGTTGAGCAGTTATTTCATCACTTGTTGCCAAGGCTCCATCTCCATGGTAATTTGTGGCGTGCTTTACCCAATTAGGGGGGTCGTTGATATCTGGGATACAAACAACCTCTATCTCAATGCCCACACTATTTGCCCATGTCTTCACCATTGCAGTTCTTTCTTCCTTTGACCACGGGTTATCTGGGTCCTGTTCTGCTTCGGAAGAGCCGATTGCGATTGTAACTTTTCCGAGGCTTATGGCGCTTTTGACTAGATGCTCATGCCCTTTGTGAAAGGGCTGAAACCGACCAAGAACCACTATATTTTCCATATGCCTCACTCAAAATGCGCTTCGACGTCAATGTTTTCAATTTCCATTCCAAAGTCAATAAAACATTCAATCATGCGTTTGCACCCTTCAATCATTTCGGGAATTGGTGTTTCACCCATAGAGCCAACTCTAAACATCTTACCCTTCATGTGATCTTGTGCACCGATAACTTGGGTTGAATATTTATCCATCAACGCGGCCCTCCATTGGTCGTTTATTCCTTCAGGGTATAGAATAGCCGTGACAGTAGAGGATAATTGTTCTTTATCAGCAAATAATTCAAGTCCAATGCTAGAAAATAAAGATCGCACGCCAGCAGCCATTTTTTCGCATCTTTGCCAACGACCATCAAGACTTTCCTCTGCTAAAATACGCAAAGCAGCAACCCATCCAATTGCGAGGTTTATTGCAGGTGTCCAAGGAGTTTGGTCATCACCCCCCTTCTTTAGTGCCGGCAAAATATCAAGATAGTAAACTGGATTTGCAGTTGGTTTGCTTCTGCTCTCCACAACTCTCTCAATGAAATCCTCTGAAACTGCTATGGCGGCAATTCCGCTTGGACCAGCCGTACACTTTTGAGCGCCGACAACCACTGCTTCAGCCTTCCATTTCTTTGGGTGAACAGGTAATCCACCTACGCTGGTAATCCCATCGAGTATCAATGAAACTCCATGCTTTGCAGCGATTAGTGAAAGTGCCTCTGCATCTTGAGTAATTCCAGATGATGTTTCGTTGTGGCAAAATGCAAGTGCAGTATGTTCCCCCCTTGCAAGTATTTCATCAATTACATCCAAGTCAAATGCTTCCCCCCATTCACCCCTGAGGTGAGTAACTTCGGCAAATACATCTCCTAGAAGAGCAACTCTTTCTCCAAATTTACCATTTGTTGGGACAAGCACCTTCTCATCTTTTGAGAAGCGGTTAGCCATTACCATCTCCATTGCAGCAGTGCCTGAGCCAGAAACTACAATTATTTTGTATCCATCCTCGCCAGTCCAAGACTCCTTTCCTCTTTGGCTTGGGCTTGGGCTCAAATTGAATGTCATTCTAAGTAAACTATTCAATTCTGCCATGACATCACGATACTCGGTCCCCCTTGCAGTCATCGTAGGGGTTGCCATTGCAGAAAGGGTTGATTGTGCAAGCCTTACGGGACCCGGTACGAGAAAACATTCGCCTTGGTATCTTTCCATGAGTAAGGGGGGGTTGAACTCGGTTCATCAATTCCGCGCTTGAAGCAACTCCTTAATGGGTGGTATTGATGTTCTATGCCTTCGCCGGTCTATTTATGGCGATTCGAGTCGGGTTGGCAATGCTTCAGGGCGCCCGACATGAACATGCTCAAGCAATTATTGCTGCATCAAAGCAACTTGATATAAATATAAAAGTCATTTCATTAAGGACTGCAAGTGATTTGAAAGATGGTATTGATTGCCTTATTTTACCTGGTGGTGAAACAACGGCAATGCGAATTGCTAGTAAATCTGAACGGCTCTATTCTGCGCTCTTTGAGTGGATGAAAGATAATCCAAATTCGCCTGTATTGGGCACTTGTGCGGGTGCAATTCTAATGTGCAAATTTAGTGAAGAAACAGATTGCATTGTTGATGCAGTAATAAGTAGAAATTCATATGGTCGGCAAAAGGAATCCTTCCAAGCCGATGTTCAAATTAGTGGCTTACCATTTGATATGAAAAAAGAATTCTCAAACGAGATGGCGCCAACTGCTCCGTCATTGGATAATTCATTCAAGGAGATTATTGGTGAGACCTCTGCCAATCATCGTCCATTAAATGTATCTAGCAGTTTGATTGAATCAAATGATGAACATATTTTTCCAGGAATATTTATTCGTGCACCTCGCTTTGGCCAAATAGGTGAAAATGTCGGTATAATTGCTACAAATGGCGACGAAATTGTCGGAGTATTAGAGGGGAATAAAATGGCTCTTACATTTCATCCCGAATTGACTTCTGACTATCGTTTTCACCGCTGGCTTCTGCAAAAAAGCAATGACCGGGTAGACTATTGAAGGGCGCATGACTGCTAATGCCAAAGGATAAGTGAGAAAAGTTGAATAGGCAAAGTTGCTTAGGAATTTTATGGACCCGATAATGTGTTTTCGTAAAGGCAAAAAAACGAAAATCCACCTCACTGGAGGGAAGCTAGAACCATCCTCTGCTAGTTCTTGGTGTGGATTGATCAAGGATACGGGTAATTATGCAACATCAACATTAGACGTTTCTTTGCAAGAAACTGATGAATGGACGCATTATTGTATCAAGTGCATTTGGGGTATGATGTATCTTGATGAAGAAGAAGATATAGAAACAGTAAATCGGTTCAAACAAATTGAGTATAGGAAAGAGGGCGTATTTGTTGTGAAAAAATACATTCTCGAGCCGTTAATTCAAAGGGTAAAAGATAGAAAAGTATGATTTCTTGGTTTTTTAGGACATTTATTCCATAACTTTCATTGTTTGGAAAACATTTTTTTGTGTATTGATGATTTTTTGCAGATTACACCGCATGCTTGAAGCCACTTGCACCAACCCACCGGTTGAGCAAGATGGACTCAGTACTGCCGATGGCGTCAAGTGTATTCCCCGCTGAAAGAGGTGAGGCTGAAGGTTGTGTTCAGTGTCAAAAGGGTAGCAAGTTGGTTCTTTTTGTGACGGGTGAGTGCCATTGGAAGTGTGATTACTGTCCGCTTTCAGAGAACCGTCGCGAAATTGATAACATGTATGCAAATGAGCGCCCTTGCACTCAAATGAGCGAGATTGTTGAGGAAGCAAGAGCAATGCGGGCAACCGGTACTGGAATCACTGGAGGAGACCCGATGATGGCTCTTGAAAGGACACTTGATGCTTGCCGTATTTTGAAGTCAGAATTTGGCCCAGACCACCACATCCACATGTATACAAGTTTGCCCTTTGATCCACGCCATGCCTCAAGGTTGGCTGAAGCAGGTTTGGATGAAATTCGTTTTCACTTACTTGATTTAAAGGTGGAAAAATATATTGGAACAATGGAAGCATGCACTGAAGCCGGACTTTTCGTTGGAGTGGAAATACCAGCAGAGCCGGACAAAGAGGTTGAATTATTTGCCCTTATTGAGGACTTACGTAGCGCCCCGATTCAATTTCTAAATCTCAACGAACTTGAAATCACTACTGGTAATCATGAAAATATGGAAATTAGAGGGTACAATCTGTCCAAGGAGATTACTGCAGGTGCTGCGGGAAGTGCAGAACTTGCCATTGCTCTAAAGAAGCGAGTGAATAATGCCCTGCGGGGCTTGCCTGATGACATTGATAATGCAATCCATTTGCCCTTTGGTTTTCATTTAAAGTTCTGTACTGCCAAATTCAAGGATGCTGGTCAGTTAAGGTCACGCTTTCGCCGACGCGCAGAAATGTCTATGCGACCATATGAAGTTCTAACCGAGGATGATACTTTGTGGTTTGGAGCATTATACTGTCCTCCTGAACATGCACAGGACGATATTGCAGATATAGCAGAATATTACGAGATTGACAAATCTTGGTTGCATTGGGATGCAAAGAATTTGCGAATTGAATTGCCTTTATTTTTAGCCGAGGAAATGGCAGAAACTGTTTCAGTGGCAATTGCTGCGGTTGAAGTTCATCCTACTCATGAGCGCTTGGAAGTTGGATTAACATGGCTCAATGACCATCGGCCAAAATGAAATTCTATTGCTGCCAAACTTTCCACTCTTCATCTCCTGAACGGAAATAATTTCTTCCAGAATTTTCTGGCCATTGCACCCATTCATAACCGGAGTCATCTTTGGTGCCTCGTAATTCGTAGGGGGGGCTTTGAACTAAGTCATCATCCATAGAATTTGAATCATTGCTTATTCCGCTTTGATTGGAAGCATCAGTGACACCTTCTTCCTTTCCAGGCTCTCCCTCTTGTTGTTCAGTCGTTTGCAAAGTTGGAGGTACCGATGGTGGAGTTTTTGGAGGTGGGGCCGATGGTGAAGCATCTTTGAAATCAGAAGCAGGTGGGTCTTTTTGTTCAAATTCGCTTTGAGCAAACTGATCTTCATTCTGCCAATCAATATCCTTCTCTTGCCGTTGCATTTGCAAAATTACAATTGAAATCAATATGACAATGAACATTCCGGCACCCATCAATACCCAATCCATCTCCCCCCCTCCTTCGATTTGCTCATCCAAGTCAGCAGTTGAGTTGTCAGGGCTGGTTTGATTGACAGTTGTATTAGTAATATTTTGGTTCAATACTGAGGTATTGAGATTTGTTGTGTTGAGGAAATCGTTATCAATAAAGGTTTGATTCTCCCATGACTCATTAAGGAAACTATTATTGGTGTAAGATTGGTTATTGAATTGGTCGGTATTATTAACAAAGGTATTGTTTACCCATGTGGTGTTATTATGATAGTGATTTTCGTTAATTACTGTAGTTGAGTTGCCTGAATCTCCACCAACTGAGCCAACGGTTTGGATATCTCCCTCAGCGCAC
>Ga0315324_10000726_pt1 | contig 11413 bp, 11 predicted proteins | sample M150021515metaG_FD_203919 | JGI IMG/M metagenome (GOLD analysis project Ga0315324, IMG submission 203919) | Ammonia-oxidizing marine archaeal communities from Monterey Bay, California, United States - M1 500m 21515 | ecosystem: Environmental > Aquatic > Marine > Intertidal zone | place: USA...
GATGAGGGAGAGAATGAATAAGAAGAAGGCGGCGAAGGAGGCGGCTGGGGCTGCTGGGGCGAATGGGGCGAATGGGGCGAATGGGGAGGCGGGTGAAGGAGCTGGTGGTGCTGGAGGAGCATCCATGGAGGAAGCATTAGCGAAAGCACAAGACGCAGCCGATAAAATGATGAACGAATTATTGAATATGGATACGTTGGCGCCGAAAAAGAAAAGGAAGAAGAAAAAGAAAAAGTCTAAACATTAAAAATCTTTTATGTCTCTACTATAAATATGGAGAATGTATTTTGGGTAAATGATCCTAATGTATTGGTTGCTAATTTCAGTATATGGCCGATGCCTCATATGAATAAAAATGATAAATTTAATGCCATCTCTCGCTTGATACTTATCATAACATTGCTCGGTGTATTTTTAACCAAATCAACCAATCTATTAATTACAGGGGTCATAACTTTAGCAGTTATAGCCTTTTTATATTATGCCAAAGACAAAACACCCGAAGTAAAAGAGAATTTCACAAACGCATGCAAAGGACCTTTCTATAAAAGTGTACCGGATAATCCCCTAGGTAACGTGCAATTACCCGAAATTCAATTTAATCCAACGAGGGATAAAGCGCCTCTAGCCGCTACGAAAAAGCAAGAAAAAACCATCAATCAAAATACCAAAGAAATGATTATTAATACCAGTTTTAAAGATGATCCCGAATTAGGTAAAAAGTTATTCAAAGATTTAGGAGATGAAATAAATTTCGACAGGAGTATGTTAAATTTCCATACGACGGCGAATACTACGATTCCGAATGACCAGAAAGGGTTTGCTGAATTTTGTTATGGAGATATGCCGTCGTGTAAAGATGGATCGGCGTTGGCATGTGAAAAAGGGGCTTTTAAATATATTCCTGGTTAAAAAAAATATATATATCCTATATAATGACATCGGTTAGTAATTATGCTTTTCATAATATGGCGAGAATCGGCAATGATAATTGTGATACAACAGAGAGAAATGTCCAAAATAATAACCAATCTGCGTGGTCTTTAACCAATTATTTTGCGAAGGATTGCAATATGAAACAAGGTATAGATTTCGCTTTATCGGAGCCAGCCATTAATTTTACTGGTTCTCATCAAGTAGGCGTTGGGGGGTGTAATATAGATATTAACTCTGGTTTAAAATACGATCCTATTAGTCGTCCTCCATGTCGTATTAGTTTATTCCAGAGACCATTTGCAACGGTGCCTTTTTTAGGAAGAGGAGCAGTAGATCCGGTCATGGAATCGGCAATAATGCAAGGAGGCCAAATATCGAACCGTAAAACTACCACCAGTTATTCCGAAAAGTCCTACTTAAAACATCAATATACTCCCATGCTTCCTTCTTTAGCAAATAGTATAAATAACCCAGCGAATTTAGTAGAAGGAGTAGCCGCAAGTGGGTGGATTAGAGGCGGTATACCCTCTAGAGATCTCATTCGCGATGAAGAAAACCAGCAATTACACTCCCATAAACCATCTTCTATATAAGTATAAACACACTCCTATACATCTATATTATGTACCAATATAATATAGAGATTACCTATAACGATAATGATTCCTATCAAGCAGCCTTTCTCTCCCTCTTTAATCTAACCGAGTATGACGGGTGTATTATTTCGCAGACAATGGACGAACTATTTGCCACTATGAAAGATAATGAAGACTGGATGGGCTTATTAAAAGAACTCACTGGAAAGCATTTATTATCATATGAGGTAGAGCGGGATTTAGGTATATCAATCTTATTATCTTATGATTATTTAGAGTTGTTTCATAGAGAGATACAAAAATTCCATCGTAAAGAAACATTCTCTCTACTAGACCTACATGCGACGCTGGAGAAAAAATAATATATCTATATTAAATATGACCTCCACTAGAAATAATAATACTCCGGGCAACTACAAAATGCAAACAGCCATTAATAGCCACCTGTTTAAGTCATCCATGTATAAACATGGGGCCTTTGGTACGCCTTATTTATCATCTATACCGGATGGTGGTTCCGCACCACCAAGCAGAATGGATAGGAACCGATTATCCAAGAATCCGATAGAGATAGAGTCGCAACTATTTGGTATAGGTAGTAGTAATTTAGTAAAAGGATATACGCCACCTTTAGCAACGATACATCATTTAAAGGACATTAGTTTTTTTGATAGGAATAAGATAATTATGCCTTGTGCTTTAATGGTAGAAGGAGCACAGCGAGCATTGCCATTAGAAAAATAATATGTATATAATATAATGTCCTTAACGAATATTAGGAATGATAAATGCCGGGTGGAAAAGGAGATGCAAATAATGACGGAAGAGGGTAGATATATGTTGAATGTACCTGGACCAGGTAATTGTGTTGGGTTTGAAGAAGATCCACATATTAGATTGCAGAAATGGGGGGCTAATCTACATAATAATACCATAAATGTGGAGAGCGATTTAAAAGGCATGACACGGCTTTTAACGAAAGATTGTTTAGTGCAAAATAATTATGCCCGACATGTCCCCTCCTCTTGTGGATTACATTATAAAACGACGAATCCGTATGTGGAGCAGTCCCGAGCAACCGCACCTGCTTGGATATTTAGGGAATTGCCAAATAATAGATGGAACTATTTGCCATTAGATCCCCAGGCGCATATAGAGAAACCATTCTATAATAACATTAGCACCCGCATTATAGAAAAAGATAATTATGATTCTTGTAAAGTTTAGTAATATATTATATCATTTATAATATATATATGGATGCCTTAGTTGTAGCACTTGTCGGATTAGGCGGCTTATATGTTATTGCGGAAGAGAAAAAAGCCAGAGAAGGATTTACCGAAAAATTACAACCTCAAACCTTCCCTGTATTTGATCCGGTGGTACGCAAATCAGAGGATGACTATATCCAAAAATACGACCACCCAAATCAAACAACGGATAAGTTTTTACGAAAACCCAATGCTCCAAATGAAATAGTAATGTCGGATCCAGTGATAAATCCAACTGATCTAAGTAAGTTTAAGCATAATAATATGGTTCCTTTTTTCGGAAGTAGTGTAAAGGGTATAAATATAGAAAATCATTCACAAACGCTGTTAGACAGTTATACGGGAGCGGGAAGTCAAGATAATAGTAAGAAAGAGCAGGCTCCTCTGTTTAAACCGGAAGATAATGTCCAGTGGGCGCATGGTGCCCCCGATTCTAGTGATTTTTACCAAGATCGGCAGGTATTAGGTAACGCACACAATAATACGAAACCATGGCAGGAACAGCAAGTTGGTCCGGGATTAGGGCAAGGATATTCGGCGACTGGATCTGGAGGATTTAATTCGGGCATGGAAGATAGAAAAGAGTGGATGCCTAAAACGGTGGATCAATTACGCGTGGATACAAATCCCCGTACAGTCGGTAAATTAAATGGTTTAGAGGGCCCGGCTCAATCTAAAATTACAAACACCGGAATTGAAGGAACCATAGAGAAAAATAGACCAAATACCGATTATGTGTTAGGACCCGAGAGGTTTTTTACCACTACCGGGTCGGAAATCGCCCCTACCGCGCATTCTACTCAGATGATGGGACATGTTAATCGCCCTGAAACGAATGTCGAACATTATGGCATAGGAGGTTCCACTAATATTCAGAAGCAAAAGGCCCCTGAAAAATATAGTGCTTTAGCGAAAAATCCCCAAAATTGTAGCGACTATATTGGAAATGCTTATATAAACGGTGCACATGCTACTACTAAAAATGATAATAATGTGGACTCTTATTATGCCGCGCCGAATAACCGCGTCACTACTAAAAATGCGACTGAATTCGGAATAGTCGGTAGTGTCATTGGTTCAGTAATGGCGCCAGTATTGGATATGCTGCGCCCCTCCCGTAAAGAAAATGTAATTGGAAATATTAGAGAATCGGGAAATGTTCAACAGCATGTTGGCGGATATTATGTCATTAATCCCGGAGATCGTCCAAAAACAACCATTAAAGAAATGACCACTGGAGAAGGCAATCATATAAATGTTCAGGCCCAACATGAAGGTATAGGAGCATATAAAGTAACCGACTTCCAACCAAGCATTAATCAGAGAGATACCACCAATGTTAGCGAATGCGGTAACCCTAACTCAAATGTCCAAGGCTTGCCTCAACAAGACGCCTATATGCACCAAAGAAATAATGTCAATAAGGGGCAAATGGAATATACGCCATCGGGAAATGATAATCTGTTTAATGGCAATATTAACGCCGAAATGTGCACCAATCGTGGAGTATGTAATGCTAGAGGCTTAGCCCCTACGGTTTTTTCTTCATCCCCGAGCGTGAATACATTAGGTAGGATGAACACGGCAACTTATAAACAATCCCAACCCGATACAGAGAGAATCGATTGTTCCCTGCTAGATGCGTTTAAACAGAATCCTTATACACATAGTTTACAAACCTATTAAAAGATATTTATATGTATTGTATAAGATGAATCTTCATGATACTATTAAATCCCAATTAGATACTTTTATAACAGACAATACCTTACCTAATCTAATTGTTTCTGGACCATCCGGGTCCGGTAAACGAGTATTAGTTACCGATTATATTCAACGTATATATAAAACCCCCGAACAAATTGAATTATATGTGTTTACGGCTAACTGTGGGTATGGTAAGGGAATTACATTTATAAGAGATGAAGTGAAACATTTCGCTAAAACCACGAACATTTCTAAATTAGTCAAAACCGTACTACTATATAATGCGGATAAGCTAACAATGGATGCGCAATCTGCCATGAGACGATGCATTGAAATATTTAGTAAAACCACCCGGTTTATTTTAGTGGTGGAAAATAAAGATTTACTATTAAAACCCATATTATCTAGGTTTAATCAAATATATGTTCCTTTTCCAATTATTGATACCGTGCCTACTAACCTCTATAATAAACTTCATGCTGTTTCCCACGAATACTTTGATAAACGCCTCTCTTATCTGAATAATCAACTTCATAAATTACCTAAACAGCTACATTTAGAAAAAGTATTTATAGTATCCGAAACGTTATATAATAAAGGCTACACAGCAATAGATGTGGTCAACTCGGTAAAAAAACTAAAAATGAATCCTCTAGATAAATACAAAATATTACTCGCTTTTAATACCATTTGTATGGAATTTCGGTCCGAGTTGTTTTTAATTAGAATGCTTCTACTATTATATTATTTTCGTTCCACTGTTCAAATAGAAAATATGTTACTATTTTAAATATGGATGATTTTAATTTAGGAAATTTGAATGAAGCTAGAAATGAATGGTCGGCCAGATTGGTAAATATTGTTAATCCTCATGTTATTGATGGATTTAATTCCATGTTTAAAGAAGCCTATGAATTATGCGTGGAAAATGAAGAAGACGAAAAATATCTAATGACTTTCCAAAACTTCTTAAGCCGAATACCCAAATGGAATCAAGAAACGATTGAAACCGAAGTAAAGCGCATTGCCGAAAGTAGCCGTTGTAGTTATTTAGAAGATTTAATTACTTGTGTGCATATAGTGCAATTAAAGGCGTTAACTAGTGTTAGAGTTGGACAAAAGCAGAAGCAGATTGACATTAGTATACCTAAATTGGAGACTTTTATTCATAAAATATATACGTTGGTAGCTAGGAAATTATATACTAATATTTATCTATTTGAGATGGAAATCTCTCCTTTAGAGAAACAAAAAAATAATAGAGAGTTAGAATTAATTGTTAAGGAGAGTACCTTAAATGCGATTAGAGAATCGATTCCTATTGAACAAATATTGCAAAATTATCTGGAAGAAACGACGGAAGATGAGATTATTGTGGCGGAGGACTTGCCTAAGTTGGAAGCGCCGAAATCGTTACCTGATTTGAGAGAAATTCCCAAGACACCTATACTGAATAAAGATACCTCATTAACTTTAGTAGAAGAAATGAAACCGGCCTTGATAAAGATGAAACCAGATTCAAATGAAGAGATTAAGTTAGATATAAAAGAGTTGTCTCCGGCGGTTGCTGAAAAAATAGCGGTGGATGTGGCGGAAAAAACGGCAGCCATTAAATTTAATGATGTAGATAATGCGATATCTATTGATAAGAAGGAAGAGGAGATTGTCGCACCCAAAACAATAGAGAGATTAGAGAATATAGCAGAATTACGCGCAGAGCAACGCAAAGCCGAAGAGGAAGCGGAAGAGGCGGCAGAGGCTGCCAGTGATAAAATTCAAATATTAGATGCCTCTCCTATCGAACTAAAAGTAGAAACACCTCCGCTTTTAGATGATATTATTACATTACGTTAAAATCGTCTTTTACTATTTATTTTCTATGTATAATGGACCCATTATACATAGCTATCAGTTCTAGCATTTTATTTTTCTTGTTTAAATTTGTGGATTCTAAATTCATATCAAAGGAACCTAAAACCATCAAATCACAAATGAAGGACCTGGTCATGGTTTTTTGCAGTTCTTATTTAGGCATCTTTCTACTAACCAAATTAAATGAAGGGGGTATTTTAGGCGTTTCTAAACAAAGCACACCGGCATTTACGGGGTCGCCGGAGTTTTAAGGGTTATAGTACTTGTCTGACTACTACTACATAAACTTACCTAATATAATACCCACGTCATTTACCCTGAACGATTCACTGCTTGATAATGTAGTGAACCTTTCCAACTATATACTAACTGAATTCTGCTTCTTATAAGGCGAAAAATCAACAACTTAAGTCACTTCTTAAATCGTCACAAGACATTAGATATAATATTTCATTCCTATGTCATTATACAATACTCATAATATTTTTATTTTTATGAATTTTCTTTTTTGGAACAATATATTGTTTGAATAAATCTCTCTCTAATTGCGCTTCCGGAGAATGCTTATGTACAATACGTGCAATCATTTTATATAATTTAAATTCTGGATATCTTTCGTCGCCATTTCTTTTGTACAATATATTTTTACCCTTATCATCCATACACCACTCGGTAACCAATAATTGTATAGGGTCTAAAATTTCTTGTTCGTCATCAATAAAATAATCATATAAGGAACATGCTAACCTACACAAATCAAAACTATTATTTGGCTCTAACTTTTTCTTTTTAGGGTTGAAAAACGGATCACAATTATATTGAGAGTATGCATCTTCATCCGGGAAAAAACTATCACTCGCATAAGTATTATTATTTACCGTATAAATAGACCTTCCAAAATCGATGATTTTCCATATTTTACCAAACGTAGGCACTTTATAATAGGTGGAATTAAACCGATAATATAAATACTCTTTTGGCGTCTCACAATACATGACATTATTCGTATGCAAATCATTGTGCGTGAAATCAAAACATTTTTGATACATTAATAACGTCATTATTATTTGCATTAACACGGAGGTCCATTCAGCTTCTGACATTGTTTGCGTCATCATATAAGCATCCAGGGTATTAACACACTTCTCTAAACATATTACGTGGACAGGAAAGTCCTTAATATATGCGAATATTTCTTCTTCATCATAATCCGATCCTGTCTCCGATCCTGTCTCCGAGCCCGTCTCCGATCCTGTCTCCGAGCCCGTCTCCGAGCCCGAACCAGCACTTACATCTACTTCATTATCCGTAATCTCCTCATCGCTAGAGTCTTCCTCGTCACTTGATTCTTTTTTATGAATACGGATACTTTCGGGATTATCTACTTCTAATTTAATTTCGTCCAAGGTGGTAATTGGTTCATTTGAAGATACCTCTTTCATAACCGTAATAGGAATTATATCATTTAATAATACAGCGTCCTCGTTTATAGTTAAACTGGGTTTTTTAACCACTGGTAGATTATCATTTTGTAGGTAAGTGTCCATATGTTTTATAAAGTAACTATTTGAACATAAATAATCAAAATCATCAAATATATTAACTCTAAAGTCGGTTTGATTTGCTAAATAGGAACCATGAAAATTTACACCGTGAACAAACCCTTTATCATTTAATAGCATGGAGGTTATATATGAAAAAAACCCATCTATATAGGCATTATTATGGTAATTAATTAACTTAGGATGTACAGAAGCATTTTCTTCCAGGGAAGGCAGGTTAAATAAGGTATCTTCATATTTTCCAGCTAAATATTTAATAGGGTCAAGTAGAGGCGAATATTTAATAAAAATGTCGGCTTCTTTTGTAGTTTTGTCGTTCTCTAAGATTACTTTTACTACATTATGATTGACCCTACTAATAATTTCGGTAGTATTCCATTTATAATTTAGCTGAAAATCGTTAAAATTGTTTTTGGATGTTTTAAATAATTCATTATATATGGGGTTATAATTTTGAATATTCTTACATTCTATAATTTTCTTTTCTCCTTGAAAATTGGATTTATTTTTCCTATAGTTAATATTAAGCATCATTAAATGTGCCTTGTAAAATTAATTTTATATCCAAACTTATCTAATATGTTAAATATCATAGCGTTTATATTTACTTAGGATAAACTATCTCTAATATATGACGTTAGAATTAAAAAAATTTAACATGAAAAACATTGAATTTAAACCTGACGAAAATAAGGGTCCCGTAATTGTTTTAATTGGTAGGAGAGATACCGGTAAATCATATTTAGTGAGGGACGTGTTATATTATCATCAAGATATACCTATCGGGACAGTTATATCAGGCACCGAGGCAGGAAATGGCTTCTATTCCTCACACGTTCCCAGGCTATTTATCCATGATGAATATAATACCGCTATTATAGAAAATATTTTAAAGAGGCAAAAAACAGTATTAAGACAAATAAAAAAAGACGTAGAAGCATATAAAAGATCCAAATTAGACCCTAGAGCCTTTGTAATATTAGATGACTGTTTATATGATGCCGGATGGACGAAAGATAAAATGATGCGGTTATTGTTCATGAATGGACGACACTGGAAAATTATGCTCATTATTACTATGCAATATCCATTGGGTATTCCCCCAAATCTTCGTACCAATATCGATTATGTATTTATATTGAGAGAACCATACATCGCAAATCGCCGCCGCATATGGGAAAATTATGCCGGTATGTTTCCCACGTTTGAATCCTTTTGTCAAGTAATGGACCAATGCACCGAAAATTACGAATGTTTAGTCATTAATAATAATAGCAAGTCCAATAAATTACATGACCAAATCTTTTGGTACAAGGCCGAACCCCATGGCGATTTCAAACTTGGGTCCAGAGATTTCTGGGAAATTTCCAAGGAAATAAAGTCCGATGATGAGGATGATGTATATGATCCCAATTCCAGCAGAAAACGAGGCGCCGGACCAAAAATATCCGTGAGAAAAAGCAAGTGGTAAAAAACATATCTCTAAAAATTGATTAAAAAGTATATTCTCATATATTTTTTAATATGGACGAATCCTCCTTAACCGATGAACAATATTATGTCTTGGACCAGTTTAAAGAAGGTAACAATTTATTTATTACCGGACCCGGTGGAGTAGGCAAATCCCATCTAATTAATACCTTAGTTCACTATTGTAATAGCGTAAATAAACCGGTGCAAGTATGTGCTCTAACGGGGTGTGCAGCAGTATTACTCGGAGGAAAGACCAAGACCATTCATTCATGGAGTGGGATTAATTTCTGTGATGGGAAAAACAGCGAGTTAATTACAAAGGCATTAAGCCGGTATATTATCAAGAGAAATTGGAAAAAAACACAAGTGCTTATTGTGGATGAGGTTTCTATGATGAGTAAAAAAATGCTAATGGTACTAGAAGAAATGGCGAGGGATGCGAGAAATAGCGTTAAAGTATTTGGAGGAATTCAGGTAGTATTTTGTGGAGATTTTTACCAATTGCCGCCGGTATGTAAAGATAAATCCGATAATAGTAAGTTTTGCTTTGAGGCGAACATTTGGACTACGATCTTTCCGTTAGACCAACATATACAACTGACTCATATTTTTAGACAGAAAGATAAAACCTACTTAGAATTATTATCTCAAGTGAGAGAAGGGACTATATCAGCAAAGAATATTAAGATACTTAAAGAACGGATGCATATAGCCAAGCCGAAAGGAATTACGCAGTTATCTCCTATTAAGTCGCGAGTAAATAGTATAAATGCCGATAAATTCAGTGACTTAGTCACTGATGAGCATGAATGTATTATGGCGGTTGAATATGATATGGATAAATATATCCGTTCAGGTAAATCGATTGAACCGGAATTATTAAACAAGGGTAGATTCTTGCCCCCGGCACAAAAAGAAATGGCCGTTAATAAATTACTAACGAATAGTAAAGGTGAAAAGGTGTTAGTATTAAAGGTGGGTTCATTTGTGATGTGTACGGCGAATATAGATATGGAGAATGGTATATGTAATGGGTCGCAGGGAACGATTATTGATTTTATAGAGAATAGTCCAGTCATTAAATTCAATAATGGTATTACCAAGACTCTTTCTAAACACTGTTGGCAATCGGTAGATTATCCCACGATTATTATTAAACAATATCCGCTTCAATTAGCGTGGGCTATCACTATTCATAAGATGCAGGGGGCTACGTTAGAGTCGGCGGTAATGGATCTAGGTAATAATGTATTTGAGAATGGTCAAATATATGTGGCTCTATCGAGGGTTAAATCCTTAGAGGGATTATATTTAACCGAATTCAATCCGCGTGTTATTACGACAAATCCCAAAGTGCGAGCGTTTTATAAAAAGATACCTCCGCTGAATTTAGAAGTAGAATATGTGTCAGAGGAAGAAGGGGGCGAGCCTTTAACAGAAGAATCTTATATAGAACCGGAAGTAAAAGAACCCGCACCGAAACCCGCACCAATCATAGATGAAGCCATCCTTAATAGTAAATTATATAAAGATTTACAAACCTATCGGACTACCACCTCTAAAGAAAAGGAAATTCCGCCATATTGTATTTTTGATAATAAAACGATGGCATTACTTACTACGGAATGTCCCACTACTCTACAGGAATTGTTAAATATAAAAGGTATTGGTAAGGCAAAGGGCGAACAATATGGCACAGATATTATTAATATATGTACTATGGATAGAAAACCTGAAGATAATCAGAAAGATAATCAGGTAACAAAACCAGATATCCTAATGAAGCCTAAAAGCAAACCGATTCGTAAATCGGGGTTATTGGAATGTTTGAGGCTCTCTCTATAAAAATTGATTTAATTGTAGAATATTAAATATATATATATATAGATAGATAGTAACGACATGAATACCGCAAAAATGATCAATTCTGTGGCCGGATGGATAAACTCTTACGCAGGTAATAATAATACCGGGACAATATATGAAATTAGTGTAG
>Ga0315324_10000729_pt1 | contig 11362 bp, 8 predicted proteins | sample M150021515metaG_FD_203919 | JGI IMG/M metagenome (GOLD analysis project Ga0315324, IMG submission 203919) | Ammonia-oxidizing marine archaeal communities from Monterey Bay, California, United States - M1 500m 21515 | ecosystem: Environmental > Aquatic > Marine > Intertidal zone | place: USA...
CTGAAGGCGTTGGGGTGGGTGTGGCCGACCGGACCCCCGTCGAGGAGCTCGGTGGTGGCCTTCAACAGGTATTCGTCCTCGCGGCGGGGGGCGTCGCCGAGAGCGGTGTCGATCCGTTCGCCGAGGTCGGTGAACTCGCTCGTCGGCGTTGCGAGGCGGTGGCTGCGCCAGCCGAGCCGGCCCATGGCGAGGAGGGTGCGGACCCGGCCGAGCCACCGGCCGGTCCGCTCGTCGTAGATCCGGACGTTCGTCAGTCCTGGCCAGGTCGGTTCGACCCCGGCGCCGACAGCGGCGAGCAGGTGGTAGGCGCGGTTCGTCTTGTGGTCGTCGATCCAGGCAGCACCCATGTCGACCCAGGCGGTGTCTGAGCCGTCGACGTCGATGGTGTGGATGCGGCCGCCGAGTCGATTCCTGCCCTCCACGACGACCGCGTCGATGCCGGTCTGTTGTAGTCGGCCAGCGGCGGCGAGGCCGGCGACCCCGCCGCCGATGATCACGACCCGGCCGGGGTGGTCGTCGCCCATGTCAGATCGCTGCGCCGACTGCGGCCAGTCCGGCGAGCGTGGTGCCGGCGCCAAGCAGGGCGCGGTAGGCGGTCGGGTGGGGAGGCAGCAAGGATGGCCAGACCGCGGTGAGGGCAAGAATCAGGGTGGCCACGACGGCGATCGTCACCCCGAAGGTGCCACCGATCCCAACTCCGGCGATGACGGCGACCGCGGAGACGGCCAGCGCGGTGAGGCCGACGCTGCCCCAACGAGGCACTTGGGGGAAGACGATCTCGTCCGACTCGGGTGGGACTCGGGTGCTGCCAAGGGCGCGGGCTGCCCGGAACGCGCTGAGGGCGGCGCCGGCCAGGAACGAGACGCGGTGGGTGTAGTCGCCGCAGAGATGGATGTTTCCCACTGGAGCTTCGAGGTGGGGGAGGACGTCCAGGTAGTACTCGGGGGAGAGTTCCAACTCGCCGTCCATGTAGCGGGTGACCACCGTGTGGCGGACATGGGCGTCAACGTCGTGATCGGCCAGTATCCGCCGCAGGTCGGCCAGCACCCGGTCGACGATCTGCTCATCGCTTTGGGCTCCCAGTTCGGCGATGAGGTTGGTCTCGTCGGGAGGGACCGAGACGAAGCAGTTGTACACGACCGGGTCGTCGGGACCGAGGGGCTGGTCGAAGGTGGCGTCGATCAGGCCGGGGAAAATGGCGTCCTCGCTGAGGACCCCCACCCAACGGGGCCAGGTGAATCCGGGGTCGAGGAAGACGCTGACGACGATGATGGGGCCCCATCGCAGTGAGGTGAGGGCCTGGTGGGTGGCCGGTGGGAGTTCGGGAACGGTTGCGGTGACGACCGAAGGCGGGGTGGCCATCACGACGGCCCCGGCGGTGACGGTGTGCTCGGTGTCGTCGGTGCGATATGTGACCGAGACTCTGTCGCCATGGTCTCTCACCTCGCGCACTTCGGCTCCGGTGGTGGCACGGTCGCCGATGCGGTCGGTGAGTTCGTCGGTGATGCGCTGGGTGCCGCCCTCGACGAAGGAGAGTTCGGCAACCACGTCGAATGTCAGGAGTGCCCCGACCCCCCCGGCGGTGCGTTCAGGCTTGGCGACGCATGCGCCGCGCATGTAGGTGTTGACGGGGCCGAGCACTGCGGGTGGGTAGCCGTTTTGCAGGTCGGCGAGTGTCGCGGTCATGAGTGCACGCCATCGGGGATCGTCGGCGGGAAGTTCGAAGGTCTTGGATGCCCGGTACATGGCCGAGAACATTCGGATCCCGTGGAAGAGGTTGCCGGGCCGAAGCAGGTATCCGAAGTCGTCGAGGAGTTTTCCGCCCATGTGCAGCGCGTAGGGCGAGGAGCCGCCGGCATGGGGAGTGCGTTCGATGCCGAGTTCGTCGATAAGGCGCACGAAGGTGGTGTCTTCCTCGTTGAAGAACTGGGTGCCGACATTGATGGTGGAGTTGCCGATTGTGACGGTCTCGACCTTTCCTCCGAGGCGATCGGTTCGTTCGAGGAGGAGGATCGATTGGTCTCGGAGCAGATAGGCGGCGGTCAGGCCGGCGATGCCGCCGCCCACGATCACGACGTCGTGGTCGGGTCGTTCGTCTAGTGTCACATCGCGTCCCCTCCGTCGGTGTGACATAATAGCTATTACGTAACCACTGTTCTGTCAAGGGGAGGTTGATGTGCCCAAGGTCGTCGACCGAGCAGAGCGGCGGGCCGCGATCGCGGCTGCTGCCGCCGCAGCCATCGCCGAGGATGGGATCGAGGCCGTCACCATGAAGGGGATCGCTGCTCGAGCCCACGTCACCACCGGTGCCGTCACTCATTACTTCAGCGACAAGGACGAGGTGGTCCTCGAGGCGCTGCTGCTGGTCGACACCTCGATGAGGGCCCGATTCGAAGCTGCACTCCGGCGCGACGACTCCATCGTCGACGCCTTGCTCGCCGCCCTGCCCCACGACACCGAGTCGCGGCGTGACTGGAGCGTTTGGCGGGTGTTCAGCGACCGGGCGTCGCGCAACGAGGTGCTTCGGTCCCAGTTCCGGGAGTCGACCGACGCATGGCTGGAGGCTGCGGCCACCGCCCTCGCCGTTCGGCACGGGTGTTCCCTCGAGGACGAGCGACTCGATGCCGAGGTCGTCGTCGCCACCGTCGACGCCATCGGTGATGCGGCGAGCGTCGACCCGGACTCGTGGCCCACCTCGCGGCAGCGGGCAGTGCTGGCGCGGGTGCTCGAGGCGTTCGGACGCTGACCGGTCTTCGACGGGCCACAAAACAACGAAAGAGGACCCGCAGAACCCGGCTGATTTCTACGAGAGAAACCGCCGAATTCTACGAGTCCCCCGAAGTGGGGGATTAGCAGAAATCCGTTTGGCCTGGCGTGGTGCGGATGTTGGTGGTGTGGCCCGCCCGCTGATCACACCGATTCGGCGGGTTGATCACACGCCCCCGAAGGTGCCAGCTCGAGGGAGAGCGATGAGGGCATGTGGCATTTCGGTCGTGTTGCAGAATTTCACCGCTGGTGATCATGTCGGTGTCGTTGATGGTCGCTTCGGTTGTTTACCGGTACTCCTGCGCGAGATCGAGAAGCCAGCCTCGAAATTGGGTTGCTGCGGGGTTCCGGTTCGGGGTGGTCATCTCCATGCGCCTCCGACTCCGAGACATCAACGAAGCACTTGACGCGATGCTCACCGGAACCGAAGGGCGAGTCGTCGTCACCTTCGACTGAATCGAACTCCCATTCCTGTCGGGGGGGGTGGATACAACCCTCAACCCATGCCGCCGTAGCGGTTGGGCGACATCTCCGACGGCGGCCTGAGAGCGGGGTTACAGGCTGGCGTCCTCCCACCGCTGGCGCAGGACGTACTTCTGGATCTTGCCCGAGCCGGTCAAAGGGAACTCGTCGACGGTGATCCAGTGTTTGGGCGTCTTATGTGGGGCGAGCCGCTCCCGGGCATAGGCGAACAGCTCGGCTTCGTCGATGTCCACGCCAGGAGCAGGGCGGACGAACGCGGCGACGGTCTCGCCGTACTTGTCGTCAGGCAGACCCACCACGGCGACCTCGGCCACTGCCGGATGTGTGAGCAGCATCTCTTCGAGTTCCTTGGGGTAGATGTTCTCGCCACCTCGGATGATCATGTCCTTGAGGCGGCCCTCGATGGTGCAGTAGCCACGGTCGTCCATGGCGGCGAGATCGCCGGTATGCAACCATCCGTAGGCATCGATTGCTTCGGCGGTCTGGTCGGGCATGTCGTGGTAGCCCAACATGACGTGGTAGCCCCGAACGCAGAGTTCGCCGATCTCACCGATCGGAACCGTGGCCGCGGTCTCGGGGTCGATGATCTTGACCTCGGTGTTGGGCATGGCGGTGCCGATGGTGAGGGCCTTGTCCTCGATCGAATCGTCGACGAAGTTCATGGTGGCTGTCGGTGAGCATTCGGTCTGACCAAACAGGATCGTGAACGGCGCACCGAGTTTGTCTTCGAAGGTGCGCACCACCTGTTCGGGGACGACGGAGCCTCCGGAGCTGACCGCAGTGATGGCGGAGAGGTCGGTGGTGTCGAAGTCGGGGTGTTCGAGCAGGGCGATCAGCATCGTCGGCACGCCGAGCAGGCCGTTGACCTGATGCTCCTCGCAGAGGCGGAGCACGAGGCCGGGGTCGAACTGGTCGACCAGCACCTGGGTGCAGCGCATGCCGATGCAGCCGAGCATCGACATGACCGAACCGGCAGTGTGGAACAGCGGCATCTGGGTGATGTAGGTGTCGCCGGGCTTCACGCCCATCCGGTCGAAGTAGTGGTGACCGTTGTTGACCAGACCCCGGTGGTGCAGCACCGCCCCCTTGGGGAAGCCGGTGGTGCCCGACGTGTATTGGATCATCACCGGGTCACCAGGTGCCATCACCGGGAGCTCGCCTGGTTCACCCGAACCGGTTGTGCGGAACGCCTCCCAGTCGGCGAACCGGACCACGGCCTCGAGCGCCGGACAGCTCGGCTGTGCGGTCTCGGCCATGGTCAGCATGGGATTGCCGCGGTGTTCGTCGACGGTGAACAACGCCCGCGCACCTGACTGGTGCAGGACGTAGTCGAGCTCGGACTGCTGGTAGGCCGGGTTGACCGTGACGAGCACCATCCCCGCCATCGCGGTGCCGAACTGCAGCAGCGCCCACTCCGGGATGTTGTGGGCCCACACCGCGATGCGGTCACCCGGCTCGAAACGGCTCCGCAACGCTCGGGCGGCCCGTTCGGCTTCGTTCAGGAACTCCGCGTAGGTCCAGGCCCGGCCCGGCGCCCCATCGAGGCGGCCCTCGATGAGCGCAACTCGATCCGGCCACTCACCCGCCGCCTCGGCCAGCGCTTCACCCAACGTGAGTTCGCGGACTTCGGGCTCGGCCGGGCCGGCAGCGTGCGAGGTCGTCAGCGGCGTCACGGCTGGCCTGTTCCGGCGCCGTGGCGCCCGTCTCCGGAACTGAACCGGCCGGCGCCCTCGATGCCCTCGGCTTCAAGGACGGGCCGGCTGTTGTACCACTCCTGCACGAGCGCGTCGCGCAGGTTCATGCCGTGTTGGGCTTTGACCGAGCGGCGGTCGGCTCGGGCGCACAGCTGGGGAAACTTGGCGATCTGGTGGGCGAGCTCCTCGGCCCGTGTTCGGGCCTCACCATCGGGGACGACGTACTCACAGAGCCCGATTCGTACGCACTCGTCGGCCATGACCTGCCGTCCGGTCAAGATGAGGTCGAGGGCCCGCCCCTCCCCGACGAGCCGAGGAAGGCGGACGGTGCCGCCGTCGATGAACGGGATACCCCAGCGCCGGCAGTAGACGCCCATATAGGCGTTCTCTTCCATGACCCGGAAGTCGGCCCACATCGCCAGCTCCATCCCTCCCGCGACTGCGGGGCCGGCCACGGCGGCGATGAGCGGTTTGTCGAGTTCGAGCCGGCTCGGTCCCATCGCCCCCATCGGGATGTCGCTGCCGTTGCCGTGTTCGCCACCGTCGCGAGGGATCGCGAACTCCGAGAGCGGTTCGGGTTCGTCGAGCGCGGCGGCGTGCTTGAGGTCCCATCCGGCACAGAACGCACCGCCTTCACCCCAGAAGACCGCCACTGCGGCTTCGTCGTCGGCGTCGAAGTCCAAGAACGCGTCGTAGAGCGCGCCGGCGCTCTCGGGGTCCATGGCGTTTCGGGCTTCGGGCCGGGAATGGATGACGGTCCACACCGGTCCCGACTTCTCGATTCGAACGGTCATCGGTCGTCTCCGTCTGTCGCGGCGCGATTCAGGTAGTCGTCTCGGACGGCGAACTTCTGGATCTTTCCCGAACCGGTGAGTGGGAACTCCTTGAGCTGTTCCCAGACGCTCGGTGTCTTCTGCGGCGAGAGGACCTCGCGGCAGTGTGCTCGCAGTGCGTCGGTGTCGATTGGTTCGTCGCCGACGGTTCGCACGAACGCGCCGATGACCTCGCCCCACTTGGGGTCGGGAAGACCCACGACGGCGACCTCGGCCACGGTCGGATGTTCGAGCAGGGCGTTCTCGATCTCTGCGGGGAAGTGGTTCTCACCGCCCCGGATGATCATGTCCTTCACCCGCCCGGTGATCCGCAGGAAACCCTGCTCATCAAGCGTGCCCAGGTCGCCGGTGTGGAGCCAGCCCTCGTCGTCGATCGCCGCGGCGGTGGCCTCGGGATTGTCGTTGTAGCCGATCATGACGCCGTAGCCGCGGGTACAGATCTCACCCACCGCACCGATTGGGACCACCGACGTCGCCACTCCCGCGGCTCCGTCCTCGCGGGCGGTTCGGATCGAGACCTCGGTCAGTGGCAGTGGCTGACCAGCGCTCGACGCGATGTGGTCGGCCGACACGTCGGTGTGATTGACGGTGATCATCGGAGACGCCTCGGTCTGCCCGAACGCGGTGAGCAGATGGCACCCCAGCCGGCTTCGGACTCGTTCAACCAGTTCCGGGGAAACCGGCGCTCCGCCGGTGGTGATCGCGACCAGCGATTCGATGTTGCGGGGCCGTTGTTCGAGCGATTCGAGCAGCGCCACCAGCATGGTTGGAACAGCGAAGAAGTTCGTCACCCGCTCGGTCTCGATACGCATCGCCAGCGCGTCGGCGTCGAACTGCTCGATCAACAACATGCGGCACCCCGCCTGCAGGCTCCCCAGAGCGCCACTGGCGCAGCCTGCCGTGTGGAACAGGGGCATGAAGTTCGCGCACACCGAGTCACGGTTGATGAGGGCGCGCTCCGCGAACAAGCCAGCGTTGTTGACCAGGTTGTGATGGGACAGTACCGCCCCTTTCGGAAACCCGGTTGTGCCCGACGTGTACTGGATCTGTCCAGCGCTGCGCGGCTCGACAACGGGAAGCTCGGCGGGCCTCCCACCTACGGCGAACAGCTGATCGTCGGCATCGATATCGACGACGACGCGGACCCGCTCAAGACCCTCACACACCTCGCGTGCGATCGCGGCCATCGGATTGCCCCGATGACTCGCCACATGGAACAACGCAACCGAACCCGACTGCTCGAGCACATAGCGCAACTCGCCGACCTGGAACGACGGGTTGGCGGTCACGAGCACGAGGCCTGCCAACGCGCACGCGTACTCCATCAGCAACCAACGAGGCACGTTGGGTGCCCACACCACCACCCGCTCGCCGGGCTCGAACCGCGTCGTCAACGACAACGCGAGCCGTTCAGCATCGGCTAGCAGCTCCGCATGGGTCCACGACTGCCCCAGCGCGCCATCGGCTGCCACGGCGGTGACCGCCTCGGCATCACCCACGTCGGTGGCCTGCCGGCGCAGGAGGCCGCCGACGCTGAGATCAAGCAATGTCCCATCCGGCTGGGCGGGCACATAACTCTCGGTGAGCTTCAGGTCGTACATGTCAGCCTCCTCCATCGGAGTTGTCGGGGTGCGCTCGTCGGGCCAACCCGGCCAGGTCGAGCTGGGGATTGAGCGTGCCGAACTCGGTGCCCCAGTCGCCGTCGAGGCGCGAGCGCACGTAGGCATCGGCGATCGCCGGTTCGTGACGCAGGCACAGCGACGCTGCCCAGCAGACCGCGAGCTGTTCGACAAGGCGACGGGCGTCACCCTCGGCCTCGCGTCCGGGAGCGGGTGCGGCCAGCGTCTGTTGGAGTCGGTCGAGTTCGCGGTCGACAACCCGATCCGCGCCCCGTGCCTGGGCGAGTTCGGCCACGAAGGCTTCGCCGGCGGCGGGTGAGCGCTGCAATGCCCGGAGCACGTCGAGGGCGATGACGTTGCCTGCACCTTCCCAGATCGCGTTCAGAGGAGCTTCGCGGTAAAGCCGGGGCAGGATCGACTCTTCGACGTAGCCATTGCCACCGACACACTCGAGAGCCTCGCGCACCACCGGGGTCGACCGCTTGGACAGCCAGTACTTCGCCACGGCCGAGGCCAGTCTGAGGAACGCGGCCTCGTCCTCGTCGACGGGTGCCCGTTCATAGGCACCGGCGAGGCGCATGACCATCATGGTCCCGACCTCGGTTTCGAGCTCGAGGTCGGCGAGCACGTTCTGCATCAACGGCTTGTCGATGAGCAGCGCCCCGAACGCCTCGCGCTGGGTCAGATGCCATGCGGCTTGGCTCACCGCTTGGCGCATCAGCGACACCGACCAATTGGTGACGTCGATTCGGGTGGCGTTGACCATCTTGATGATCACGTTGATCCCCCGGCCCTCCTCCCCCACCAGCCAGCCGGCGACATCGGTGAACTCGAGCTCGGCCGATGCGTTGGACCGGTTGCCGAGCTTGTCCTTCAAGCGCATCAGCCGCAGCGGGTTGCGGGTGTCGTCGTCCAGGATGCGCGGCACGAGGAAACAAGAGATGCCACCGGGAGCCTGGGCGAGGACGAGGAAGGCATCACACATCGGGGCCGAGGTGAACCACTTGTGACCTGTCAGGCGGTACTCGCCTCCTGGTCCGCCACCGTCGACCGGAACCGCGACCGAGGTGTTGGCCCGGACGTCGCTGCCGCCCTGCTTCTCGGTCAGACCCATGCCCAGCAGGTTCCCCGTCTTGGCGGCCGGGTCGATCAAGCGCGGGTCATAGGAACGGGTACGAATCCGAGGCTCCCAGACAGCAGCCAGATCGGGCTGTTCACGCAGCGCCGGAAGGACAGCGCCGGTCATCGACGTCGGGCAACCATGGCCGACCTCGACCTGGCTGACGAGATACATCCGCGCCGTGCGGGCCACATAGGAACCGTCGCCCGGGGTGCCGCCGTAGTGCGACGCGTGGATCCCGGCACCGACCGACAGCTCCATCATCCGGTGGTACGAGGGGTGGTAGCGCACCTCGTCGATTCGCTCGCCGAAACGGTCGTGGGTGACCAGCTCCGGGCCGTACCGGTTGGCTTCGAACCCCCACCGATAGACCTCCTCGGATCCGACCCGGGCACCGAACTCGACCAGATCGGCATCGGCGGCGACGGCCCCCTCGCGTTCGACCGCACGACGCAACACGGGGTCGGCCGTGTAGAGGTTGTAGGGCTCGAGGGGCGTCAGCGACTCCATCAACGAATCTCAGGGATGTCGACGAGCTTGCCTCGGGGGATCAGACGCTCAGCGTCGTACATCGGCAGGGGGCACAGCTCGCCGCTTCGGACCTCGCCGTCGGCACACACGACATCGACCGCGGCACCCGGCCCGAACGTGGTGTCGTCCATCCGCACGATCGCGACGCCGCACTGCTGGAAGGGCGACCAGCCGCTCGAACAGACCCGCCCGGCCGGGCGACCCTCCACAGACAGCGTGTCACCGAGATCGGCCACTCCGCCGTTGGTGCGGAGCCCCCAGGTGCGACACGACCGGTCGGCGTCGAGGAGCGCGGCACGTCCGATGAAGTCGCCCTTGTCGAGGTCGACGAAGCCGCCCAACCCCGCGGCAAACGGGGTCGTGGTCCCGTCGAAGTCGGAGCCGGCGTTGAGCAGGCCCGCTTCGATGCGGCGAGCACGGAACACCCCCGACGCGGTGATGATCATTCCGAACGGCTCACCGACCGCCAGAATGTGGTCGCCGACCGCGGTGATGTCGATGTCGGGGATCAGATAGAACTCCCAACCCAACTCGTTGGTGAACCCCGATCGAGTCACCACGATCGGTTGTCCCGCGATCGACACCTCGGCCAGACCGAAGTAGTTGAACCGCTCGGGCATCGGCCCGTCGATGACAGCCTCGAGCACCTCGAGCGAGCGGGGTCCCTGAACCTGGCTGACCCACACTCCGGGGTCGAAGATCCTCACGTCCATCGGGCTGCCGTCGTCGTTCACCGCGTGGGCCCGGTACCAGTTCAACAAGTCACCGTCGGACTGGGCCATCCAGAACCGATCTTCGGCAAGCCGCAACATCACGCCATCGTTGACGAGGCCGCCGTCGTGATAGCAGGCGAACTGGTAGCTGCACCGCCCGACCCGCACTTTCGACACGTCCCGGGCGAACACCCGGTTCAGCAGGCGCTCGGCATCCGGGCCGACGATCTCGATCGGCAACTCGCCGGTGTGCCGCAAGATCACTTCGCGGCGGACCTTCCAATACATCTCGTCATCGGACACATCCACGAACGTCGACGGCGTGAGCCGGCTGTTGTAGAGCATGTACTCGGGGTCGTGTGTCAGCTCCTGGTAGCTGAGCGGGTGGGGCAGCATCGACCGGGCGAACTCGGTCGGACGCCTCGTCGTTTGCTTGATCGCCTTGACTGCGAAGCGGTAGCCGTCGAGGTGCGGGGTCAGAGAAGCCATTGCATCATCTTTCCAATTTTGCAAAGATGACACAAGTGAGATTTCGTCGACTTAAAGTCACAACTTTTGTCACCACTTGGGGATCGCCGTGAAGTTCGACATCGATTCGCTGCGGACGCTGCAGACGCTCGCCGACACCGGGAATCTCCAGACCACCGCTGACCACCTCCACCTCTCGCGCTCCGCCGTGAGCTGGAAACTCAAACGCCTCCAAGAACGCACCGGCTGCACGCTCGTACGCCGCGAGGGACGCGGCCTGCGCCTCACCGACGACGGCCACGAACTTCTCACCTACGGCCGCCAGATCATCGACGCCCACGACGCCGCCGTTCGCCGCTTCACCCCGATCGACGCCCGTGGCACAGTTCGTGTTGGCGCCACCGAAGGTGCCAGCGCCACACCACTCCTCGACACCGTCGCCCCCTGGTTCCGCCGCCACTCCGCCGATGTCGATCTCAAGATCAGCCTCGAACAACCCGCCACCCTCGACGAGTGGCTCGCCGATGGCCGTATCGACCTCGCCGTCACCATCGCACTCGAAACCGACATCACCCACGACGACGTGGTGCTCGATCGCGATGACCTCGTGTGGGCCCACAGCCCCGGCGTCGACTTCCTCGCCACGCCACGGCTCCCCCTCATCACATGGGGCCCACGCTGCTTCTTCGGCACCCTCGCGAGCCGACTCCTCACCAGCGCTGACATCGACCACACGGTCAACTACGAGCTCCCCACCATCGCTGCGGTCCGGACCGCGCTCACCAACGGCGCCGGCATCGCACTGCTCAACCGCGGCGTCATCGCCGCCACTGAGCTTGCCACCACCGGACCACCAGCACTTCCTGAGGCGCCCCGCGTCGCCTACGTACTCAGGCAACGCCCCGACACCACCGGCAACCCCCTGCACGATCTCGTCGCCGAACAGATCCAGACGTCGTTCCGGCCCCAGTACAACGGAGCGCCACACCGATGAGCGAACCAACGGTTCTCTACGACGAACACGACAGCATCGCCGTCATCACCCTGAACCGGCCCGACAAGCTCAACGCTCTCACCAACGACCTGGTCCAAGGCGTCGCCGACGCCATCGCCACCGCGACCGCGTCGGCCGACG
>Ga0315324_10000731_pt1 | contig 11359 bp, 8 predicted proteins | sample M150021515metaG_FD_203919 | JGI IMG/M metagenome (GOLD analysis project Ga0315324, IMG submission 203919) | Ammonia-oxidizing marine archaeal communities from Monterey Bay, California, United States - M1 500m 21515 | ecosystem: Environmental > Aquatic > Marine > Intertidal zone | place: USA...
AACAATGCCTCAGGTCTACGTTCATGGGGAATTGATTGGCGGGTCTGATATTGCTCTTGATATGCTAAATGATGGCTCTTTGCGCGAGATGTTTGACGCAGGCCGTCAATAATCTGAATCGACTTTAGGGAGCATTGTTGTAAGCAATGCTCATCAAGTATCCTTTGGCACCAGTATTCTATGGGAGATGAGTCAACACCAGAGTTTGGCTCGTTTGAAGATGTAGAATCTAATGAGGATAAATATCGTCGAGAATTAGTTCGCATCAGAAAATCACCTTCATTTCGAATTGGAGTTCATTTCATTAATGCAATAGAAAAGCCATGGCGAGTTTTATTGTTACCGTTATCCTTGCCTTGGCTAATTATAAGTTTAGGTCTAGAAAGATTAGGAAAAAAATCAGTTCCTATTTTCGAGCAACCAGAACTAACGGGATACCAAAAAAGGCGTTCAATAGTGATGTTTCCAACTAATGGTGTAGGATTTGGACATTTTACCAGACTATTGTCGATTGCTCGAAGAGTAAAGAAGTTAGATCCCGAATTAGAAATAATTTTCTTTACTACGATGCCAACATTACATTTGCTAAAACGAGAAGGCATACCTGCGTATCACTTACCTGGGAGAAATAAATTTTCTGATATGCCAGCGAAGACATGGAATATGATTGTGGAAGAAAATATTGCAAATGTGTTTGCAATTCATAAGCCTTCTATGTTTATTTTTGATGGGGCGTTCCCCTATAGGGGAATGCTAAATTCGATACAAGGGAGAAAGGACATCAAGAAAGTATGGCTTCGTAGAGGTACTTTCAAGAAAGGAAGTACAAAGATACCAGTTGACAGTATCAACCACTTTGATTATGTGATTACTCCCAAGGATAGCGCGGAACAGGAAATGCATGACATGGATTTCACATCTACAGTGATCAAATGTGATCCAATATTGTACTTAGATGAATTCGAGCTTCGCTCAAGAAATGATTTACGCGATAGACTTGGAATCCCTCATGATTCATTAGTATGTTATTTACAGTTAGGGGCAGGCCAAATAAATGATATTGAATCAGACATCAGCATCTGTTTGAACCAATTAAGTAAGCATGAAAATTTGTATGTCGTATTAGGTGAATCCATGTTAGGGCAAAGACTACCATCTATTGGAGGACGTGTTAGAATATTGGCAGATTATCCTAATTCATTTGATTTCAAAGCATTTGATTTTACCATAATGGCAGCAGGTTACAATTCATACCATGAGGCGATTAGATTTTCAATTCCAACAATTTCTATTCCCAATATGAATACTGGCATGGACGATCAACTGGCTAGAGTAATAGTCGCTGAAGAAGCTGGAGCAATGATAGTATTACGAGAAGTAACTCCAAAAAGAGTACAAGCAGTTATTGAGCGTATTATGGATGATTCAGTGCGCTCAATGATTGCTGAAAATTGTGAAAAATTGCATAGACCAAATGGTGCTAATCAGATGGCAAAGTGGATTGTTGATGAGGTTTAATGTGCTCCTTCATTGCTTCAACTAAATTGTCACTATTCTTTTTGGTTTGTTCCGCCTCAATTATTTCTTGCATCGACCAATTAGTTACTTGAAATTCTTCAGTTTCATCCATCGTTTCCAAATATTCTGAAATTTTCCCTTCCACGTAACTTTGGTATTTCTCCGGGACTAATTCTATTGATTTTGAATACCATTTATCCATCCAGTTATACGATTTCTCATAACCTTCTACTCTTACCTTAAGAAGTTCAAATAATTCGTAATCAATATCTAATCTATTTGTTGCCCATGTTAGTACATTCTCATGTTTTATTGGAATTGCACTAACAAATCTTAACGCTTCTTTGTTTCTAAAAAGGTCATTTAATGATTCCAAATCGATTATTTCAGAATTGATAGCACTATCCAAAATTAGTTTTCTAAAACATTTCCAACAATTCATACATGGGTGTTTCCAAGTCCCCCGCATACATGATTGTGCGATGAATCCGATTGGCGATTTTCTGACTATTAGGGAAGTCCCAATTTCACTAATCCCAGCAACTGGAAGATTAAACGGAATGCCAGCAGCAGCAAACATTCCTCCCCAGTGCCTGTAGTGATTACCATTTGGGTAATCTCTGTATGATTTGTGTCCAATACCATAACTGGACTCCATTATTGTTCCAAATGCAATACAATCAATATTCAGGTAATCAGCAAGAAGAATTGCTGGAACAGAATTTGCAACATCTACAGGGAATCCAACAGGACTTCTCACATATTCTAAATCACATTGTACAGTATGTATATTATATCCTAGTCTTTTTACTTCAATACATGATTGTTCAACAGCATCTTTGTTGTACAATGATTTACCCCTTAATGGGCGATCAAGGAATACTGGGACCGTTGAATGTGGCAGTACGGATAGAGCTGCAGTAGAGTCTACTCCTCCGCTGAATGCCAATCCTGGATTTGCATTGGGTTTGGGTTTCCAAGGGAGCAGTTTCTCATCAACATTGGAGATTTTGTATCTAGATGTAACCCTAGCATGACCCTCAAAGAACTGGTTACTGGCAGGTTTTGGTAATTCGATAGTTCGCCCGATGAATGGTTCAACCATCATAATACAACAAAGCCCTAGCAAATCAGGATGTATGGTGTCTGGGTCAAAATCATCAGGGAGAATAGTAGTAACAACATTTTCCTTCATCTGATATTTTTCATTCGGTATTGGACGATCATCTTCCTCAAGTTCAAATCTAAGAATGAGTTTACCAACTTCTGTTTCCATTCGAACTTTCATGAAAATCACCTAACTTAGTTCATTCCAATACCAATCTATTGCTTCTTTCAGGCCCTCTTTACAATCATATGTTGGTTCATATCCAATCATTGCTTTCGCTTTGGAAATGTCTGCAATTGAATGCTTGATGTCTCCTGCCCTTGATTCAACATACTTCGGTTCAACATCAATAATTGCAGAATCATAATCGGATAATAGTTGTTTGATTTCACTAAACAATTCATTGATTGACATTCGCGTGCCGCAGGCTACGTTGAAACATTCTCCAAAGCATTCTGAATTATCGGTTAGTAGCGATTTGATATTCATCTGAATAACATTTTCAATAAATGTAAAATCCCTAGTTTGTTCGCCATCTCCATGTATTATTGGAGATTCATTATTGATGAGATTTTCAACAAATTTTGGAATTACAGCCGCATATACACCCTCAGGATCCTGCCTCCTACCGAAGACATTGAAATATCTCAAACCGATAATTGGGAAGGCGTGTATTTTACTGAAAACAGTAGCATACATCTCGTTTACAGATTTTGTAATTGCATATGGTGAAAGAGGAGAGCCTGTTTTATCTTCCTCTTTTGGCAAGTTTTTATCATCTCCATAAACAGAAGAACTGGAAGCATAAATAACTCGTTTCACACCTTCTTTTTGAGCAGCAACAAAAATATTTAATGTACCTCCAACATTGATATCATTGGTTTTTCGAGGATTATCAATAGACCGCGGTATCGAGCCCAAAGCGGCCTGGTGACTCACATAATCGCAACCACTAACTGCCTTTTCACATGTAGAATAATCGGTAATATCTCCTTCAATTAGAGTAAAATTTTCATTTTCGAGTAGATGCGAAATATTTTCGCGCCGGCCAGTAATAAAATTGTCTAGACAAACAACTATTGAGCCAAATTCGAGAAATCTTTCGCATAGATTACATCCGATAAATCCCGCTCCTCCGGTAACAAGTATCTTGCGACCCCGCAACTCGTCTGACATATATAGCGGGTTTCAGCGATTGGTTATATTTCATCCCCTTAACCCCTTATCTCAATATATGTTGAATGGGTGGATTATTCAGGGCGAATAGTATGTGTGGTATACTGGCAACAAATCGAGAAATTATCGATTTGCCTACAATCATTGAATATTTGAAGCACAGAGGTCCAGATGCAACCAACCATGTTCAAGTCAATGGAGTAGAATTTGTCCACACACTTCTCTCTATGACTGGGCCGCCAACATTGCAACCATTCATTTCTGAAGATCAAACTAAAGTTGCAATTTTTAATGGAGAAATATACAACTACAGAGATTTTGGAGATTTTCAATCAGATGGCGAATGTTTACTTCCATTATATGATGAATTTGGAGTGGACTTTGTATCAAAATTAGACGGTGAATACGCTTTATCCATTGTTGATTTTGAAAATGATATTCTCATTATTTCGACAGATGTATTTTCTGTCAAACCCCTTTGGTTTTCGAAAGAAGGAACTGACTGGGGGCTATCTTCGTATGAATCATGCTTGCTAAGATTAGGATTTAGTGAACCATTTCAAATTGAGGCTAACTCAACATATGTACTGAAATTATCAACTTTAGAGAAGATTGAAAGAAGGGACGTGTATTCCTTTGATTTGAAACAGTTTAAGGATAGTTATGATGATTGGAATAGTGCATTTTCAAAGTCAATTGCAAAGAGGACACAAAATATCAAGCACGGAGTATTTATTGGACTTTCTTCGGGTTATGATAGTGGAGCAATTGCATGTGAACTTGAGCGACAAAATGTTGAATTTACTGCCTATTCGATTGTTGGGTCGGAAAAGGAAGATACGATCAACAAGCGTATTGCTAGAACAACCGATCCGAGATTGATGGACTTGAGTATTTCCGCTTTCAAAGAGGCTAGAACCTTTCTAAAACAACGTTGTGAAGAGTATGCTTTGAGCATTGATAATGGAGAGCTAGATTGGCTTGATGACGTTAAGCAAGAACATGCAGATTTATCTAAAAAATTGGAATATCCACTGAATTTACTTTCCGAGGAATTAGGTTGGTATTCAGATAAATCGTGGTTCATTGATTGCGACGAAGTCAAACGGTTGCGAAATCACAGAGACACTTTAGTCAATCGAATGAAAAGTCTTGAGCGGAAAGTTGAGTACCGTAAAACTGGACAATTATTGACTGATGATAACGGAGCAATTGGTATGTCACATATTTGCGCACGTGGGAAAAGTGAGGGTCAACTAATCTACTTGTCTGGCAGTGGTGCAGATGAAATTTTCAGCGATTACGGATATAATGGAATCAAGCATTTCAGGCATAGTACAATCGGTGGTTTGTTTCCTGATGATTTAGAGACAGTATTTCCATGGAAGAATTTCTTCGATAATACTCAACGAGCATACCTGATGAAGGAAGAGTACGTATCAGGGTCACATGGAATTGAAGGAAGGTATCCATTCTTGGATAAAGAAGTCGTTCAGGAATTTTTGTGGCTAAAGCCGGAATTTAAAAATCAATTTTACAAATCTGTTTTGCATAATTACATGCAACAGCACGAATATCCATTTGATGAATCTCAGAAGGTCGGATTCAATTGTGGATTTTCTGGTGATGGAGAGGGAGACTATGTGGAAAAAAAGTCGACACATAGAACAGTCGGAGAGACCACAGATCAAACATTAATAGTGAAAATGGAACGCGAAATTCACAGGACCATTAAGCGACGAGAACGTCATTCGATGTGATTTCTAATCGATTTCTCATAAATTCGCATGAGAGTTTGCATCATATTTTCTGTGCTGAATTTTTGATTAGCATTTTCTATTGCAATATCACTTGCATTATTCAACCATTTTTCATCATATAAACAAGTGATGATATTTTCAGCAATCTTGCTTGAATCAGCATCCACAACAAAACCCGAAACACTCTCCACAATGGTGTCTCTTGCGCCACCTGCATCAGTAGTAATAACTGGCACACCAAAGGCTTGAGCTTCAATTAATACATTGGGTAATCCTTCAACTAGAGATGTTAACAGAAATACATCAAATGCATCTAACCATGATTTGATTTGACGGGTCTGTCCAGCCAAGTGAATCCTATCCCCCATACCTAGTTCTTCAATATAAGAAGAAATTTCTTCTTGCAACCCCCCTCCTCCGATGATAACGGCATGGCAATTTTCAATTTCTCCAATGACCTTTGATGCAGATTCAATCCATAGTTTCGGTCGCTTCTCCTGAACTAATCTGAAAACACCACCCACAATTTTGGCATTTTCAGGAATGCCAAATTCCCGAATAGTATTAGCAACTTCTGAGTCATCAATTTCTTCTTGCATTCCAACAAAATCAATCCCATTATGAATGACTGGGAATCTCTTTGAAGAAATATCTAGCCATCCAGAGTAACTTTCAGCACCAGCGTTACTATTATGGCACAATAGAATTCCTTTATCCTCAAGAACTGCTTGGTAAGCCCTTCTCAAATATGGTCTTGTTCGAAAATGGAGCATAGTTTTGTTGTCAGGCCTCAACGATCTGGCGAATAATACAATCCCAGGGACACCAGCCATTTTTGCTGCAATTGCAACATTGATGTTTGTTTGGTCTTGCCAGGCATGAACAATATCAGGTTTAATCTTACAAAATGCGAAATATAGTGGTCTAATAGCGTTCTGCATTTTTATTGGTAATTCTTGAAAAGCATCTTGGAAAATTCCAAGATTTGCACTTGTATCTCCATATTTGTTCTCCCACTCTTCTAACTTTGAATATTCATCGATAGAGATATTCATCTCATTTATTTCAGGAGCATAGGTTGCAATTCTTCCTCCTGAATTATCAACTATATTACAAAAAAGTTGGACATTGCTATATTTATTTGTTGAAATCAATCCCTTAAGGCAATTAACAACTTGCCTTTCTGCTCCACCTCTACCCATGGTTGAAGAGATAACTACAGTGCTAATGTTTTCGGGGTCGACTTTATTTTTCTTAACACTAGAAGCGATTTTCAAAATGTTTCTAATCGCACCTTCGGAGTGTAGTACAACATCGCCACTTTTCCGGCTACGTTTGATTTCCCTCCAACTCAAATTTACAGAATTTAGTTTAGCCTTCAGACTAGATTTCAATAATTTGTACTCCGGAACTCCTTTGCAAACCCTTTTGCCCTTTTGTAAATATTTTTGAGCAGCAGTTAGGTCCCCAGAATCAAGAGATTGGTTGATAATATCGAAATAATACTGAGGGTCGGAGTTCCATCTGGTTTCCAATAATTGGAGATATTCTGATGCTTCTTCATTCCAGTGAAAGCTGACACAAACCTCATGCAGCAACGTGTAGCGTTGCAATCCATCATCAATGATTTCTTCCATCAGTCGAAGACAATTCTTAGCATCATCTTTACGATTTAACTTGTAATAGAGATTAATCAATTTCTCCCAATTTGAAAATGAATACGGTTCAAATTCACATTCGATCATATATAATTTCAAGGCATCGTCCCAAAGCCTCAATCTATCATAACAAAGAGATAAAGTCCTCCTAGCCCTTTGTTCATTTTCATCAATTCGTAATACTCTCTCTAACATTTCTTTTGATTTATTGTATTGTCCCATTGTATAGAATGTACGGCCTAAGTCAACTAATGCATCAATATCAGAATCGTCAATTCCAATCATTTTTTGTAAAGGGGCTATTGCTTCGGAATACCTTTGTAGAGCAAGATTACCACGAGCTAAGAATAGGTACCCTTGTCGCGAACTAGGTTCTATCTCTATCAATCTGGCAGAATATTTTATCACGTTTTCAAATTGTTTTTGGTTGTAATTAATTCTTACAAGTGAGATTATCGAATCGATATCATCCTGTATTTGTTTGAGTATTAAAGAGTAGTTTTTCTCTGCTTCTTCGAATAGTTGCAAATTTTTTGAACACCGAGCAATATAACGAATTGCTTCAATATTGGAATCATCAAATTGCAATAATTGGTCACAAGCATCAATACATTTTTGCCACTTTTCCAATTTGTATAGGCTACGAATTTTGTGTATATGTGGCTCAATTTCAGAATACACGTTGAGGCGATTATCAACAAGGTATAGTAGTAGACTCCAATCCTTTTCTTTGAAAGCCTCTCTAATTGTATTAATAGAAAACTCCCCTTCCCATTCGGCAATTCTTTGTTCGGCAACTACAGGTAAACAACTCACCTTAATACCACGAATTATCAATTCTTGCTTGAGTATAGATGGAAGAATATAGTCGTCTTCTAAACTAGAATGAAGTGTCAAATCGATGATAGGGAATGTATTGTTTCTAGGTTTTTTTTTGAAAAGAGAAAACATACTATTTCCCCTCTATTTCGTAGTATTTCGAAATCACTTCATCCGGAGTCCCCATTATCTTGATATTTCCTTTTTCCATCATCAACATACGGTCACAGATTTCTTTTAGCAATCCGAAAGAATGTGAAACAAGGATAACAGTATTGGAATCATCCATCATCTTGCGAATTCGTTCTTGGCTTCTTTTCTTGAAACCAGGGTCGCCTACTCCTAATACTTCATCGATCAATAGAATATCTGGCTTTACAGCAGTAGCGACAGAGATTCCAAGTCTTGCTTTCATACCCGAAGAATATGTTCGTAGAGGTTCATCAATGAATTCCTGTAATTCACTGAATTGGATAACCTCGTCCATCATTCCATCCATAGTCTCTCGACTATGCCCCAAAATGCTACCATAAAGATGGATATTCTCCCTACCTGTAAGTTCTTTATTCATTCCAACTCCTACTCCACTTAATAGTGAAATATCACCATCAATCCCGACCCAACCCTCATCGGGTTTGTAGATACCAGCCATTGTCTTCAACAATGTCGATTTACTGGAACCATTTCTTCCAATTATTCCAATAATCTCTCCTTTGTTAATAGTTAGATTGATATTTTCCAGAGCTTTGAATGAAGGGCCTGCGATAACTTTGCCAAAAACTCTCATTACTATCCTACGACTAAATCGTAAGATACCTTCGCTTTTTGGATAATTGAGCGATACATTTTCCAATACAAGAACTTCTTCATTTACAGACGTGTAACCACCCCCCTAGATGTTTTCAAGAAAATGATTGAACCAATGATGTATGAGAATATTGGGAATAAGCATGCATAAACCAAGTGGAATGTTTCAAACTCCGGAATAGTTCCTTCTATTGAATGTCGAATACAAGTTATTGGAACTACGACAGGATTGAACATTACAATATCAAAATAGATGGAATCAACACCGGCTCTCTCGATGATTATCTCATATGTCCACATTACTGGGGATACGAAAAACCCTGCCCGTGTTATGAATCTGAAAATATGAGCCGTATCAGGGAAAACCACATTTGCAGAAGCAAAAATCAATCCAAAACCCCACGCTGTGATCATTAAGGAAAGAATGGAGAGGGGAAGCATCCATAATGTCCATGAGGGATATATATCTAAATAAAACATAAATGGAATTACAACAAATAAAGAAAGAATAGTAATTACTAGTTGGGTAATTGCTGCAGAAAAAGAATATATTTCCATCGGGAAATTTGTTTGTTTAATCATTCCAGAATTAGTTGTTAATGAATTAACGGTACCATTCAGTATTCTAGCAAACATACTCCAGCTAATTACGCCAAGTAAGACCCACATTGGATAATTTGCTTCACTGTGGTTTGCAATGATGATGAACAACACATAATATACAGATGCTAACAATGCAGGCTCTAGTAAAGTCCAAACATACCCTAGTAGCGCTTTGTTATATTTTTGATTCAAATCCCGCTTAACCAAGTTTCTCAATAAGTATTGATTTGAAAAAAGATTTGATAGTAATTTGAACGGTGCACTGAAGGCTGAAACATTAGAGTGGAAAGGCCGGAGAGAATATTTTTTTGTATCAGTAGCACTCTCCACTACCTCATCAGACATATCCTTCCCTCAACGCAATTGTTATTCAGGCTTCGCTTCAACCGAAGACTATGGCAATAGATTAGTATTAGTTGGGAGATGAAATCAATGGTTAAATTTACACTGAAGACGTCACAATGGGTGCGCTGGAAACAAATCGGCATTTTCCAATACGGATGGATTTTCAATTGGTTTCAGGATGGCAAAAATTTCTTTTTTGATATGGCCAGATAGATCCTCTGGTAATATTTTGAATCCCTCTATATACACATCTTCCCACCATGAAAAATCCATCGCTAGGAGATGTTCTAAATCGGGAACTAAGTGTCCAACGTTCATTTTTTTTATTGCCCAAAGAGCATGCATTGCAGTTTTCAAGGGGCGTTTATTAAGAAACGCCTGGATTTCAACGGATTGATAATCAATTTGCTCCCCCCTTGGTCCATTTTTGTTGAAGCATTTCCAGCAGTTGCCACAACCATTGATTCCATCTCCTCTTAGACATGAATTGAGTGAGCCAATAATACCACTAGATTGACAAATTTTCATCGCGCCAGCCTCGGAGATCATATTGATTGGTAATACTAAACTCAGCCCCGCTTCATCAAATCGTTTTGACCAATATTTCCAATGCCCCGAATCGGCAAAATTTCTATATTTTCTCCCCCTATTTAACCAACCATTATCAATAGGCATTCCAAAACATATTCCTTTCAAATCAAGAAAATCAGCTAACAAAACTAAATGCACTCCGGATGCATAATCTGTTGAGAAACCATTTGGCTTTTCATAAAATGTTCTAATGCATTCATGGTTAGATTTAACAATAATAATTTCTTTATTAGGCTTGAGGTAATCTATTAGTCTCAAAGCATTCCGATGGTCAATCATAGAATCAAAATTTCGTTGATGATATCCGAGAACAACATTTTCCGGAAGCACTAACATCGCCGCAGTAGAATCAATTCCCGCTGAAAATGCTAATCCATAGCGAGAACCATTTGTACGTTTAGTAGAAAATGGTTTTTTCACACAACTAATCCAAGGACGCAATAAAAGTTCTATTGCTAATTCTAATAGTGCAGGGTTGGTGTTTTCAAGAATAAAACCTACAGGCATTTCCCAATGAGCCCATGTTTCTGGAGTTTTTAGCCATAGCGTACTCCCTTCTTGATAATAATTTGAGATTAGGTTATCTGGATTCCATTCCCTTTCTATTCCGGGACTAGGAATAATAGCGGGTATATTAGGACTAATAGTAGGCGCATGTTCTCGTTCTAATCTATCTGGCAGTAATTTTTCAATCTCGAAAAGGTTACTATTTGGCCACAAATTGATAAATTTTTCAACGTTGGAATAGTCCTTTTCATTCCAATATGAACGAATAATTACACTCCTTGCTAATTCTGATTCATTATCGGTTTCAACTAACTTAAAAGCTAAACGTCTAGATTTTTTCCAATTTCCTGTATTGAATGCTTGCCGCATCCTTGTGCGAGTAATAATTCTCATCATTCCACCGATTATGGTTTACCTACGGCATGAATTTGCTTTACTATATTGAAACAACCAAAGGCCAAAAGGTA
>Ga0315324_10000745_pt1 | contig 11258 bp, 12 predicted proteins | sample M150021515metaG_FD_203919 | JGI IMG/M metagenome (GOLD analysis project Ga0315324, IMG submission 203919) | Ammonia-oxidizing marine archaeal communities from Monterey Bay, California, United States - M1 500m 21515 | ecosystem: Environmental > Aquatic > Marine > Intertidal zone | place: USA...
CACTTGTGTCAGAGTTAGCAGAAATAGAGCCAACCTGCGCAATTGCAGTGTAATCTTTGCATGGCTGAGAGAGCTTATGTAATTCATTTACTACTGCCTCAGTGGCCTTATCGATTCCGCGCTTCAGATCCATAGGGTTCATGCCAGCAGCAACAGACTTCACGCCTTCTACTACTAAAGCTTGAGCAAGAACTGTAGCTGTTGTTGTTCCATCACCAGCAATGTCATTAGTCTTGGATGCAACCTCTTTAACCATCTGGGCGCCCATATTTTCAAATCTACCTTCTAGGGTAATTTCTTGTGCAACAGATACACCATCCTTGGTAATGTTAGGTGCACCGAATGATTTATCCAACACAACATTTCTACCTTTAGGGCCTAGAGTAACTTTTACAGCATTGGCTAGAGTGTTTACACCATCTAGCATTAAATTTCTGGCTTCTGAGCCAAATACAACTTCTTTTCCTGACATACTAATCTCCTTTATTCAATTACTGCAACAATGTCATCTTCACGCATAACTAATAGCGTCTCGCCGTCTACTTTAATTTCAGTGCCTGCGTATTGTCCAAACAAAACCTGGTCCCCAACTTTGACATCTAAAGCCACAACCTTTCCGTTTTCACTTGGGCGACCCTTGCCAGCAGCAATAATTTCACCCTTTGAAGGTTTTTCAGTTGCTGAGTCGGGAATAATTAAACCACTTGCAGTTGTTTTTTCTTCTTCTACTCTACGGACAATCACACGATCGTGTAGTGGACGAATGTTCATTTTTTTTCTCCTATTTAATAAGTAACACAGCTAATAAATAACTCAAAACAAGCAAGAGCAATATTTAATAGCTAATTAATAACCTTAAAGAGTTTGTTCTTCTAGGCTTTCTTTAAGCTTTTTCATAGCTTTATTTTCAAGTTGACGCACCCTCTCGGCGGAAACATCATACTTGTCTGCTAAAGTATGTAAGGTCGTTTTTTCTTCTTTCAAGTATCTGGACTGTAAAATATCCAAACTTCTTGAATCTAACGTAGAAAGTGCCTTGTATAGCTTATGTTGTTGGTTTTTATTACTGTCATCTTTAAGTAGCAATTGTTCTGGAGTTTGAGTGTTGTTGTCAGTAAGATAGTGCTCAGGTGCGCTAGTATCATCATCATTTGAAATATCGAAAGCCACATCGTTAAATTGCAATCTAGATTCCATATCTAGTACATCTTTGCGTCTTACACCTAGATCACTAGCAATCTTGTCTGCCTGCTCGTTTGAAAGTGATTGGTATATCTGGGCCTTCGCTTTCTTTAGTTTAAAGAACAATTTGCGTTGGGCCTTGGTAGTTGCAACTTTGACAATTTTCCAATTTTTGAAAATAAATTCATGTATTTCTGCACGAATCCAATAAACTGCAAACGAGGCAAGTTTCACATTTTTATGTGGATTGAAGCGCTTAACAGCCTTCATAAGGCCAATTGTTCCTTCTTGCACTAGGTCAGCCTGTTCAAGTCCATAGCCCTTGTATCCATGCGCAATAAAAGCTACAAAACGCATATGTGAAAGAACCAGCTTGCGTGCAGCAGATAGGTCATGGTTCTCATACAGCTGTATTGCTAATTCGTACTCCTCTTCTGGACTCAGAATAGGAGGGTATTTCTGAACATCTAAAGCTGTAGATTTCTGTGTAAGCGGAAAACTGTAATCGCTAGTCATAGGTCTAATTTAATCAAAGTCCAATATTTAGAGTCAATATTATACTCAAATTAACTGTTTTATCAAATCTTGATGACATTCTGTTTGTTGCTGTAGTAAAAGGCGCTGTGAGCATATTATATTGGATAGGTCTTTCAATGCAATATCGAAATCATCATTAATTACTAGGTATTTGAATTCATCGAAATGTTCCATCTCAGTTATTGCCTCTTGCATTCTTTGATCTACGGTAGATTTAGAATCTTGATTTCGGTTATTTAAGCGCTCTCTTAAGGAGCCAATTGATGGCGGGAGGATAAAAATTGAAATAGTTTTAGCGAAGTTACTCTTAACCTGTCTAGCTCCTTGCCAGTCAATCTCTAAAATAACATCTTGACCGCTCTGTAAAAGGCTTTCAACAGTTTCTTTAGCGCTACCGTATTGATTACCAAATACATTGGCGCATTCTATAAATCCACTATCTTTTTCGATTTCAGCGAACACCTCTTTAGAAACAAAAAAATAATTAACGCCATCAACTTCACCTGGGCGTGGCTCTCTAGTTGTGTGAGATATAGCAACACTTAGGCCGTCTATTTGATCAATTAACTTCTTAACTAGAGAAGTTTTTCCACAACCAGATGGTGCTGAAATTATGAATAAGTTAGGCATATCTATAGAGGATTAAATCCCTTAATGTCATCTATATCTTCATCAGAGAAAAAAAACTTTTCCATCTGATCCTTGAGGTAGGATTGGGCCTTATCGTCCAGCATGTTTAGATTGTTTTCATTTATAAGCATAGTTTGATGGTCTAACCACAACTGCCACCCCTGTTTAGAAACATTTTCTAGTATTCTTTTACCAAGTTCACCAGGATAAGGCGCTCTATCTAAAGACTCAAGATCCTTGTTAAGTTTTACACAAGTTACAATATTCATAATTTATTTAACCTTACTCCTAATAAATGCAAGCTTACAATATATAAAGTCGCAGATAATGCAATAGTTGATGTGATTGATAATATTCTCTGGCCAACATCAGCATTTATAAAATAGTCAGAATTTTCAGCAAAAATAACAATAAAGCCTACCATTATAGAGCTTGAGACAAGTATTTTAAAAAACAATTTAATCAAATCACTAGAAACCTTGTAGATCGACTGTTTTATTAAATAAAAATACAACAAGGAGGCGTTTAATAGTGCTGAAATAGAAGTTGCAGCTGCTAGCCCAACATGGTCATAGAAATATGCAAGGAATATATTTAGGAAGACATTTGAAACCATAGCTATAATGCCAACTCTGACAGGAGTTTTTGTGTCCCCGCGAGACAAAAAAACTGGAGCTAATATTTTAACTAAGATGAAGGCAACTAAGCCGGACCCGTAGGCAACAAGACTTTGTGCAGATTTGGCTGCAGAATAAGCATCAAATTGGTCGTACTGGAATAAAGTAATAATTAAGGGTTCGGCTAATAGAACAAGGCCAACGGAAGCAGGTATACCCAAAAGTATTCCTATTTTAATGGCGTAGTCTATTGTTCGTTTAAATTTATATGTTTCGTTATTAGCGAAATGATTACTAAGCTTAGCAAGAGCAACAGTTGCAAGCGCGATTCCGATCAAAGCGAGCGGGAGCTCGAGTAGGCGATCTGAGTAGTATAACCATGAAACACTTCCACTTACAAGGGTGGTTGCTATCATGGTATCAATGAGTAAATTTATTTGCGAAACGGAAACTCCAAATAGGGCAGGGAGCATACGTTTTTTTAATACCTGAACGGATTGATGATCGCCGCTAGCAAACTTTGGTAGTTTTTTAATTTTGATCAAAAATGGAATTTGAAACAATAATTGCACAACTCCACCGATTAGCACACCCCAAGCAAGTGCCATTATTGGAGTTTCAAGGTACTTTGAAAGGTAAATAGCACAAAGTATCATTGAAATATTTAACAGAACAGGGGTAAAAGCTGGTACAGCGAACTTGTCGTAAGTATTTAGAATTGCCCCAGAGAACGCTGTTAATGATATCAATAAAAGATACGGAAAGGTTATCCTTAGCATATCAGTTGCTAAATAGAATTGCGTGTTGTCCTCAGAAAAATAAAAACCCCAAGCAAACAGAAAAATGATTATTGGTGCTACAACAATAGCAATAATAGTTATTGTTACTAATATTTTCAGAAATTTTGTACCGATATGGTCGATGACTTTTTGTACATCAGCTTCCGAATTATTTGCTTTAGTGTCTGCTAGAATAGGCACAAAAGCTTGCGAAAATGCACCCTCTCCAAAAAGCCTTCTAAGAAAGTTTGGTATTCTAAATGCAACCAAAAATGCGTCGGTTAAGCCATTAGCTCCAAAGTATTTAGCAATAATAAAGTCGCGAATTAAGCCAAGAATGCGAGACAAAAAAGTCATCACAGTTACAACACTACTGGATTTCAAAAAAGATCTATCCATATTAATTGACTTGTTTTCTATTCGTCTACAGGACCACGCATAATTCCGGCCTTAGACTGGCGTATACATTTTATGAACTGTAATACTTCAGGGCTATCAGACTCAGATTTTTTCAGCGATGTCAGGGTTATGTCAAGTAGTTGCCCCTGTGATTCACGATAAACAACCTTGAATGCACGTTTAATTGAAGCTATTGCGCTAGATGAAAACCCTCTGCGACGCATGCCTTCAGCATTAATCCCTCTGACCCTAGCCTGAACACCAGACGCTATCATATAAGCAGGGACGTCCTTATTAATTTGGCATCCCATACCGATATATGTATGCATACCAACCATACAGAACTGCTTCACTAGTGTGAACCCTCCCAATATAGCCCAATCGTGCACCTTAACATGCCCAGCAAGTGAAGCATTATTTGACATAATAACGTGATTACCCACTTGACAATCATGTGCGATATGTACATACGCCATTAACATGTTGTTAGATCCCACCCTGGTAATAGAGTTTTCTTTTTCTGTGCCGCGGTTTATTGTACAAAATTCTCTTATTAGGTTGTCATCACCTATCGATAGACTGCTTTCCTGTCCGGCCTCGTAAGTTATATCTTGTGGATCTCCACCGATAGAAGCAAATGAATATATGTGGTTGTTTTTGCCAATCCTTGTTGGGCCATGGATTACGGCATGAGATTCTACGATAGTGCCAGCATCAATCTCTACGTTGGGTCCTATAACAGCGTAAGCATGTATTTCAGCTTGATCGTGAACTTTAGCGGTTGGGTCAACTATTGATCTTGAATCGATTGCCATAATAAGATCCTACTCTGCAGCTTTTTGGGTGCACATAAGTTCAGCAGTAGTAACTGTTTGGTCGTCAACCGAGGCTCTGCATTTAAACTTCCAAATACCACGCTTAACGGTCATTATACCAACTTCAAGCAATATCTGATCGCCTGGTTCTACCATACGTTTAAAGCGCACCTTGTCAATACCAACCAGCATATATATCTGCCCATCAATGGGTTTTCCAACTTCAGATTTAAAGGCTAAAATACCTGTAGCTTGAGCCAGTGCCTCTACAATCATAACACCAGGCATGATAGGTTGAGCAGGGAAGTGCCCAGTGAATTGAGGCTCATTATAGGTGACATTTTTTATTGCTACGATGGATTTGCCTATCTCAATATTTAGCACTCTATCTATTAGTAAGAATGGGTACCTATGAGGCAGGTAGTTTTTTACATCTTGAATATTCATTTCCATGTCTATTTTTCCTTAAGGTTTTTTAGATTAATATTAAGATAGTTGACAATTTTATCAAGTTTAGTTAGCCACAAACCCACACTCTGCCACTGCTTATGAATCATGATTGGCATGATACCAGTATATATTTTTGCTGAAGTGATGCTTTTATAAACAGTAGTTGTTGCGCTGATTACAACATCGTCACAAATATTAAGGTGTCCAAGAATGCCTACACCACCACCAACTAGACAGCGCTTACCAATAGTTGTGCTTCCTGCAATTCCTGTGCACCCTGCGATAGCACAGTCCTGACCGATTATTACATTATGAGCTATATGTACAAGATTATCAATCCTTACACCTGAGTGTATTTCTGTATTATCTAGCGTGCCTCTATCTATAGTGCTGTTGGCGCCAATCGTTACATTGTCTCCAATCATAACACTTCCAAGATGTGCAATCGCGTGCCATTTGTTGTTATCGTCTCTGGCATTACCAAAACCCTCAGATCCTATAACTGCTCCAGATGAAATTACTGCATTGTTTCCAATAATACAACTATGTAATACGGTAACTCTTGGATCAATATGCGTGTCATCTCCTATTGTTACACTATCCTCAATGACTGAGTTAGCTCCAATGCTGCAATTATTACCAATAACAACATTTTTGCCGATAACGCAACCCTCACCAATCGTTGAGTTATTAGTTATAGCTGATGGGTGTATACCGCTATTTGAATAAATTTTATGTTTAAAAATTTGTGTAACCTTGGCTAGAGCTAAATAGACATTGTCTACAATTAGTGCATTAGTTCTGCATTCATTACTTAGATCTTTAGAGATAATAATAGCCCCTGCATTGGAACTTTTTAAAGAGCCTATGAATTTAGTGCTGCTTATATAGCTCAAATGTTCTGACTGAGCGCTAGACAGTGAGGCGATTCCAGTTATATTATGATTTGGATCTCCACTAAGGCTAGCACCAATAAGTTCAGAAATCTCTCCAAGTGTGTGCATTATATATAAATATAAATTAGGTAAGAAATAGCATTCCAGTACTCTAAGTTATTAGAAGCTTGATCCTATTGTGACTTGTATACTTTTTGTTTGGTCGCCAGCCTTTTTAATTAAAGGTTTAGCGGCAAATATGCCAATAGGGCCAATAGGTGTCATCCAATAGAAGGCCACACCAGCAGACATACGTAACTCGTTAAGTGTAATACTAGATGTATTATCGTAAATACCACCAGCATCAACAAAAGCACTCATACGCATATTTTCACTGTCTTCAATAAAATCCATTGGTGAAATTACTGATGCACTAGTAGATAATGAGACTTCACCACCTTTAGGTTTGCCGTTTGCATATTTTGCACCAAGGGAGTTAAAGTCAAAACCACGAACTGAACCACTACCACCACCATAGTAACGCTCAAAAAATGGCAACTCTTTTCCGCCATAGCCAGACGCAATACCAGCACTACCTTTTAAGGAGAAGGTATTATCATTGCCTAGAGGATAGTAACTCTTGTGACTAGTATCAATTTTGTAGTATTGAAAGTCTCCAAGGGGTAGAGCTAAATCAAGGCTAACAGAGTTTGATGAACCTTCGGTTGGGTACAAATAGTTATCTAGTGTGTTGTTGCTCCAATTCACATTCGCTTTAACTTCATTTTTGTCGGTGCTAGAGCATTGGGCCTGCTCATCTACAGCAAGGTCTCCGCTACAAGTTAAATTTTTTGTAGAATACGCTAAGTCACCATTTATTCTAGTATCTTCAGTTAGTGGGATGCCGTAACCGAAACTCGCACCAGTCTCAGAAATCTCGTAAGAGCTAACGTCAAGGTTCGCAGCATCAACCTTTTTATGGAACAAACCATAACTAATACTGTGCTTGTCTTCGGTAAAATATGGATCAGAAAAATAGGCGCTCAACTCTGTTACTGCCTTTGAGGTGTTAATCTTTGCGTTAAGAACATTCCCAGTACCCAATACGTTTCTCTCTTTGATGCCGATGCTAAATGCAGACCCAGTGGAGCTGGAGTGTGATATCCCGGCAGTGAAGCTTCCAGTTTTAGTCTCAACTACACTAAATTTAAGGTTAATTCTATCTGCAAAATCATTAGTGGCAAATACTTCCATTTGCACATCAGAGAAAAAGCCCAGTCTTTTAAGTTTTGTTACTGAGTTATCTAGCTCTGATTTAGAATAGATCCCGCCCTCAGAGATACCTATTTCTCTCCGAATTACATCGTCCTGAGTCCTAGTGTTTCCAGAAATATTTATGCGATTAATATAGACTTTTTTGTTAAGAGTAATGTCCAAGTTAAGGTCAATGTAGCCCTCCTTCAAGTTCTGGGTAGTCACTGGCTTAACATCAACAAAAGCGTAACCCCTGTTAGCAAAAATATCAGATATATTTTTTATACCTAGTAACAAGTCATTGCGTCTAAATACATCTTCTTTTGCAAGACCAAGAGATCTGATTAGGTTTGAAGTGGGTATATCTAAGGATTCGCCACTGAATGACACGTTTCCTAATTTAAATTGGAAGCCTTCTTTTATTTCGATAACAATATCAACGCTAGCGTTTTCATTCGATAAGTCAACTTTGGTATCAAGTACGGCAAAGTCAAGATAACCGGAATTAATATAAAGAGAGCTCATAGACTCAATCCCTATGTCTAACAGATCTTGAGAGAAATGATCTTTCTCTGTGAAGTAATTAATTATCCAAAGATTAGGCTCCCCGATATCAAAAAGGTCTAGCAAATCTTTCTCTGAATGTACTTTAGCACCTACAATATTCATTGATTTAATTTTTGCGACAGCCCCTTCAGAAATATTAATCTCTATCCCGACCCTATTTTGAGAGTCAGTTATCACTGATTCGTTTATATTGATATTGTAATAACCTTTTGAAATATATAGGTTTTGAAGATGAGATATCAGCTTTTGTAGTTGCCTTTTGTTAAATATTTTACCTTTTGAAAGTTGCATGTCTTTCAGCAATTCCTTAATAGACTCATCACTAAGGACATCGTTATTTGAATAGTTCAGCAAATCTATATATTTTATGTGTGGCTTTTCAGTGACAGTTACTGTTAATATTTGATTGTTTTGCGCAACCTCTATGTCATGAAAAAATTGCGTCTTATAGAGAGTTTTGATTATTACGTTAGAAACATCATCATTAAAATCATCGCCAACGCTAACTGGAAGATAACTTAAAACAGTTTCTTTGGAGATTGCATTGTTACCTAAAATTTCAATACTTTTTATAGTCAAAGCGAAAGAATTAGTTGCAAACAAAATACTCAATGTTAAGCCAATTCGGCATAGAATTTTATTCATAATTGATTAACCCCTAGCAATTAATAAAGCAATATGTGGGTGCCATTATACAACGTCACAGAAATATATGACATAATAACCAAAATTCAGCCTTAAAACGGCTTGTTGGCTTGATCTATTGATCTAAAAGCACATTACAATTTTATTCAGTTAGGCTGATAAGTGACACCTCAATGGTAGGTATCGTTGATACCATAGGTATATCAAAATTTACACAGATTAGTGTTAAATAAGCTGAGAGTGAGAGTGCCCCGAGTCTTTAAGTTTTTGCATGTATTGCCCCCAAAGCTCGTCCTGGTTCGTAGCAATATTGTAAAGGTGTGACCATGAGTAAATTCCAGTATCGTGACCGTCGCTAAAAAAAAGTATAACGGCATAGTTTCCTGTAGGCTCTATGCGTTTAATAGTGACCCCCTCTTTGTCAAGCTGCAATACCTCTTGACCTGGGCCATGACCCATAACTTCTGCAGATGGCGAATGTACTCTTAAGTACTCTGAGCTAAGACAAAATTCAGTGCCACCAAAAGTTATAGTTAGCTGGGTTTTTTGCTTGTTTAAAGTTATATTTGATGGTGTTTTCATGAGATATAAAATATGTAGAGTAAATTTATTAAAAAAATATTTTATCAGATGTTGTTATGAATTAACCTTTAAGCTTAAGGGCCTTTGTATAAAATGATGTATCATGCTGATTAAATTTACAAAAATGCAAGGCCTTGGCAATGACTTTATGGTTGTTGATAATACCAATAGAGACCTAGTATTTACATCTGAACAAGTAATTTCTCTTGCTGATAGGAATTTTGGCGTAGGATTTGATCAACTATTAGTTGTAGACAGAAGTGTGTCTAAGGATGCAGATTTTCGCTATACCATCTATAACTCTGATGGCTCGCAAGTGTCACAGTGCGGTAATGGAGCACGCTGCTTTGCTAGATACGTAAAAGATAGAAATTTGAGCGACAAGAGCCTGATAACTGTGGAAACAATTACTGGCATTATGCATCTACAAATCAATGCTGATGATACGGTCCGTGTGGATATGGGAAAACCAAATTTTAAGCCAGCCAATATTCCATTACTGATAACAGATGAGTCACAGATTTACTCAATTGAGGGTCACGATGTTGGTGCGCTATCAATTGGAAACCCTCACTGCATTTTAACTGTAAGTGACGTTGATTCTATTGACATAGAGTCGATCGCGCAAAAAATTCAGGGTAGTGATCTTTTGCCTGAACAAGCAAACATTGGATTCATGCAGGTAATAAATGTAAATGAAATTAATTTACGTGTATATGAGCGCGGTGCTGGGGAAACCTTAGCCTGTGGGTCGGGGGCATGTGCTGCTGTAGTTTATGGAGTTGTTTTAGGTAAACTTGCAAACAGGGTGTCTGTTAATTTAAGGGGCGGAAGGGCGCTTATTGAGTACGTTGAAAATGAACATGTTTTTTTGTCCGGTCCTGGTGAATTTGTTTTTGATGGCGAGATAGAAATATAATACCTCTAGATCTAGTTTTATTTAGGGCAGTCAATAGAAAATATTTTCTTATCTGTCAATCTAATAGCTCTCAAATTTTCTCCCCAAACACAGCCATGGTCAAGAGGATATATGTGCGGCACACTAACACCTCTAAGTGTGGACCAGTGGCCAAAAAAAATATCACGCCTATTTAGTAATCTATTGTTGTGTAGAAACCAAGCCTTATAGTTACTGGGCGCCTTATCATAATTAGCCTTATGCTCGAACTCAAGCGAACCATCATCTTTGCAAAAACGCATCCTCAAGAGTGTATTTATTGTATATCTACAATCATCAGTTTCGTTTAGATTATTATTCCATGTTGTTGGCTCGTTTTTATACATTTCTACTATAAATTCACCTACGTCGGATCTTTGCAGATTATCTTGCACTTTAAGAGACTGCGATAAAGCGAGATTTTCATCCCAATTTGGAGGTATTCCTGCATGCACTAAGGTTGCCTCATTATGATTAATTATTAGGGGTTTACTCAATAAAAAGTCAATCAATTCGTGTTTGTATTTTGATTCTAAAATATCTGAGAATGTGTCCTTTATGTTAGGCTTTTTAGAGCTCAATGCGCATGCTAAAAGATGAAAATCATGATTACCTAACACCATCTCTGCATTCTCATCTAAACTCTTAATGAAGCGTAGAGTTCTTAATGAATCAGCTCCACGATTAACAACATCACCCAAAAAAAATAGTCTATCTTTGTCTTTCGAGAATTGAATCTTACTGAGTAGCTCTATGAGAGACTCATAGCAACCCTGAACGTCTCCTATTATGTAGTCTGGCATTTGTTAATTGGGTTTAATGTAGCGTGTAAGGTTTGCTTAATACAAATTCAGGAATCTCCGCATCGAACCGATAACCATCGTCGTTAATCATCCCATAGCTACCTTTCATCGAGCCCGTTATTGTTTTAATTACAGCGCCAGATGAGTAATTGAAACTTTCACCCGGAGATAAGTGTGGTTGTTGTC
>Ga0315324_10000747_pt1 | contig 11256 bp, 10 predicted proteins | sample M150021515metaG_FD_203919 | JGI IMG/M metagenome (GOLD analysis project Ga0315324, IMG submission 203919) | Ammonia-oxidizing marine archaeal communities from Monterey Bay, California, United States - M1 500m 21515 | ecosystem: Environmental > Aquatic > Marine > Intertidal zone | place: USA...
GTAGTCCTCTACTTTGGCGTTTTATTAGCCTGGGATCAATGAACAAGCATATTCAGGCTTACTATACCGCCTCGTCAACCATGCCATCGTTTTTCCTGATCGTCATCTCGACCGGAGTGGCAGAGCCGCGGAGTGGAGAGATCTCGTGCTCGCAAGACCATAGATACTCTCTGTCGCTTCGTCCTTGCCGCCGCCAGTCAAGATGACGAGCCACCGCGCCAGTAGGGATGCCTGAGCTTATAACAGCGCCAGGCAGTTCAAATCATTGATGGCTGTGCCGTTTCTTTCGACCATTTTTGACATCCAGGCAAAGCCACGGTCATTGGCAGGATCCAGGGTCCCTGCGATCACGACAGCGACGGTCCATGAGTAAAGGACACCAATGCGGTAGTCATTCCAGGCTTTTTCGACGCTGTAGTCTTTGATACCGGCGTTAATAAGCCCATTCGCATAGCGTTCGATCAGGTCGCGTTCATGTTCACGACGGACCTCTGTTTTTGCGCTATGGCTTAGCAGGTACGCGACGTCGTGTATGCCATTGCCTTTAAGGGGCCCCTGAAAATCGACCACCAGCAAGGCATCGTGTCCAGATTCCTGGCCGAACAGCATATTGTCCATGCGAAAGTCGCCGTGGATCAGGGTTTTTGGGTACTGATCCAACTGTGCCTGCAGGTTTGGAATAGCGGCCAGGTATTGTTCTCGCTGCGCGTCGATGGTGTCTGGAACGAATTCGCCAAAGATTTCCTGGAGTTGTGGCCACCCTGCCTCGCAACCCAGAGCCATGTTTGTCGCATTGTCGCTGCCTGACATGGTTGGTAACCACTCAACATCACTGAGCTGGTTCCAGAATGAGGCATGCAGGTTCACCAGGAAGTCGACGCAAAGTTCACACTCTTCCACGGTGGCACCTTCAACCTGGCTGCCCATCCGATAACTTGACACATCCTCCATCAGCAGGAAGAAGTTATGTTCCTCATCGATTTCTGAAGCATAAACACGCGGGCTGCGTGCGGTGGTTCGCGGAGCAAGGTCTTTGTAGTAGCTGACCTCCTTAAGATAAAGATTAAACTGCTGGGAAACGGCCCGGTTAGTGTCATTTTCCGCGGCTAGTTTTAGTACCAGGCTGGACGGCAGGTCTTTGGAATTCTCCCACGTCAGCTCGATGATCGACATTGAACTCATCATGCCAACCCCTTCACCCATTGGGACCAGGTTGATGTTTTTTAGCTTGCCTCTGCCAACACATTCTTCGACCCATTGCGGGGAGACGTCGGCCATGCTTCCTGGAATTGTCATTCGCTTTAGCTCTTATTGTGACTGTGCTGATCCTATCAGGACGTGTTTAAACGGTTAAGACATTGTGAAGGTTAATTCTCAACAAATTTACGCGGGACGTTAGTTGATGGCGTGGATTTGGGGCTGTTGGGTTGCATGATATGTACCGGAGGGGAAGTAAGGTGTGGGATACGGGCGAATAGTCTGATTGATGACGGCTAAGCACCCCATGCTTTGTTGATGATGTCCGTTTTTATGAAGCTCGCGGCTTTCGCATTCTCGATGCATTGATTAATGTCTGCGTGAGACAGGCCGAGCACATTTTTGGCCACCGCATACTCACTCTTCCAGTCGATCGCAAACAAAGACGGATCATCTGTATTGATCGTTGTTTTGACGCCAGCTTCTATTAGCTTTTTGAAAGGATGAGCCTCGATAGCCGGGATCGAACCGGTAATCAGGTTACTGGTCGGGCAAAGTTCGAGAGTGATGTCATTGTCGATCACCAGTTGTATGAGGTCAGGGTCGTTAATGATATGCAAGCCGTGGCCGATCCTGTCGGCGGCCATTTGTTCGATGGCATCGCGGACATTGATTCGACTTTCCTCGACACTGACTTCACCGGCGTGGATCGTTATACCCAGGCCACTCGCCTTTGCGTTCCGAAATAGCTGGGCGAATTCTCGCCCGGGATAATCCAACTCTTGGTCGGCCAGGTCGATACCCACGAAGGAGTCGGCGTTCGCCGTAATGAAGTCTGCCACTTTCTGGGCTTCTGCCAGGGGCAGGGTGCGGCGAATAATGCCAATCAGACCCACAGCGATATCTGCATTAGCGCTGCTGATGCCGTCCAGAATAGCGCCATGGATAGCTTCGAAGTTGATATTACGGCCATTCTGAATAAAGTCAGGTGAATACCGAAGTTCAATCAAACGAACATTCTGGGCTGCAGCGTCCTCGACAGCCTCTTTTGTCAGGCGTGTAATCGCTTCAGGGTCAAACCATAGGGCGCGCACTCGATTGAATCCTGCGATCATTTCCGCAAGATTTTCTTGTTGATCGGCAACCAGGTAATCACGTTTGAACGTATCGACGTCTGCCGGTACGGGTAGACCCACACGATCACCGGTCTCGATGAGTGTCTGGTGTCGAAAACAGGCTTCAAGATGACAATGAATATCTGTTTTGAGAATGTTGCTGGAATTTTTCATGGGAAAATTATGCCATGCGTTGACTCTAACTGCGCTCTGGAAAATACTGGCCTAAACCTTTAGGACATTTTTTCATGACAAGTGCAGCAGATTGGATTGATCTATCAGGGAAAGTCGCCCACGTCACGGGCGGGGGAAAGGGGATCGGTAAAGGTATTGCCACTGCCCTCGCCATGGCAGGTGCAAAAGTGATGGTCAGTGATATTAACGTGCAGTCCGCAAAGGAAACGGCAGATGAAATTGGGGGCAGTGCGATGGCCCTGGATGTTGCAGATAGAGGCGCAGTTGACGCAGCATTGAACAATACGGTTTCAGCGTTGGGAGCCCTGGATATCCTCGTTAATAATGCAGGGTTATACATCGGTTATGGCGGTCCTGTAGAGGGCATTACCGACGAGATGTGGAAGGCGCTTTGGTCGGTGAATGTCGATGGCGTTTTCTATTGTTGCCGGGCTGCTGCCACCATCATGAAGGAACAGGGGAAAGGTGGCCGAATTATCAACATTGCCTCGACCCAGGCGATGACGCCAGGTGTGGGTGTGACTTATGACGGTTCCAAGGCCGCCGTTACCATGATGACCAAAGCACTGGCATTGGAACTCGCGCCCCACGGTATTAATGTCAATGCACTGGCGCCGGGGCCCACGTGGGTTCAAGCCGGTGAACCGCCACCCATTGATGCACAGATGCCGCCTCGTACCGGTGATCCTCTTGCGGACACTGTGGCGGACAGAATTTCGAGATTGCCGGCAGGGCATTGGGGTGATCCGATGGAGCAAGGGAAAGCGGCCGTCTTTCTGGCATCAGAAATGAGCTCTTTTGTGACGGGTATTTACCTACCCTGTGATGGTGGCTGGTTAACCCTATGAGGATATTCTCGTGAAGGAAGTCAATCTAACACTGTCTGCAGATGCGCCCGCTAATCCAGCGTGGCGGTGATTAGTTGCCACGAGGAAAGGCGAGCGCGACACTGACACACGACGGTTTAGCAGTACCTTATCGGCTAAATCGTCACAGACGAGTAACATAGGTATTAAATGAAAATTGGAATATCGGTGACCTCTTCACATTCGGTCGAGGATCCGCGCGAGGGTGCGCGTAACATGATCGATCGAGCCAGGGCATCCCGTGATGCAGGGCTCGATACACTATTTGTGGGTGATCACCATGTGACGCCATTTCCCTACTACCAGAACAATGTGATCCTGGCGCGAATGCTGGCAGAGTGGGGTGACAAACCCTATGGCGCATTATATCTGTTGCCGCTCTGGCATCCCGTTACCCTGGCTGAACAAATCGGTACGCTCGCGAGCCTGGGTAAGGGCCAGTTCATCATGCAGTGTGGCTTAGGCGATGAACGTCAGGGCAAAGCTATGGGTATCGATATGTCGAAAAAAGTTGGCATGTTTGTGGCGAGTATTAACAGCATGCGCGGCCTGTGGCGCGGTGAACGGGTTGATGAACCTAAATACTGGAACCTGTCGCAGGCTAAAATTTCCCCGGTGCCAACCGATCATGTCGATATCTGGGTGGGGTCACTGGTTGATAAGGCCATAGAACGCACTGCGCGCATGGCGGAGGGCTGGCTGGCATCGCCATCATTATCACCGGTTGATTCTGGCAACGTGCTGGATCGCTATAGGGAACACTGTGCTAAATATGACCGTGTCCCGACCGCGAAAGCGATTCGCCGAGATATTTATGTTGGTTCTTCCAGCGAGGATGCCAAGAAGGTCGCCACGCCCTACGTGGAGAAAGGCTATCGGGGCATTCCGGACGACGCGTTGATGATTGGTTCCGCCTCAGAGGTTGCTGGCCAGATTAAGGTCCTTGAAGAACAGGGTTTTACCGACATTATTGTAAGAAACATCAGCAGTAACCAGCAGGAATGCATGGCATGCATCGAACGACTGGCGGATGTGAAAGAACAGTTAACGTAATTGGAGCTTTCTACCAGGGCTAGCCGGGGTTCACACGAGGGGTTTCCGACGCTGGAAGCGCCGGCGATCCACCATTGGGAATCGCTAATTGACGATCATTGTTGAAGGTGGTGAGCGGCGAGTCCAGTTTGGTGGCGTGCCAGTTCATGACGCCGCCGCTACGTCTGTTCCAGAAACTCGACCCAATTACCGTCCGGGTCTTCGACCATCGAAATACGAACGCCAGGGCGCACATCCATGAGGGCAACCGGAACTTTGTAGCCGGCCTCGCTGCACTGGGCTGTGAGCGCTTCAAGGTTATCGATAGAGATAGTCCAGTACCGGTAACCCGTTGCTCCTGCAACACCACCGGGAGGCGCAACCGCTGCGGGCTCTTTTGCCTGTACCAAAATTTTTATGACCGATTCGCCGGCAAGAAGCCTATGCATAGTGGTTCCACCGGGCATGTCGATCTTGGCCTGGTAGGGCAAGCCAACGACATCTCGGTAAAAGGTCAGCATTGGTTCTATGTTTGTAGTGATAATGCCAAAATCAATGCTGGATTTTGTAATGCTTATAGCCATGTGATGCCCTCAATCGGTTTAGATAGGTAGCATAGCGCATCGATGGCCAGGCGATCACTAATTTGGTACCCCATCAGCCGGGTGCTCCGTTGTGCTTACACTTCAAACTGAAAGTGCTTTCCTTTTCTAACGACTTTTCCTGCAGATGGCGTTGCGAAATGGGTACCAAAGACCAGCAGTTCCTCGTCGGCGAATTTTTCAAGACTTTCCACTCTGGTCTTTTGAGCTATGGGAGTATCCCAGTCAGCGGAACATTCCCAGTAAGGTTCTGCCATCTGGCAGGGGTGGTGCAGGAAGTCACCGGTAATGACGGCTTTTTCGCCTTTGGATTCGATGCGAACACTCACGTGACCGGGCGTGTGGCCGGGTGTCGGTTCTAATTTCACCTCGTCGCAAATTTGTTCATTCACCTCAACGAAACGTACGAGACCTGCGTCAATGACAGGTTGAATAGAGTCTACGATGAATTCGTTGTACATCGGATTGGAACGTTGGTCGTCGGTGTACTTCCATTCTTCCCGGCCGAAGATGTACTCAGCATTTTCGAACGTAGGTATCCATTTGCCATCAACCAGTTGAGTGTTCCAGCCGACGTGGTCGGTATGCAAGTGAGTGCACAGGACCATATCGATTGATTCCGGTGGGTAACCGGCGTCGGTGATGTCCTCAACGAACCTGGTTTGCAGGTGCCCCCAGGACTTGATGGCCCGCTCCTTATCGTTCCCAAGGCAGGTATCAACCACGATGGTTTTTGTTGGCGTCTCTAAAACAAGCGCATGAATGCTGATGATGCAATTGCCATCTTCATCTGCAAAATGGGGTTGTAACCATGGCATCGCCTGTATATTTTCCTTCGTGGCATCGGGTAACAGAAACATAGGGCCTGCACTCTCTCCCTCCAGGATGCGTGTGATCTTCACATCACCAATTTGCCAATGGTTGTTTGGCATTCTCTGGCTCCTCTCTTAGCTTTCTTCAGCTGCAAACTGGGCATAAGCTTCTGCGGTGCCTGCAGCCATTTTGTCGCCGTCGAACGGGATCGACATCTCCGGGGTAAATTCGAGAACTATTCGCTCGGGTGTATCAAGGAATTTTACGAACAATTCCGGTTTCAGGTCTTTGGTGAAAGCATTGCCGTCGTCTTTTGACATGGCCATACCCATCGCCAGCAGGTTATAAAACCAGTGTTTGGTTTTTTCGTCATCATGGATCACCGTATGGCCTTTATAGGTGACTGTTTTACCACCACCCATATGGGTGCCCTTGCTGGTGAACACGCAGGAAGAACGCCCATCTCGCGCGATCGCCTTGATTCGAACCCGCTCTTTAGTTGCGGTCATCCAGATTTTTCCATCGACAGGCACGTACGCTGTGATGACGCCAATCGGATGGCCCGCCTTGTTGGCCCAGATAAAAACACATTCACCGGCGCTGTTGATCAACTCCTGCTCACGTTCCGGGTCAAGGCGATACTGCCTCACGTCGTCGTAGTTTTTGGATTGGTCGCTCATGTGATTCTCCGATGCTGAAATTTTTAAATAGAAACAAATAGGAACCAGGCTAGCGCTGGCAGGAAACAGACTGCAATCGCGGTGTAAATAAGCTGGGACCTGAGTACGACGTCTTTATCTACTACTGAAGCGACAGTTGCAAGGAATAGGGCACCCCATGTGGAGAAGGGTGATATGTCGCTAATAGCAGCAGAAATGGCTATTGCTGTTAATAGCCCTGTGCCTTCCTGCCAGCCCGTAATAATGAAGGGGCAGACAGTGGCACCAGCATGCCGATCGCACCAATGGTGGCAGCAAATCCGGCCAACACGAGCACCAGGTGAAAACCAACAGTACTCAAGTACATCGCTAGCGGGGAATAGGCGATAGATAAGTTGATTGCCAGCTGATTGATCACCACACCATAGGGCATAACCTGAAGCCTACCGGTGTGCACTGACATACGATCTTCTTTCTTTCGAAGTGGCCTGCTAGTTCAGTGTCCGTTTGTACAACTCAAACAGAATGTCCCAGACCTTGTTGGCCGCGGGTTCGTCATAGGATGGACGCTGCTTAAAACAGAAGCCGTGTTCAGTGCCGGGATGAGTTTCCAGGGTATAGGTTACATTGTTAGCATCAAGCGACGCGGTAAGGTCAGGAATGACAAAGTCTTCGACATAGGGATCGTGCTCAGCAAACCCAAGGTAGAGTTCTGCGTCGATCTTGTCAGCGAGCAGGTGCGGTGAGTCTGGCTGGTCAGTGACAATTCTTACACCGTACAGCGATGCGGCTGCTTTGATATCAGAGGGGAAGCTACCAGCGGCCGCGACCACGAATTGTCCACTCATGCAGTAACCGACACATCCGATTTTGTCGGTAATAAAGTCGCTGGACTTGCAGTATTCCACTAGGCCTTCGGTATCACGCATCATTAGCTGGTTGGTGAGTGTTGAGCCCATCGCAAACATTTTTTGAAGCTCCTCCTCACCTTTAGAGAGATCAAATCGAACCTTACCTTCGCGGTAATAAAGATCAGGCAAAATGGCGACATAGCCCTGTTCCGCAATATGCCTGCACATATCCCTCAGCTCCTCGCGAATGCCGGGTACATCCATGTAAAACAGTACTGCGGGAAGTACCTCTCCCTCCGGGTGGCAGACAAAACAGTCCATCAAGCCATCGGGCGTTTTGACGTTGACCTGAAATTCCTTCATTTATTTTGTGTCCTGGAAGCGTGAATAGAAGAGTATGCACTAGTGTGACCAATCGAGCGCCCGGCCCTAAATCAGTGTTGTTACGAAGAAGTTTCGACGCGGGTGCCTTGTCGATCTTTTGCGAGCATTAGGTAAAAAGCCGGTACAACAAACAGGGTGAACAATGTTCCGATACCTAGTCCTGTTGCGATTACCAGTCCAATCTGGAATCGGCCTTCAGCGCCAGGCCCAGAGGCGATGAGTAGTGGCACCATCGCCATTAGCATCGCCAGCGTTGTCATCAGGATCGGTCTTAAGCGAACAGAGGCTGCTTCCAGCACGGCATCCAGTTTCGACAGGCACCGCTCTTCTTGCATTCGGTTGGCAAAATCAACAATTAATATCCCATTTTTGGCAATCAGTCCGATCAATGTAATCAGCCCGACCTGCGTGTACAGATTCAAACTCGCAAAACCAAGTGTAATAAAAATCATGGCGCCTGCAATAGACATCGGTACCGAGATCAAAATGATCAGGGGGTCCCGCCAGCTTTCAAATTGCGCCGCAAGTACCAGGTAGATCACCAGTAATGACAGGAAGAACGTCAGTATCAAAGCGCTACCCTGCTGTTTGAATAGCCGCGACTCACCGATGTAATCAAAGCTGAATTCCCTCGGAAACGCGGTTGCTTCGTTTTCCATAAACTGAATCGCCTCGCCAAGCGTAATACCGGGTGCCATGACACCACTGATCGTGACTGAATTGAGCTGTTGGAATTGCCGTCTATTGGTTGGTTGGGTCAGTGTTTCATAGGAGACGAGCCCGGACAGAGGTACCAGATCGCCGGCTTTGGTACGAACATAGTATTGATCCAGCTGTCGGTGATCGCTGCGAAATTGCCGGGCCACCTGTGGAATGACTTCGTAACTTCTTCCCTGAAGAGAAAATCTGTTGATATAGTTACCGCCCAGGAAAGTTGCCAGAGTGATGCCGATATCATCCATGTCGACCCCCAGGTCACCGGCGCTGTTCCTGTCGATAGTGATTTTTGTCTGCGGTAATGTCATGTCCATGGATTTGTCCAGGAACATGAACTTGCCACTTTGCATGGCCTTGCCGATGAGGTCGCCAGCCACATCATTTAGCTGCGCAAAGTCCTGGTCTGAAGTAATAACAAATTGTAGTGGCGCGCCACTGGCTGCGCCGGGCAGTGATGGAAAGGAAAACACAGCTACTTTTATACCGGCAATCGAATTGAATTGGCGCTGAACCTGGGCTTGCAGATCTGTTTGGGTCTTGTCGCGCTCAGCAACGGGGAGGAACCGTATGCCGCCGAAGGATGTCGCTGGTGTTCCACCGCCGCCGATTAAGATGAAGTGTCTGATATGTTCGGGTATGCCTTCAACAATACTGACTAGCTGGCGGATGTATGATGTCGCGTATTCAAGCGTTGCGGTTTCCGGCGCTTTGATTTGAATGTTCACAACCTCTCTGTCTTCGGCCGGAGCCATTTCCGTCTTGCTGGTGGTGAACATAAAAAAGATGCTGATCACAATAGCGGCTGAAAACACAAGGAACACAGGTAAGTACTTAAGTGACGCATGAAGCGCATTCCGATAGATTTTTGCCAGGTGATTGAAAATTGTCTCAACCCTCATTTCAAATTTCTCGGGTTCATCACTGCTGTTCAATACTTTTGATGCCAGCATAGGTGAAAAGACCAGCGCGATAATCCCTGAAATCAAGACAGCGCCAGCAAGAGAGAAGGCAAACTCTGTGAACAGGATGCCTGCAAGCCCGCCCATGAAAGCGATCGGTAGATAAACCGCCAACAGGGTGGTTGTCATTGAGATGATGGGCATGGCCAGTTCTCGTGCTCCGTCCTGCGCAGCGGCCAGCGGTGTCTTCCCCTGTTGAATGTGGCGATGTACGTTCTCCACCACGACAATGGCATCGTCCACGACCAGTCCGATCGCCAGCAGCAACGCCAATAACGTCAGCAGGTTCAGGGAAAACCCGAACAACAGCATGATTAGTCCCGCACCAATCAGAGCCAGTGGGACCGATAGTGCCGGAACAATCGCCGCATGCCAGCTCCCTAGTGACAATAGGATGATGATCAGTACGATTATCATGGCTTCTGCAAGCGTACGCAGCACTTCATTGATGGAATCTTCAATGTATTGGCTCCCATCGTGAACCCGGTATAGCTTTAGTGAGGCCGGCAGTTGGCGTTCAATATCCCCAACCTGCTTTCTGACCGCATCGGAAACCAGCAGGGGATTGGCACCAGGGGCTGCTTCTATTCCCACCATGATGGCGGGATGTCCATTGAACCAGCTGGTTTGATCAAAGTTCTTGGCGTCCAGAGAGACCTCCGCGACATCCCGTATTCGTACCAGCGACTCCTCATCGGACCGGATGATCAAATTGTTGAACGCATCGACTTCCGAAATGTCAGTTGTGGCAGTCAGGTCAATGCTCAGGTAGTCACCTTTGGTTCGTCCTACCCCTGCCTGGTAATTGTTCCTTTTTAGTGCAGCCCTGATATCGGTCGCTGTAACACCCAGCGCAACCATGCGCTGTGGGTTCAGCCAGACCCTCATTGCATAAACCTGGCTACCACTGATCCGCGCTTTGGCAACCCCAGGAACAGCCTGGATTTTCGGAATCGGACCGCGCAATAAATAGTCAGTAATCTGGCTCGGATTCATTTCCTCGCTTGAAAAAGCGAGGTAAAGCAGCGCGAAGGAGTCCCCGGTTCGCAGGTCTATAACTGGGTCCAGTGCTTCCCGGGGTAGTACGCTGCGCTGGCTGGCGACCTTCGCCTGGATTTCGGCGATGGCGACGTTAGGGTCAATATTCAAATCCATGCTGGCGGAAATGATGGAAACGCTCTGGTTTGAATTTGATATCAGGTAATCAATACCTGCGGCTTCCGAGATGGCTCGCTGCAAAGGAGTGGTAATAAACCCCTGTACGAGCTCAGCGTTGGCGCCCGGGTAGGCGGTGGTGACTGAAATAACGGCCTTGTCGGCGCGGGGATATTCCCGAAGTTCCAGCAGGGTCATAGACCTGAAACCGACGAGTAGTATCAGCAGGGCAATGACAGTTGCCAACACGGGTCGGTTGACAAATATGTCGGTGATTTTCATCCCCGGGTGGCTCCACCCGTTAGTTCAACTGAGTTGTCGATTTGTATGTGTTGTCCGTTGCGCAGTTTTAACTGACCTGCACTGACGACCCGCTCGCCGCTTTTAATTCCTTTGATGATTTCAACGCGGGTGCCAAGGATACGGTCTGTTGTGACCTGCCGTCGTTGCACTGTCAGTGCATCGCCTTCTTCGGTGACGATAAAGACGCTATTGCCGTATGGCAGGAACTCGACCGCGGTTCTTGGCACAGTAACGACCTTGTTCGCGCTGCCCAGTATTACAGCAACCCGGGCGAACATGCCTGGACGAAGTCTCGTATCGTTGTTTTGCAGTGTGGCCTGTAGCTCAATGTTTCGTGTTCTGGACTCGACCTTCGGGCTGATTGCGCTTATCTTCCCTTGAAAAACTTCTGCGGGGAATGCAGCCACC
>Ga0315324_10000757_pt1 | contig 11215 bp, 17 predicted proteins | sample M150021515metaG_FD_203919 | JGI IMG/M metagenome (GOLD analysis project Ga0315324, IMG submission 203919) | Ammonia-oxidizing marine archaeal communities from Monterey Bay, California, United States - M1 500m 21515 | ecosystem: Environmental > Aquatic > Marine > Intertidal zone | place: USA...
TGGCGAGTTGGCCTACAAGGAACCCAACATGCTCACTGGGATTTGCGAAGACGAAAATACAGTCCATCCTTCTCCCCTCTCTCTTTTTCCTTCTCTCTTCAGGGTATGGTTAAGTAGTTATAAGACGTAAACGGTAAAAAAGGGAAAGTGCAGGAACACGTATACAAGTAGCTGGCTTGCATTTACAGTGGAGCGGACTAAACCTTAGACATAGATATACAGCACTCCAACTGTTCAAGCACTACTACGGACAACCTGTAAAAGATGTCGAATTGACAGTGTACCGAACGGAGAAGACAGTGGACAGACTCCCAAGGTATGGTTCGCTATAACTGGCGTAGTTGTGTCCAGACGGCATCCTGTACGCGTCTATCCGTGAAGCGACAACGACCATACCTGAGTACAACCTACTTAGGCGAACACAACATTGCCTAACCCTGTAAATCGAACGTGACGGTGACTGGCCAGTGGGGGGTGTCACCTTCAATAACTCAACCCGCCCGTGTATACGGAGACATGACGTCATGTAGGCCATCGAGGAAGTCGCTTCGGAGAAGTTGATTCGAGATGGGGCATTACGTGCTGCCTCCACATCTCAAACCACCTATAGTCGATTCTTTCCTCCCTGGCCTCCTAGCCTAAAATCCATATAATATATATATTCTCATATAATCTCAAGAAAGTACTTGACACGAAATAACGCTCCGTGTATAATGCCCTTACGATGCCCATATAGACTATGAGTCTTCGGAGCATCGTAAGGGCATTATACACCATATATGATGTGGCCTTGAGATCGAGGGTTTGCTAGCGCAAACCTCGATACTATTAGGCCTATAAGGGGCACTTAGACATGAGACTCAGATTCACAGCCGAGCAGATCGAGGTAGCGACCAAGGCCGGAGCGACGGCAAGCCCCGACTACAACCCTTACATTCCGTACGAGGAGTACCCTCTATGGGCCGCGTACGAGAATGGGGTTACACAGCGAGTATATGCCTGATAGCATCTTAGCAATAGATCCAGGACAGACAGGTGCCGTGGCGTGGAACGCCGACGGCACCCTCTATGTGGAACACTTGCAGAACGACCCGCAAGCCTTCGTAGACCAGATACGCCGTATAGGTATCTCGGACAGCAAGGTCTACATGGAAGATGTCGGCTACGGCAGACCCGGTACGAACGTCAAGTCGGTGACGACCTTCTCCCGACACTGCGGCATGCTGGTAGGAGCCATTACAGCTATGGGGTTACCTACCACTTACGTGCGACCGCAGGTCTGGATGCGTCGAGAATTCCCCGATAGACCTACAGGGGACGACGTAGTGACGCTTCGGAAGCTCTACATTCTAGAGGAGTGTGAGCGCTGGGTGGCGGATATAGGCCTCGAGCTGCACGAAGACTCGATTCTAGATATTAATACAGCGGACTCGGTAGGGATACTAAAGTATGGATTCGGACTCTAATATAACCGCGAAGGCCCGTGCTGTCTCCACGTACGACACGCCTGCGAAGGCCCGAGGGGCTTTCCTCGACGCATACTTCGGAGACGGTGGCTACGACAGGGACAGGTCGGCACGTAATGCCGGAATATCCGATTCGGATGTACAGGCCTACTTCTCGGACCCTAAATTCATAGTAGAGATCGAGCGGCGCCTACAGTCTATGGTGGCCCGTAAGTCCGGTCTTCAGGAGAGCATGCTGGAGCAGGCAGGCTACATGATGGAGGGGAATATCATAGACCTCTTCGATCAGGGGGAGAACGGAGCTCTGGTCGTGAAGAATATACGTACTCTACCCCGTCACATCACAGCCTGCATCAAGCAGATGGATATCGTCCGCACAGTCATACCAGGGCGTAGAGCCGAGTTTACAGAAGCACTTAGAGTCGTAATGCACGACAAGTCTAAGGTTATGAATATCATAGGGGACTATACCGACGTACGGAATACTGCGCTGAAGACCACAGATAGTAGCGCACCGAAGATGGTCGGTCTGTCTCTCACAATGGCGTTGCCTAAAGGGGATAAGAATGAAATTAGTGTCGATAGGGAAGTACCGAATGAACAAGAGGCAGAAAGAGACCCTACTGGAAATGGGGTTATCTGAGATAGAGATAGAGAAGATGCTGGACACTATGCGCCCCGAGGGCATCCGTAAGTTCCACAATTTCGGTGAGGGCTATGTAGACGAGATGCGCCGAGTACACGGTCTCCCTGTAGTGAGGGAGCATCTATCCCTACTAGACCCCGAGCAGCCGCTCGAGGGCATTACGGCAGAGGCGTACCGGAAGCAACCGACTACATACCACCCACAGGAGAGTGGTTCTGTAGACGTACGCATCACATTATCTCTCTCTGCCCGTGTGGCACAGTGGATGGAAGGTCTGGAACTGCGCCTACCGGATATGTATCCCCACGAGCCTGAGAAGCGAGAGCTGTCCTACCATGTAGGCCAGCGCCTACTAGAGACTATGCGTATCGACTCGGAACGACACGGCTCTCTATCCGATGGGGGCACAGGGACTATGTCCCGACAGGACTTCGATGCTATGCGGGGTAATGGAGGGTTAAATGCCTCTACCACGAAAATCTCGTCTAAGACATATACTTGATCTGACATACCTACACCACCTAACCCCCGAGCAGGCTGAATGCATACTAGGGAGTGGTGGTAGGGTACTCGATAGAGTTTACATGCCTCTCGAGCCTGAGTGTATGGAAGAGGAGGTCTTCGAAGGTGGAGACCAGACAGGCTGGGAGTACGAATGGGAAGAGGAGGATAATGATGACGATGTCACCGGAAGAGGCAATACAGCACGAGGGGTCATGCACTAACATAGAGCCTATGTTACAGGTAGACCTCATCCATATATATCACCATTTAGGGGTTCGACGTAAAGTGTTCCTATGCCCTACGACAGGTAAGGTCCTTATATGTGAAGAGGGCGTAGAGGGTACGTGGAATGAGGTGGACTAGATGGCTAAAGGTGTAAACTTAGAGTTCGACTTCTCAGAGGCTCCGACTCTATCGGAATTCTTCCAGAGCGATGAGTTCGTTCGTATAGTGGTGGGTCCGGTAGGTAGTTCTAAGACTACAGCATTCTGTGTCGAAGTCATGAAGAGGGCTCTACAGCAGGAACCTAGTCCTAACGATAATATTCGGTACTTCAAGGCTGCTATCGTCCGTAACACTATGCCTGAGCTGTGGCGTACCACTATCGAGACTTGGCTAGCTATTTACCGTGAAGCGCAGTGTGGCGCTATGCGTAGATCGGCACCTGTATCCCATCGCATACGTATACCACCTAACGACGTGACCGGAGAGGCCGGACTAGACCTTCTAGTAGATTTCTTCGCTATGGATAAGCCGGATAACGTCCGCGCACTTCTATCGTACGAGGGAACGCTGATATGGTTCAATGAGGTACGTGAGATACCCCGTAATATCTTCAAGGCAGCCACTGACCGTGCGGGTCGATACCCATCTAGGGTGAAGAACGGCATAGACGCCACATGGTTTGGTGTTATGGGGGATACTAACCCCCCAGACGAGGACCACTGGATATTCGAATTCTATAACGAGCCACCTGAGAATTACGAGGTGTATAAACAGCCCCCCGGCGTCTTCCAAGCGCAGGAAGTCGATGAGGACGGTAAAACTCTCTGGAGATCTAAGGACCCACGCGATATTTCGGTGTGGACAGACGATCCGACTCGTATAATGCAGGCTGGGGGTAAGATATGGATTGCTAATCCTAACGCAGAGAATCTAATGAACCTCCCTATCGCCCCGAAGCACGATGATTACCTCGGTAAAGGCGGTTACTACCTCTGGCGTGTGTCAGGTAAGGATTATGACTGGATTCGTGGGTATTACCAGGGGGATTTCGGTCCTATCTTCGATGGTAAGCCTGTGGTGCCGGAATTCTCCCGTGAGGTGCATGTAGACGACTCGATTACACCTATAAAGGGGCTTCCGATCCTCGGAGGCTTCGATATCGGTGGTGGAACGCTAAGTTCCGCCGCCGTATTCGCTCAGAGGCACCCTAGAGGCCCCTACCTCATATACGATGAGGTTTCCCCCGACGAGGACGGTATAGGACTCGAGGCATTCTCCTCAGAGGTCTCTTACACTATAGCTAACCGCTTCCCGACAGCGGAAGGTCTTCAGGTGCAGAGTTTCTACGGAGATCCGGCTGGTCGGGCTCGAGATCCGCTCTTCGAGACAACTGTCTTCGATCATTTAGCTAATATGGGGTTACCTGTCATGGAGGCTCCTTCACAAGACCCTCGCTTGCGCGTAGAGGCGTTAAGGGCTCCTTTCTCTAGAATGCACGACGGGAAACCAGGAATTATCATTCATCCCAGGTGTAGGAACCTTATTAAAGGTTTACAGGGCGCGTGGTGCTATAAACGCCTTCAGGTCAACTCTCAGAAGGAGAGATTCCGAGAGGTGCCGGATAAGAACGAATATTCGCATATCTGTGAGGCTCTAGGTTATATGTTACTAGGAGTGGGGGAGGGTAACTCTCTGAGAGGTAGAACTCTGAATAAAGATAATCAGAAAGCCAATATGCGGTCTAAATCTAAATTTAGCATCTTCGGGAAGAGTAAATGGTAGTAATAAAGGATGATCTATTCCGAGAAGAGAGTCGTAGACCTGAGTTGATCTCTCTGTCTATAGATTTCATAGAGGAGTCAGGGTGGGGTGTCACCCCCGATCCTAATGCCATGTGGGATTATATAGAGAGTATAGCAACACACCCTTGGTATGTGTCCTACTGTGCTGTGGATACAGACACAGGTATGTTAGTTGGTTATTCCACAGGATCTTACGGTCGGGCGTTTACTAAGGAGTATACAGGTGTTATAGAGTACATATATGTGAAGCCAGAGTACCGGAATTATAAGACAGCGTATAGACTACTCAAAGCTACACATGATGGGTTAGTAGATAGAGAGTGTGTCCACATATTCACAAACTCTGTTTCTGATATAAGTGCTAGGGTTTCTGGTGGGTTTTCTGGTATAATTCAGAGGATAGGCTATGCTGAAGAAGGTAGTGTCTATGGATGGAGTGCTTCAATGTAAAGGATTCAGTTAATGCCAAGTATATACCAATCGGAAGCGCGTAAAAAGCAAGTTGTAGCACAAAGAAAACTTAATCAAAAGAACAGTGCGCGGAAGAAGAGGCTAAAGGGTGAAGGGTCACAAGAGGCTAGACAGACAAAAAACTTGACTCAGAGTAGTAGGCTTGAGACCAATGCATTAGAAGACAAAGCTAAACGTAATAGTCGTATTAAGAGGTATAGGACTGGAGGAGCGGGTCACTCTGGTACGAAACGTAGTTTCTACACTCCAATGGAGGTGTCATAATGGGTGGTAAACCTAGTCAGAAGTATCAGAAAGAGCAAGCCAGAATTCAGAGACAACAAGCTTCACGTTTAGCTGATCAAGAGCGTGAAGGAGCTCTAGACCAGGCGGCTGCAGATAGACAAGACGCAATTACTCGGGAGGGACAAAAATCAACCCTCTTCGCAAGCTATCTAGGGGTCCCTACATCTGGCAACAAAACTAAGCAAAAACCTACGATGTTAGCATAAGGAGTAGGATATGCCTCGTATGAAAGCGAAAGACGTTAAGGCGCGTATGGATAGTGCGTGGAGGGTAAACGATAACTGGTCCTCTATGCTGAATGAAGTATACTCTCTATCATGCCCAGGCCGTAATAAATTCCAAGATAAGTTACAGGAAGGTGAAGAGATAGGGAATGAGGTATTCGATTCTACCCTAGAGCACAGTCTGAATAGGCTGGCTAACCGTATCGTCGCAGAACTCTTTCCTCCATTCCAAGACTGGGCTAAGTACATCCCCGGCACTACCATAGAAAGTATGGGGGAAGAAGCACACGCAGAAGTACGCGCACAGACAGAAGCCGCTACTGCAGTCGTTATGGCTTCTCTCAAGAATACTAACTTTCCTCAGGCTGTACACGAAGTCATACTGGACTTCGCTCACGGCACTGGATTCATGCTAGTAGTAGACACACCTGCAGAGTCAGGAGGTCTACTGGAATTCGTAGCGGTCAACCCAGCGGAAGTAGCTGTGGACCATGGCCCTCGAGGTGTTATATGGGGTATTTTCCGTAAGCATAAAATGAAGCCCCATTTGGTAGAGCAGACATGGCCTGATGCTAAGATCTCTCTGACCGACTGGAAGCATAAGTTAGATAACTCTCACTCCTCACCGTACGAAGTGGAGCTGGAAGAGGCATTCTACCACTGCCCTATATCTAATAAGTGGTACATGGACATCCTAATGAAGGAGTCTGATAAGGGCACACCTAATCGTATAGTAGAACGTGAGTATGATAAGACCAGATGGCTTGTACCTCGGTGGACTCGGTTCACAGGAGAGGCTAGAGGCCGTGGTCCTGTACTACAAGCGTTCCACACAGCACGTACACTTAATAAGGCTAAGGAGCTCCTGCTAGTCAATGGGTCGATCCAGATACAACCTCCTATTAATTATATCGATGATGGCGTGTTTAATCCCGCCCATTTCGACCTTAGCCCACTTAGTCTTAATGCTGTGGGATATAATAAGGGAGGCCCTCGTGGCGCTACCGTGGAGAGAATGGATCTTGGGGGTGATCTCCAGTTAACACAATTCATCTTCGAAGAGATGCAGATGGATATCAAGAAGATTATGCTAGATGATCAGCTCCCACCTGAGGCAGGGGCGGTACGCTCTGCGACAGAATGGACGACACGGCAGAAAGAGCTAAACGACGCTAAAGCTGCTCCGTTCGCTCGATTCTTCTCTGAGTTCACTAGGCCACTAATGGATATACTACTAGATGTACATCAGAGAGCCAAAGTCCTTCAGTCTGAGTTCTCTGTAGATGGGCATGTCGTAGATGTACAGATCACGTCCCCATTCGCACAGGCACAGAATATAAACGAGGTCAATACGATGTCACAGTTCGTAGAGTTAGTTACTCCTCTAGGACCTGAGATTATGGCCGCACGAGTCAAGCTAGAGAACGCACCTAAGTACTATGCACGTCGCATGGGCCTCAAGGAGAATGAGTTCGTAAGATCGGATGAAGAAGCACAGCAAGTCATAGAGTCAGCACAGCAACAGCAACAAGGGGAGGCCGAGGCAGAACATTCTCGGGGGATGGAGCAACAGAATGCCGGACAGCAACAACAGCAAGGTGGGGTGGCAGGCCCTGAGGAAGTCATGTAGGGAGGAGACCCCTGTAGAAGTCGATGATGTGGCACAAGCATATCACAGTACATTTACAGGAGCTACAGGCGGTGTGGTCTTAGCCGATCTAGCACGTAAGTTTAGGACTAGCGAGGTGTATGATTTCGACAGCCCTAACTGTAATGAGCAAGCTGCATATATTATGGGACAGAATAAAGTTATAGAAACTATAGCGGAGCTAATGGTCCGCCATGAGACAGGAGAGTAATAATGCCCAAAGGTAAGTCAGAGAACACCAATCAGGATGTACATGCAGCGCCGGAAGTAGATGATAAGTATATCTTAGCCATCTTTAAGTCTGTCGATTCACTCCCACCTAACTATCTTATTAAACTTAAGAATTTACGTGTCGCAGTGCAAGGACTTAATATGTACCGTACTAAGATCCGTCAGGAAGTTAATTATCGTAAGAATATGGGTGAGTTCCCAGATCAGGTCAAGAAGAAAGTAGTGCCTAAAGTCTACGATGAGAAGACTAAGGATAATACACCAGAAGACTTAAAGGAAGGGAAGTAGACCATGGACCAAGGCGAACCACAAGTAGAGGATAGTATGTTCCAGTCAGGCCAGGAAGCTTCTGAGTCTGTAGAGACTGCTAGACCAGAGTATATATCAGAACAGCATTGGAACGCAGACACGAGTGAGGTTAGGGTAGAGGCGCTAGCTAAGTCCTTCTCAGACACTAAGTCTGCTCTCGATGCTAAACGTGAGGAATCTGGAGTTCCAGAGAGTGCAGATGCTTATGTCACATGGGCAGAGGACGGCAACGCCGTCCTCCCTGAAGGTCTAGATAGTCTACCTCCTATAGCACAGGATGACCCTTTGCTCTCATCTGTACTTAAAGCTGCCCACGAGAGTGGTGTCAGTAAGGTCCAGATGGATGGAGTGTTAGATGCTTTCTTTAGAGGGCAGAATGATGCCTTCGCCCCCTACACCTTCAATCCAGACGAAGTCTACGCAGGTATCTCCGAGGATCGTCAGCAGGCCGAGGGTATCGTATCCGCAGTGAATGTATATCTCGGTGGGCTAGGCTTAGACGAAAGTGGGATGCAAGCTGCATCGGAGGCCATGTCTACATCAGGGGGCATCAAGCTACTACATGCAATGACGTCTGCTACAGGTGTGACACCTATGGCTCCGGCTGCACCTCAGATCCCAACGGTCAGCCAGCAGGACCTAGAGACACGGTGGAATGAGTTGCGTTCGAAGGACCTACGTGTGGGGACTCCAGACTACGACGAGTTCGAGAAGCTAGGTAACTCTATATTTAAGGGGAAAGGCCAGAATTAAGGCTTGACTTTTATACGTAATTAAAGAGATAATACTTGTGTTAGGTCGGTTAAGATCCGCTGACTTAGCATTTTAGGACCCTGAGGCGTTCCGGCTATCCTCCTGCACCATGAGGACCCGACTCTTAGTTGATGGCTATCCTGCCCTACTAAAGTCGGATCTAATAAAAACAGGAGGACATAAGAAATGTCTATCAATTTAACGGACAACGCGATAGCGGCGTTCGAGCATGATGCAAAGGATGCCTACCAGTCTGGTGGAGTACTCCGAGGCGCAGTTCGGACCGTTACTGGCGTTACGGGTTCTACTTACCGATTCAATAAGATCGGTAAGGGTCTCGCATCCCCACGCATCCCTCAGACAGAGGTCGTGCCTATGGGTCTCGAGCACACTAACGAAACATGCACATTAGAAGACTGGATCGCCGCTGAGTACACTGATGTCTTTAACGAGCAGAAAGTACCTTACAGCGAACGTAAATTCCTCGCGTCTACATGTGGTCGAGCTATCGCACGTCGTGAGGATCAGATCCTTCTAGATGCATTAGCGCTCTCTACACCTACTGGAACTATCGCTAAGACGTTCGGTTCTGGTGGTAACGAGCTCAATCTAGATAAAGTACGTCGTGCTAAACGACACATGGATGAGAATTCTGTTCCGATGTCGGATCGATTTATTCTTCTCTCCGCTGGTGGTATCGAGCAGATGTTGGGTGACAACACCAATACTTCTCGTGACTTCTCTAACCTCGAACGTCTTCGTGACGGTGAGATGGGTAGCACACCTTGGCTCGGCTTTACCTGGCTGGTTATGGAAGATCGTGCAGGAGAAGAAGGTGGTTACGCTGTTGCCAACGCAGGTGCGGTTAGCGACGTTACTACATACTGCTGGCATAAGAATGCTATCGGTCTTGCAGTAGGTAAAGAAGTAAGCGTCTCAGTGGACTGGGTGGCCCAGTACACTTCTTGGCTCACGTCTGCCTGCTATATCGGTGGTGCTACTCACATCGATAATGAAGGCATCGTACAAATTACCTACGATCAGTCGATCGCAGTATAAGGAGGTTATAAATTATGGCTTTTTCAGAAAAAGGTCTATCTACTAACGCACTAACTAAAGAGGCAGGGATGTATCACTACGTCAGTGCTGATTTAGCTGATACAGTCGAGGCGGCTGATTACTTCGACAGTGTAGCTGCGTCGTTGCCTACCGTAGGGATCATAATTCACTACGATACAGCGACACCCACAGTAAATATATACGCTTTCACCAATGATCTCACTGATGTCACCTTGCTTACAGGTGCTGTCTCGGTCGCTGGTCCAGGAGTAGAATTCACTTAACCGCACGTCCGCTTGTGTGGCTTCGCCCAGACCTAGAGGAGTTGGTCACTCCTCTAGGTCGCATTTTACATTTACAAAGGAGAATCTATGCCCTATTCAGATGTAGACATCTGCTCCAATGCCTTGGTGTTGATAGGCATGGAGCCCATATCATCCTTCGCTGACGGTACACCCGCCGCCGATGTATGTGCTATCAGGTATCCTCTCCTGCGTGATAATGTTCTAACAGACTACCCTTGGAACTTCGCTATCAAGAAGGCTCATCTGAGCCGAGAGGTAGAAGCTCCTTTAGCTGGATACGATTACCAATACTTACTACCTTCTGATGGTACTACAGACGGGGTTATCGCCGCTTTCGATACAGATGATGTTAAGGCTCACCCCCGATCTAACTATGTGATACAGGGTGGACGACTACTCTCTAATGATAAAGAGGTGTATGTGGACTACCTCGCAGAAGTAAACGAGACCTACTGGCCTTCTTACTTCGTAGACTTTATGGCCCATGCTCTAGCTGCGGACATTACACTAACACTCACTCGTGACAACGGAATTCTCGACCGCATGGAGCAGAAGGCTTATGGCCTCCCTGGCGAAGGCGGTATGGGTGGACTATTCGCTAAGGCTAGACGCAAGGACAGCTACCATTCTCCACCTAATAATAAGTTTTCTAATTTTCCGCTTCTGGCGGTACGACGAGCGAGTACTAAATGGAAAATCTCAAGTTAACACAGGCTAACTTCACTGCAGGTGAGATAGCTCCTACACTACTAGCCCGAGACGACGTACAGCAGTATGCCTCTGGGGCTTCTAAGCTACGTAATGTCGTCGTCACACCCCACGGGGGTGTGCGACGCCGTCCAGGTTTACGCTACGATGCTGAATTGCAGAGAGGCGAGTACCTCCATTGGGTCTTCCAGTCGTCGTCGTCTGTGCATACCTTAGACTATACATCTTCGGCAGTTAATAGCCCTTTCGCCTCAGGTGCCTTCGGTACTGCCACAGATATTCTGGTGGTCTTGCAGAAGTCTAATTTCCCTATAGACCATAAAGCTCTCTGTCCGTTAGATCCTGCGACAGACTACTCAGTCTCTGGAGATATAATCACCTTTAGCATACTGTTAGAGGAAGACGACTCTGTCTATGTAACTTCCAATAAAGCTACAGGCTTGGAAAATAGAGAAACTACATACAACGAGGACATCTCAGATAGTGATATCTCTAATGGTATATCTATACACGCCTTCTCATTCTCTACAGAGCAAGAGTACCTAATAGTTATCACAGATTTCCGTATGTCTATCTACA
>Ga0315324_10000762_pt1 | contig 11182 bp, 10 predicted proteins | sample M150021515metaG_FD_203919 | JGI IMG/M metagenome (GOLD analysis project Ga0315324, IMG submission 203919) | Ammonia-oxidizing marine archaeal communities from Monterey Bay, California, United States - M1 500m 21515 | ecosystem: Environmental > Aquatic > Marine > Intertidal zone | place: USA...
GTCCGAACGGGAGCAGTTCGGTCGACCGGTCGGAGTGAACCAGGCCGTCAAGCACCACTGTTCGAACATGGCCATCGCCATTGAGTTCGCCCGCCCCATGGTGCAGACCGCCGCCTGGGCACTTTCCGCCGGTCGGATGCCGGAAGGGACTGTGCCACCGGGGGCGACCGACGGCGGTCCGTCGACTGCGGCGTCCATGGCCAAGGCCCTGGCATCGGAAGCCGTCGACCTCGCCTGCCGCTCGGCGCTGCAGTGCCACGGAGCCATCGGCTACACGATCGAATACGACCTGCAGCTCTGGTTGAAGCGGGGCTGGGCCCTATCCGCGTCGTGGGGCGATGCCCGCCGCCACCGTCGTCGTATCGCCCACGGTCTGGGACTGGTCTCGGCATGACGGCCCAGCGATGACGGCGTCGCCTGATGATTCCTGTCGGGAGGCCGGCGTCGACCTGGCCGACGAGGTGCGGGCTCTGGTCGCCGATGTGAATCGCCTCGCTCCCGGTGTCGACGGCCTTTTGGAGGCTCGTCGGTTGGTGTCCGAGGCCCGACAGATGCTCGAGGGTCCGGCGCGCCGCCGTTGGTACGAGGTTCCCGTCGATGAGATCGACGAGGACTTGGAAGCCCGGTTGCGGACCGAAGCGGGCGACCACAGTCTCTTCCGGGGTCGCCGCAACCCCTTGGCGCCGCCGCTGGTGGTGTCCAGCGAATCCGACGATGACGGCCCTTTCGTGACGGGCTCGGTCCGTCTCGACCGATGCCGGGAGGGGCCACCGGAACGCCTCCACGGTGGTTATCTGGCCGGCCTGTTCGATGACGTGCTGAGCGGAGTCCCATCGCTCGTTGACATGGGGCCGACGGTCACGGCCCGACTGGCCATCCGTTACCGACGCGCCACGCCGCTCGACGTCGACCTCCGGTTCGAGGCGCGGGTGGTTCGTCATTCCGGACGGCGCCTGGTGGCTCGTGCACGCTGCGTGGCCCCCGGCGGGGACCGGGCGACGGCCGAGGCAGAGGCGCTCTTCGTGGCCGTGCCGGCCCGCTCCCAGGAAGGGCGTCCCGGGGAGGGCAGCCTCCGGGGGGACGGGTGACTCAACCCACCGTCCTGTTCCTGTGCACGGGCAACGCTGCCCGGTCGGTCATGGCCCGGGCGATGTTCGCCGAGCGGGCCCCCGACTGGCGGGCCGTGGGTGCGGGCACGCTGGTGTTTGAGGGGCTTCCCATGAGCCAGCGGACCCGCAACGCGCTGGCCGACCACGGTCTGGCCGACCCTGATCACCGCAGTCGACAGTTCGGCGCCGACCACGAGGATGCGGACCTCGTGGTGACCATGGAGCCCTCGCACGTGGCCTGGATTCGCCGGAACCACCCCGAGGTGGCTGGGCGGACGGCATCGTTGCCCCGACTGGTTCGTGACCTTCCAGTGGGCGATGCCGCCGACCTGGCGGCCCGGGTGGAGGCGTTGGCCCTGGCCGAGGTGGAGGTCGGCGACTGGGAAGAGGTCGTCGATCCTGCGTCAGGTGAACAGGTCGACTTCGATGTCTGCGCGGCGACGCTCAGCGCCCTCGTCGACACCCTGGTGGATCGCCTGGGCCCCTGCAGGTGAACGCCTCGGCGATCCTTCTGTGGCGCATGCCGTCCCACCGGCGCGACGGCTTCCTACTGGCTGCAGCCTGCTTCCTTATCGGGATCACTTTCGGCGTGTTCGCCGACTCCTCGGGCCTGGGGCTCGGCCAGGCCGCGGCGCTCTCGGTCTTCACCTTCACCGGGGCCTCGCAGTTCGCCCTCCTCTCGGTGGTGGCCGGTGGCGGGACGGCAGTCGCCGCGGTGGGTGGTGCCCTGCTGATCGGCGCCCGTAACGGCCTGTACGGACCGTCGATCGCTCCGCTGCTTCAAGGTGGGCGTGTCCGTCGGGCCTTGTCGGCCCATTTTGTAATCGACGAGACCACGGCCATGGCCACCGCTCAGGATGATCCGACGCTGGCCCGGGAGGCCTTCTGGACTACCGGCCTCTGGCTGTTCGCCTTCTGGAACGTCGGGACGGTGCTGGGCGTGGTGGCCGGCAGCGCGTTGGACGATCCGGGGGCGCTCGGTCTGGACGCAGCGTTCCCGGCAGCCTTCGTGGCGCTGCTGGTCCCGCATCTGCGGACTCGTCCGGGTCAGGTCACCGCCCTGTTGGGTGGTGCCATCGCGCTGGTGGCCACACCGGTCGCAGCAGCGGGGCTGCCCATGCTCCTCGCAGCGTTGGCCGTCCCCGTCGGGATGTCGTTGCAGCGTCGGGCGATCCGTGGCCGGACGAGCGGCCGAGGCATGCCGTGAGTTGGGCGGCCATCCTCACCCTGTCCGGAGGGTGCTACCTCGCCAAGTTGACCGGGGTGATGGCGGGGGACCGCTTCGCCACAGTGCTGGCGCCGGTGACGACGCTGTTACCGGCTGCCCTCTTCTCGGCCATCGTCGTGCTCATGACGGTGGCCGACGATTCCACCCTGGTGATCGATGCCCGCCTGGCCGGAGTGGCGGTGGCCATCGTGGCCGTCATCCGCCGGGCACCGTTCGCGGTCGTGGTGGCACTGGCCATGTTGGCCACCGCGGGGATCCGTCTCCTGAGCTGATCGGACCGCGACCGGAACTGGTTCCCGACGCGCGGCGCCCTGCCACGACAGGTGCTTCCCGTCGGTCTACGTTCGTCAACGTGATGGCCGGACCGAAGAAGGAACCGGGAACGGACCCGGTGGAGGTCGCTGACGTCTCCGGTGTCTCGGCGTCCGTGCGGCGGTCGTTGCTCCTGCCCCGGCCACGGTGGCGTGGGGTCATGCACCGATTGGCCGTGCCGTGCTCCCTAGCGGGAGGTGTCGTGCTGGTGGCCTCGGCTTCGGGGGGGCGCGACCGGACGGGTGCCGCGGTGTTCGTCATGGGTGCCGTGTTGATGTTCTCGGCCAGCAGCCTCGTCCACCTGCGCCGCTGGTCGATCCCCACGTGGGAGGTCCTGTTCCGCATCGACCACGGTGCGATCTTCGTTCTCATCGCGGCCAGCGCCACCCCGATCGGGTTGAGCGCACTCGATGGCCGGTCGGCCACCCTGCTGCTCTGGGCGGTGTGGATCGGTGCCGCGGTCGGCGTCGGAGTCCGAGTGCTGCCGTTTCATCCGCCGAAGGGCCTCATGAACACCTTGTTCATCGTCCTGGGCTGGGTACCCATCGTGGTGGCCCCCGACCTGATCCGGGCCCTGAGCCTCACCGAACTGCTCCTGGTGGTCGCCGAGGGACTCCTGTACAGCGGCGGTGCATTGATGTTGGGAGCCCGATGGCCTGATCCGTCGCCCGAGGTGTTCGGCTACCACGAGGTCTGGCACACGCTGGTGACCATCGCGGTGGCGCTCCACTTCGTGGTGGTGGGCCTCCTCGTCGCCGGATGACCCGAACGCACCGTGGGGCCGCCCGGACTAGGCGACTCCGCGTGGTGGTCGCCCTCTCGGTAGTAGCCCTCTCAGTGGCTGGCCTGGTGACGGGCTGCGGGGACGAGCCGGTCTCCGATCCCCGGCGGGCCACCACGTGCGCCGGGCTGGTGGAAGCCGGCCGGGTCACCGCGGAAGCGGTGCTCGACCTCCTCGGTGACCGGTCGATGGCCGACCTGATGGAGGACGACCCCGACGAGCCATTCGCCGAGGTGGACCGCCTCCTCCGGGCCGAGGCGTTCGCCGAGCGGGCCGAGGCACTGGGTTGTGGTGCAGCGGAACTCGTCCGGCGGGCCTGCACCTCCTATCAGGGACTCTCTTCCCAGGCCCGGGGTGAGGCGGGCCGGGAGTTCCTGGCCCCCTACTTCGCGGCCTGTGACTGATCTGGGCGAGACTGGGCTGGTGACGACCGACCCCGACGCCTGGGAGCCCCTGCTCGACGACCTCCACGGGCGACGCACGGCTGCCAGGGCCATGGGCGGCAAGGATCGTCTGGCCCGACACCGTGACAAGGATGGCGGTGATCGACTCGACGCCCGGGCCCGGATCGACCACCTGCTCGACGATGGCTCGTTCCGCGAGATCGGCACGCTGGTCGAACCCCCGGGCGACGTCGCTCCGGCCGACGGGATCGTCACCGGATCGGGGACCATTGACGGCCGGCCCGTCATGATCGGCGCCGAGGACTTCACCGTGCTGGGAGGTTCCATCGGCTCGGGGAGCACGGCCAAGCGTTACCGCATTGCAGAGCTGGCCGAGCAGGACCGGATGCCGCTGGTGATGTTGCTGGAGGGCGCCGGCCACAGGCCTCCGGGTACTGGTGTCGAACCGGGTCGTGCACCGACCGATCTGCACCAGCAGGCCCGACTCTCTGGCCGGGTCCCACTGGTGACCGGCATCCTGGGTCCGTCGGCCGGCCACGGTGCGCTGGTGGCGCCCTTGTCGGACTACTCGGTCATGACCCGCGACGCCGCGGTGTTCACCGCAGGGCCGCCCGTGGTGAAGTCCGCCCTGGGCGAGGACGTCTCGGCTGACGAACTGGGCGGTCCGGACGTGGCGGTGGCCAGCGGCCTCGTCCATGACGTTGCCGAGTCCGATCTTGACGCCCTGAACCGGATCGCGACATGGCTGTCGTTCTTCCCGACCAGTGCCTGGTCGTATCCGCCGCGCCGCGAGGGTGGCGACACCGGCCACCGGGCCGTGGACGAACTCGTGGACCTGATTCCCCGGCGGTCCACCCGCGGCTACGACATTGGGCCGGTCATCGAGTGCCTGATGGACGACGGCGAGTTCGTCGAGATCCAGCCCGGGTTTGGTGCATCCATCGTCTGTGGACTGGCCCACCTCGGGGGAGACCCGGTGGCCGTGGTGGCCAACCAGCCGGCGGTACGGGCAGGCACCATTGACGTGGCGGCCGCCGACAAGGCGGCCCACTTCATCCAGGTGGCCGACTCGTTCCACCTGCCGCTGGTCTTCCTGACCGACAACCCCGGAGTGTTGGCCGGTACAGCCTCGGAACGGGCCGGGATCCTGCGGGCCGGTGCCCGGATGTTCGCCGCCCAGACCCAAGCCCGCACAGTCAAGGTCCAAGCCACCCTCCGCAAGGCCTACGGGTTCGGTTCCCTGGCCATGTCGATGGTTTCCTTTGACGGACAGACAGTGTCGGTCGCCCTCCCGGGGGTGACCCTGGGGGCCATGGGTGCCCGTAGCGCTGGCGAAGCGGTGGGCGCCGACGAGGCGACCGCGGAGGCCATCGCGAAGGCTGAGGCCAACGCCGTCTACCGCTCGGCGTCCCGATTGGGCTTTGACGAGGTGGTAGCGCCGGGCGAGTTGCGAGACGTCCTGCTGGCTGCCGTGGCACGTGGGGTGTCCCGACGCCAGAAGGCTGCTGAGCCAACCGCCCGGACGGCCATCACTCCCTGATCGCCAGATCCGGATGATCGGCAATATCCGGTCGGGATCAGGTTCTCGAGATGGCAGGCTGGCCCAGTCTCGGAACCGTCCCGTACCTCCCCAGGAAGACCCATGAGCATCGAACGCCTTTCTCGCCGCATCACCGCCATCGCCGAATCGGCCACCATGGCCGTCGATTCCAAGGCCAAGGCCCTGAAGGCGGCCGGTGAGCCGGTCATCGGGTTCGGTGCCGGCGAGCCGGACTTCGCCACGCCTGACCACATCGTGGCCGCCGCGGTGGCCGCCTGTCAGGACCCGACCAGTCACAAGTACACCCCGGCCGGTGGCCTCCCTGCCCTCAAGGAGGCCCTGGTCGACAAGACCGAGCGGGACTCCGGCTGGCGCCCTGAGGCAGCACGGATCCTCGTCACCAACGGCGGAAAGCACGCCGTGTACAACACGTGCGCCGCAGTGCTGAACCCCGGCGACGAGGTGCTCCTCCCGGCGCCCTACTGGACGACCTACCCGGAGTCCATTGCCCTGGCCGGCGCCACGTCCGTGCCCCTGTCGACCGACACCGACTCGGGTTTCCGAGTCACCGTCGACCAGTTGGAGGCGGCCCGCACCCCGAACACCAAGGCGTTGTTCTTCGTGTCTCCGTCCAACCCGACGGGGGCCGTCTACCCGGCGGACGAGATCGCCGCCATCGGCCGTTGGGCCGTCGAGCATGGCATCTGGGTGTTTGCCGACGAGATCTACGAGCACCTGACCTACGACGACCACGTGCATCATTCGATGCGGGCACTCGTCCCCGAGATCGACGGCCACTTCGTAGCCATCAACGGCGTGGCCAAGACCTACGCCATGACCGGATGGCGGACCGGATGGATGATCGGACCGACCGACCTGATCAAGGCGGCTGGCAACCTCCAGTCGCACGCCACCAGCAACGTGGCCAACGTATCCCAGCGCGCCGCGCTGGCTGCCGTCTCCGGCGACCTCACGGCCGTCGAGGAGATGCGGGCGTCGTTCGATCGTCGCCGCCGGACCATGACCGACATGCTCCGGGCCATCGACGGGGTCGACCTGCTGACGCCCCAAGGCGCCTTCTACGCCTTCCCCGACCTGACGGCCTTCCTCGGCCGGGAGATTGGTGGGCGGGTCCCCACCACCACGTCGGCGTTGGCGGCCATCATCCTCGACGAGGCCAAGGTGGCCATCGTGCCGGGCGAGGCATTCGGGGCTCCCGGCTACGCCCGACTGTCGTTCGCCCTGGGTGACGACGATCTGGTCGAAGGCCTGACCCGGATCGGCAACCTGCTGGCCGGTTGATCTGGTGGAACTCTCGATACGGCCCTACGGCGCCTGGCCGTCGCCCATCAGCGCTGAGCTCCTGGTAGATGGAGCGGCAGGGCTGGGTGAGGTGGTCGTTGACGCCGGCCCCGACGGGAACACCCTCGGTAGCAGCGTGTGGTGGGCCGAGTCCCGTCCCGACGAGGGCGGGCGGACCGTGGTGGTCCGGCGCGGTTCCGACGGAGTGGTGGCCGATGCGGTTCCGGCCGGGGTCGACGTCCGAACCGGGGTCCACGAATACGGCGGCGGTGCCTGGTGGGTGACCGACGGCGTGCTGGTGCACAGCGACCGTTCCGATGAGCGTCTAATCCGCCGGGAACCCGGTCGCCCTGACGTCGAACCGGTCATCCTCACCCCGGAGTCCGAGGTTGTCCGGGGCCTGCGTTACGCCGACGGGCGGATCACCCCGGACGGTCGGTGGTACGTCTGCGTCCGCGAGGCCCACATCGGGGATCCTCAGACAGGCGCCGATTCGGAACCGACCAACGAACTGGTCGCCGTGGCCATGGACGGCTCCCAGCGGGTCGAGGTGCTGGTCTCGGGGCCCGACTTCGTGTCGTCGCCACGGGTCTCGCCCGACGGCGGCTGCCTGGCCTGGATCCAGTGGAACCATCCCGACCTGCCGTGGGACGACACCGAACTCTGGTTGGGGGACCTGTCTTCCGATGCTCGTCTGAGCGGCGCCCGGAGGGTGGACCCTCCCTCGGAGACAGATGCCCATGAAGCGGGAGAGTCATTCTTCCAGCCGGAATGGCGGGCCGACGGCGTGCTGCACGTGGTCACCGACCGGGACGGCTGGTGGCACCTGTACCGGGTGGCCCCAGACACCGACGCGCTGGAGCAGTTGACCTCCGGGGCCTTCGAAGTGGCCACCCCCCAGTGGGTGTTCGGACTGTCGCGCTATGCCCTGGTGGGAGACGACGTGTGGTTCGCCCGCCGGGAGGACGGGGTGGACCGTCTGGCCGTGCTTTCCTTCGACGGGTCAGCCGCAGAGGGGAACGTCGCCGACGTCGAACCGCTGTCGACCGGGACACCGGCCACGTCAATCGGGTCGCTGGCCGCGTTGGACGGCGGCGTGGCTCTGGTGGCGGCCTCGTGGACCACCGAGGCCGCACTGGTGGCCGTCACCCGCTCCGGTTCCGAGGTGATCCGGGCGCCCCGTGACCTCGGCCTCGGCCCGGGATGGCTCCCGGTGCCCGAACAGGTCATGTTCCCCACCTCGGGCGACGAGCAGGCCCACGCCATCGTGTATCCGCCGACCAGCCCCGACCACGACGGGCCGGTCGACGAGCGGCCCCCGCTGATCGTGCTCGTCCATGGCGGGCCGACCGGCTCGGTACGAACCCAACTGCAACTGGCCATCGCCTACTGGACCAGTCGGGGCTTCGCGGTAACTGACGTCGACTACCGGGGCTCCACGGGGTACGGCCGGCCCTACCGACACCGGCTTCGCGGCGGATGGGGGGTGCTCGACGTCGAGGACTGCGTGGCTGCGGCCCGGTACCTGTCGTCGAGCAGTCGCCCGGCGCCCGGTCGGGTGGACGGCGACCGATTGGCCATTCGGGGCGGGAGCGCCGGTGGGTTCACCGTGCTGGCCGCCCTGACCTTCCACGACGTCTTCGCCGCGGGGGCCAGCCGCTACGGGGTGGCCGACCTGGCCGCGTTGGCCGCTGACACCCACAAGTTCGAGGCCCGCTATCTGGATCGACTGGTCGGGCGGTGGCCCGAAGACGAGGCCGTCTACCGGAAGCGGTCGCCCATCCACCACGTGGACCGGCTCTCCACGCCCTTGCTGTTGTTGCAGGGATCCGAGGACCGTGTGGTCCCTCCCGCCCAGGCCCACGCCATGGCCGACGCGCTGGCGAGTCGTGGCGTGCCCTTCGAGTTGATCGAGTTCCCGGACGAGGGTCACGGATTCCGAAAGGCGGCCAACGTGGTCCGGGCGTTGGAAGCCGAGCTGGCCTTCTTCGCCGATCGGTTCGGATTCCACGTCACCGACTGAACCCGGCGAGGGCACCGAGACGGCTACCTGACCGGAACATGTGCGACGGATCGCACACCGAAAGAACTGGGCCAGCGGGTTGCCCATCGTGCACCATGGATCCATGGTGGCGATCCTGGATCCCATTGCTGGACTGGCGTGGCCCGTGGGTCGCTGAATGGGGTTGCAATCGGTCGAGCGGCCCCGTCTACACTGAACGGTGATGCGACCGATCCTCAACCTCCTGCTGCTGACCTAGGGCGAACGCCTCACATACGCGTTCGCCCGAACCTCCTGCGCCCTCCGGGGCCGGGGGGTTTCCTGCTTTTCAGGGGCAGGGCTTCGCAGGGACAGGGCTTTTGGGAGCCGGGTCCCGATCGCATCTACCAGAACCACCACGAAAACGACAGAACACGAGATGGACGGGGTCGTCACCACGACGCCCCCTCGGAAACGAGTACAAGCCATGAGCGAGCAGACCATGAGCGAGCGGACCAGTACCGATCGGGTGATCATCTTCGACACCACGCTGCGTGACGGCGAGCAGTCGCCCGGCATCTCGCTGGACGTGGGTGAGAAGTTGGAGATCGCCGAGCAGCTGGCCCGCCTGGGCGTGGACTACATCGAGGCCGGTTTCCCCATCGCCAGCCAGGGCGACTTCGAGGCCGTGCACGCCATTGCCTCGTCCATCGAGGGTCCCACCATCTGCGGGCTGTCGCGCACCGCCCACAAGGACATCGACCGGTGCTGGGAGGCCATCGAGCCGGCGACCAATCGTCGCATCCACACGTTCATCGCCACGAGCCCCACCCACATGGAGCACAAGCTCAAGATGAGCCCCGCCCAGGTGCTGGCCGAGGCCATTTCGGCGGTCGGTCGGGCCCGGGAGTACACCGACGACGTCGAGTTCAGCCCCGAGGATGCCTCGCGGTCGGACTTCGATTTCATGTGCGACGTGCTCCAGGCGGCGGTCGACTCCGGAGCGGGCACGCTGAACATCCCCGACACTGTCGGCTTCGCCACCCCGCTGGAGTGGTCCGAGCGCATCCGTGCGATCCGGGAGCGGGTCAGCGGTGACTATGTGATCTCGACCCACTGCCACAACGACCTCGGCCTGGCCGTGGCCAACTCGTTGGCCGCCGTGGAGGCCGGTGCCCGCCAGGTTGAATGCACGATCAACGGCATCGGCGAGCGGGCCGGCAACGCGGCCATGGAGGAGATCGTCATGGCCCTGCGGACCCGGCCAGATTCTTACCCGGGCCTGGAGGTGGACATCCGGACCGAGGAGTTGGCGAAGTCCAGCCGGATCGTCAGCCGCCTCACCGGCTACCCGGTGCAGTACAACAAGGCCGTGGTGGGCCGCAACGCCTTTGCCCACGAGGCGGGGATCCACCAGCACGGCGTGCTCAACGAGCGGACCACCTACGAGATCATGGACCCGGCCGCCGTGGGTCAGGGCGAAAGCCAACTGGTGCTCGGGAAGCACTCAGGGCGTGCCGCCTTCCGTGACGCCCTCCAGAAACTGGGCCACGACATCCACGGCGACGCGCTGAACTCAGCGTTCACCCGGTTCAAGGAACTGGCCGACCGCAAGGTGCAGCTCAGCGACGCGGATCTCGAGGCGCTGGCCATCGAGGAGGTGGGCGGCAGCGTCCAGCATGCCTACGAGTTCGTGAGCCTCGACGTCAGCGGAGGCACCGCAAGTACCCCGACGGCCGATCTGGTCATGCGGGTGGCCGGCGATGAGGTCGCTGTCACCTGTGAGGGCGATGGCATGGTCGACGCCTCCTGTTCGGCGGTCAAGTTGGCCACTGGCGCCAAGGGGCGGATGACCGACTACAACGTCACCTCGGTGACCGGGGGTGTCGACGCGCTGGCCGACGTGGCCCTCACCTTCGAGAGCGTCGAGGGCGTGAAGGTCTCGGGGCGGGGCCTCTCCACCGATGTGGTCGAGGCATCGGCCCGGGCGTTCATCGGTGCCCTCAACAAGATCGCTCGGATCCGCGAGTCCGGGGAGGATCCGAACGCCGTGGACCGACCCGGCCACATCGGCTGAGCAGCCTCGGCCAGCCCACCGCCACGGTGGGGGGACCGTTAGGTTGCGGCCCATGGCGGTCGATACCGGTGCGGAGGGCTACGACGTGTTTCCCCTCCGGTCGTTCCTCGACTTCGACATCGGGGATGGCTCGGACGGCGCCGCCGTCGCGGTCCTGGACGTGGACGACCGGCACCTCAATCCGAACGGGATCGTGCACGGTGGGGTCGTCTTCACCCTGGCCGACACGGCCATGGGTCGGGCCACGATGGCGGCGCTGGATGACGGGCAGATCTGTGCCTCGATCGAGGTATCGGTCCGCTACCTGCGGCCCATCCCAGGAGGACGACTGGTCGCCACCGCTTCGGTAATCAGGGCTGGACGGCGAATCGTGCATCTGGAGTGCAGGGTCACCGTCGACGGAGACGAGCGGCCGGTAGCCGTGCTGCAGGGGTCGTTTGCCGTGCTG
>Ga0315324_10000764_pt1 | contig 11126 bp, 11 predicted proteins | sample M150021515metaG_FD_203919 | JGI IMG/M metagenome (GOLD analysis project Ga0315324, IMG submission 203919) | Ammonia-oxidizing marine archaeal communities from Monterey Bay, California, United States - M1 500m 21515 | ecosystem: Environmental > Aquatic > Marine > Intertidal zone | place: USA...
GAACAAATTGGAATCTTTTCTCTGTGGACATTTGCTGTCTTAGTCCCCAGTGTCCTTATCTTTATTTCGAAGGAAGATGAATTTGCAATCAGAAACTGAAGCCATACGAGTAAGCAATCTTTCTGTGAGTTATTCCATTGTCGCAGAACCCCAAGGGGCCATCAAGCGGACTGGGTGGAGGACAAAAACTCAAAAAACCACGATAACAGCATTAAACAACGTCTCTTTCAGTATTCCATCTGGTCGGGTAACCGGTCTGATCGGGGGCAATGGCGCAGGTAAATCAACCTTGCTTAAAGCTATAACTGGGATTCTAAAACCCTCGAGCGGAAGAATCGATCTTTGGGGACGACCCCACCTCCTCTCACCAGGAATGGGATTCAATAGAAGCCTTTCAGGGCGAGAGAACGTCATCTTGGGTGGTCTAGCCGCAGGTATGTCACTGGCTGAAGTTAAATCAAACCAATCTGCAATTATTGGATTTGCAGACATAGGAGGTTTCATTGACCTACCAATGACCACCTATTCATCTGGGATGTATAGCCGGTTGGCCTTCGCTGTGGCCACTCATGTCAAGCCAGAAATTCTCCTAATTGACGAGGCCCTATCTGCTGGCGACGCCGCTTTTCGAGAACTTGCCGTCAAACAAATAACTGCTATGTGCGAGGCAGCGAAATCAATTGTTGTCGTTTCGCATTCATCAACCCTGATCGCTGAAATGGCCACTGAAGTAGTTTGGTTACACCAAGGGCAAGTAAAAATGCAGGGAGAAGCGGGTGCGGTAACTGACCAATACCTCCAATTTCAATCCAAAAGCAAAGAGAGAGCTCAGATGGATCAGCGGTGATTTTTTTTCACCGAATAGCAGCTGCTAGAGTCTCTTACCGTTGTAGTTACTGATGAAAGTCCAAGTGGTTTCCTCATGGTACCCAAGCAAATACAACCCGTATTCTGGAAATTTTGTTCGAAGCCAGGTACGAGCATTGCTCCAAGAGGGCGTTCATGCAACAGTTGAAGTCCCCATGGGGTTCGCTACTTCACCTAAAGCAAACCCTCTAATCACTTGGCAGAGTCTTCGTGCTGTTGCTGAGAAAAACATTGAAAACTGTTTCCGCACGGAAGGCGAAGCAACCTATATTCCTTGCCCCATACCAGCAAACCCCAGTTCTCTTGAAAAAGCAAAAAGTTTCGCAAAAGGAATTCATTTCAAACGAGAATTTTTACCAACCGAAGCAGATGTCATTCATGCGCATCTTGGCCTGCCGACTGGTTTAGCCTTAACTGGAATATCCCAGCAGCCTTTGATTGTCACTGAACATCAATCCAACCTTAGAATGCTTCTCGCCCATCGAGAGACAAGAGAGTCCTACAAACAAGTCATTCATGAATCGGCGGCTTTCTTGTGCGTTTCTGAATTTCTTAAAAAGCAAATAACAAGCGTACTTGATGACCCCATAACTAAGTCCATCCAGGTTGTCCCCAACGTCCTTGATTTTTCTGAACTTGAATTTATTCGCCGCGAAGCATTTCAATCCTTGTCATGGATTTATGTGGGCAACCTAACTTTTCAAAAAGGCGTGAGTAAATTATTAAAAACGTTCGCTCTCTATAAGAAAAAAGTGGAGCCAACGGCGACTCTAACCCTTATCGGAAACGGCCCTCTTCACCAATGGATAAAAAAATTCGCGCAAAACCATGACCTTGAAGATTCAATAAACCTCTGCGGTGCTCAGCCACACTCAACACTCAAAAAATACTTCTCTGAAGCAGACCTGATGGTTCATCTTAGCGAATACGAGACTTTTGGGATCGCTCCCTTAGAAGCAATCGTTAGTGGTATTCCGGTCATCACACTTAACAATGGGGGGAGCGATGACACCTTGGGCGACCTCAAGAACAAGTGTGTCGAAATTATTGAAAAACCCTCATCCGAAAAAGCAATAGTGGAAAGAATTATTCATCTAACCGCCCGATCGGACAAACTGGACTTAGCCGGAGCATGCCAAATTGTAAAATCTAGATATTCGGCAGAAATCATCGCCAAACAACTCCTATCCATATATCAGGATTGTCTGTCATGACGTTGATTGCTGTGCTCTCACACCCCGCACGTGTAACTGACTGTGCTACATATCTCACAAACCGAGCATTAACAGAGGCAAGCATTTTGATCTGCCCAGATTCACCTGATTTTAGAAACCTCTCTCTACTTCCAAACTGTGAATTGCATTTTATTAAAAAGCATCAAACAAAAAAATCCATTGACCGTTATCTTCGCTTTCATTTTGGTTCTCAGTTAAGAACTCTACTTAGAAACGGGTCTAGGTCTGGATTGCTCGTTGAACGCTTTTTGTCAAAGGTGGTAACGATCCCAAGAATTTACTCCCTCCGCCAATACTGCACTCAGCAGATGCGTCCCTCTAAATTTTCCCAAGAGCCAGCAGTAAACAATGGTCTTTTAAGCGAGTTAACAAGCCTTCACGCCCAGCACCTTGTTTCTGAGATAGTGACGTTCGACGTCATAGATTTGCCAACTCTGCTAAAATTTGTGGATGTTGGGAATATTCCATTAAAAATTCGATGACCCTTAAGTTGCAACGCCCTAGCCCCCGCAAGGACTTGACATGATCACAAGAAACCGCTTGAAGGTAGCCGTAAAAACTCTTCTCTTTGCTTCTGCTATTATCTTGTGGTTTGCCTATATGAGAGCAAACCACCCGCTCTATTGGAAAAGCATCCACTCACAAGTGCTCGCCCCATTTAAGAGATGGCCAAGAGAACTCACTAATTTTCGAACAATAGGCGCATACGTTTATAGCATGAGTGCTGTTCTTGCACTTGATTGGTTGATTCTTCGAAAAAAAAGTGCCCTAGCAGAAATTTCTAAAATAACTTCAAGTGTTCGGCTGGACTTAGCTCTTGCCGGTCTATCCATTCTTGGCTTTGCTTGGGTGCTCCCTGCGCTCATCTCTGGAGGTTTTACGGCAATTCTTCCTCGATTTTTCTCAACGTATAAAATAAACTTGATCAGCGATATCCAACCGACGATTCTTAAACTTTTTATATATTTTTTAATTACAGATTTTTTAATTTATTGGCATCATCGTACTTTTCATAAATTTGAAACTCTGTGGAAATTTCATACACTCCATCACTCAGCCACCTCTTTTACGGTGTTCACTGGAAACCGAGTTCATCCAGTGGAATTTGTTTTAAAAATTCCTTTTGTAGTCATACCTATGCTCTTTATTGGCATTGCTCCAACAGGATTAGTGGGCATTTGGTACTTGCGAAGAATCTTTGACCTTCTTCAACATTCATTTGTCCCTTTTACTTACGGGAAATTCGGCAAATGGGTGATTTTTTCACCAGTTGGACACCAAATTCATCATTCAGTAAAAAAAGAGCATTTTGATTCCAACTATGGAGACATCTTTACAATTTGGGATCATTTATTCGATACTTGGTACTCGGGTGGCGAGACGGTTGAAAAAATCGGAATACCGAATAATAAATTCAATAGTGGTAACATATTTCAGGACTTGGCGAGGCCCTTCATGAAAGACACTGTAACTACTGATACTTAATAGTTTCTGCGCAAGAGGTCGCTTTACCGCAACTGCTATGTAGCTATCGCCGTGCCACCGAACTCGGTAATCAAAGAGCGAGTCTATGGGCTGGTCAATTCTTGGGAGCAGTCATCGGTTAGTGTGTTGCTTTGCGCTATCAATAGCGACTGCTACGGTAACTGAAGGATTGCCTTCACTGCTTCTCATCCTCCGATACCCTAGTTATTTAAAACGAATTGAGGGAACGAATGATCCATGCTGCTAGACCGTTAATCGGTAAAGAAGAGCGTGAAGCCGTAGATCGTGTCATGGCTTCTGGAATGATCGCCCAAGGTCCTGAAGTTGAGGCCTTTGAAAATGAATTCTCAAAGATCGTTGACAACCGGCGATGCATTGCCGTCAACTCCGGCACTTCTGCCTTGCAACTCGGTCTTCTCGCTGCCGGAGTCAATCCTGGTGATGAAGTGATCGTTCCCTCGTTTACTTTTGCCGCAACCGGAAACTCTGTTGCTCTTGTGGGTGCTACACCGGTATTCGTTGATATTGAACCCAATTATTTCTGCATTGACCCCCTAGCCGTTGAGTCGGCAATTGGTCCTAGAACTACGGCCATCATGCCCGTTCACCTTTACGGGCATCCGGCAGCAATGGTTCAAATCCAACAAATTGCTGACCAACACGGCCTCATCATTATCGAAGACGCCGCCCAAGCCCACGCCTCTTCGCTTAATGGCCAACCCGTTGGCGCAATGGGTACGGTTGCTGCCTTCAGTTTCTATCCGACCAAAAATATGACCTCTGGAGAGGGCGGCATGATCGTCACCGACGACCCAGAGATTGAACGACGAGCGCGACTTCTTCGAAACCAAGGCATGGAACGCCGCTACGAAAACGAGTTAGTCGGTTTCAACATGCGAATGACTGATATTCATGCAGCAATTGGTCGCGTGCAACTAACTAAACTCCCTGAATGGACTAAAGCCCGTCAACGAAACGCTGCTTATCTGGACTCTGCCTTAACTGGAGTGATCATCCCAAAAGTAGCTGACCACGCAAACCACGTTTATCACCAGTACACCATTAAGTCTGATGACCGCGACAGCCTTGCGGCGCGACTTCTTGACCGCGGGGTGGGCAGTGGCATTTACTACCCCACACCAACACATCGCTTACCAAGTTTCGCCTCTGGCCTTCATCTGCCGGAAACTGAAGCCGCCGCCCAAACTGTTTTGTCCCTCCCCATACATCCTTCACTAACCAGCCAAGATCTAGAAACGATTGCCGAGGCCTGTCAATGAACACACCAGTAACCGAACTCCGTATCGGCATTGTCGGTTTAGGGATGATGGGACGAAACCACGCACGAGTGGCCAACGAAACTGAAGGCCTCACTTTGGTGGGAGTTGTTGACCCAATGGGCGATCGATTTAACGCCTCACAAGGTTCGACTGTTTTTGATGACCTTCAACCCTTACTCGACCTCGGCCTCGACATGGCTGTGGTAGCCGCACCAACAGGAGATCATTTAGAAGTCGGCCTTGCTCTCGCCGGAGCAGGCGTGCACACCATGATTGAAAAGCCACTCGCCGACAACGTCGAATCGGCAACTCAATTACGCGACGCTTTTGAGAATGCCGGGCTTATAGGTTGCGTCGGGCATATTGAACGCTTTAATCCCGCTCTTCAAGAACTCAAACGGCGAATTAAAGAAGGGCAAATGGGGGAGATTTTTCAAATTGCTACCCGGCGAGTTGGTCCGTTCCCAGCCCGAATACTTGACGTAGGAGTAGTTAAAGACTTAGCCAGCCACGATTTAGACTTAACAGCATGGATAGCCGACTCACCTTACGAGTCAGTAAATGCCCGCACGGCACACAAAACTGGTCGGCAGTTTGAAGACCTTGTTGCTATCACCGGCCACCTCGCCGACGGCACAATTGCTAACCATCTGATCAACTGGCTCAGCCCCTTGAAGGAGCGCATGGTGACCGTCACCGGAGCAAACGGAGCCTTCGTTGCTGACACGCTCACCGGTGACCTTACCTGGTTTGCCAATGCCGATGTCCCTAATGAATGGGATGCTCTATCGGTCCTACGAGGTGTCGCCGAAGGCGACATGATTCGCTATGCCTACCCCAAACCGGAACCTCTTAAGGTTGAACACGAGGCTTTTCGAGATGCTGTACTTGGTATAAGCGACGATGTCGTAACTATGACCGAAGGTCTTTTAGTTGTAAAAACCTGTGAGGATGTCCTCACCTCGGCAACTCGCTAAAACTCGTTCAAAGCATCCACAACTTTTTGGGCAGCATTCCCATCCCCATAAGGCGTGCCAACGAACGGTGCGGGCATTTCGCGTACCACCAGGTTTTGTAGATCTCTAAGATCTGAAGCAAGGACGTTCCACCCACCCTCTAAGGTTTCTACCCACTCTGTTTCTGTACGCAGCGTCGTCACCGGCACCCCAAGAACAACTGCTTCTTTTTGGAGTCCCCCAGAATCAGTTATTACTGAGCGAGATGACCTCACCGCAGCCACCATCTGCCGATAGGTAAAAGGCTCAACTGGAATAAGCGAACCTTGGTCTAAAGAAATTGATGCTTTCGCTGCTCGATCTCGAACTCGAGGATGTACAGGAAAAACAACAGGAAGCGACAACGCAGCAAGTGCCGCTATTACCGACCGAAGCCGATCAGGGTCATCGGTGTTTTCAGCTCGATGAATAGTTGCAACCACATAATCTTGGCCATTTTTTACCTTCACATGTGGCGGCAAAACAGTTCCTGAAAGCGAACGCTCCACATCCAAAAGTACATCAATCATCACATCACCAACCACCACCGTGCGCTCTCCGAGGCCCTCTTTAGCTAATATTTCAGCCGCATTCTGCGTTGGCGCAAGAAGCAAATCAGCGGCATGGTCCGTCAAAACTCGATTGTGTTCCTCCGGCATTTTTCGATTGAAGGAACGGAGACCAGCCTCAAGATGCGCAACCGGAAAATGTAATTTCACTGCGGCAAGAGTTGCAGCAACAGTTGAATTAGTATCTCCATAGACCAAAACCCAGTCCGGTTCCTCCTGGGTGAACAAATCATCAAGCGCCGAAAGCATTGCTCCAGTTTGTGACCCGTGGCTGCCCGAACCTACCCCAAGATTCCATTCCGGCTCCTCAATCCCAAGCTCATCAAAAAAGACCGCAGACATGTCGTGGTCGTAGTGTTGACCTGTGTGAACGGTTGCGTGGGCAAAGCCAGCACGGCGAAATGCCTCAGCGATTGGGGCAAGTTTTACAAATTGTGGTCGCGCCCCGACAACACTGAGAACCTTCGTCATTTTAGGTAGGGTAGCCAAGTCTTATCTTGTTATGGAGGAAATGTGAAAGTCTGTGTAGTAGCTCTTGGAAAAATTGGCTTACCTTTGGCCGTTCAATTTGCTCAAGCGGGGCATGACGTAATCGGTGCCGACATCTCTCAACAAGCCGTTGACCAAATAAATAATGGAATCCCCCCCTTCCCGGGTGAAGCAGGTCTCACAGAACTACTCAAAACTTCGATTACCAATGGCTCTCTTTTAGCCACCACAGATACAACTGGAGCAGTGGAGCAATCAGAAATTGTCGTGGTGGTTGTCCCTTTACTAGTTGATGAAAATGCCCAACCCGACTTTGGGCCGCTTGACGCAGCAACTGTGGACATAGCCCAGGGGTTGCGGTCTGGCACTTTGGTTAGCTACGAAACAACCATTCCAGTGCATACAACCCGTCAACGATTCGGCCCAGCACTAGAAGCAAAATCAGGCCTAACAGCCGGAGAAGATTTTTTCTTATGCCATAGCCCTGAACGCGTCTTTAGTGGCAGAATCTTTGCTGATCTCAAAGCCTATCCAAAACTCGTTGGTGGCATAAACGAAGCATCAACTAAAAAAGCGATTGACTTCTACGAATCTGCCCTTACTTTTGATGAGCGGAATGATCTCGAAAAACCAAATGGTGTGTGGGATCTCGGGTCAGTAGAGGCAGCCGAGTTAGCAAAATTGGCGGAAACTACATATCGCGACGTCAACATTGGCCTTGCCAACCAATTCGCTATATTCGCAGATGGAATTGATGTTGATATCAACAAGGTAATCGAGGCTTGCAATACGCAGCCTTATTCCCACATCCATCGCCCAGGTATCGCCGTAGGTGGCCATTGCATTCCCGTTTATCCCCGCTTTTATCTTTTCAACGACCCGGCTGCGACTATCCCAGAAGCAGCACGAGAAGCTAATCAAAAAATGCCCTCTTACGCTGTGGGTTTGCTCAGTGATGCCATCAACGGAATAAGCGACGCAACCATTCTGATTTTGGGTGCCGCCTACCGTGGCGGTGTTTTAGAGACTGCATTTTCAGGAGTGTTTGACCTTTGTGAAGAAGTCTCAAATCTTGGAGGCATACCCGTGGTTCACGACCCTCTCTACACCGATGAACAACTACTAGACCTTGGGCTCATTCCATTTGACGCCGCTGTTCACAAACCAAAAGGAGCAATCCTCCAAGCCGACCATAGCGAATACCAGCATCTAGATGACTCGATCCTCTGCGGAGCAAAAAGCATAGTTGATGGCCGAAACTGGATTATTTCCCTCCCCGAAGGTGTCCAACGAATCACTATTGGTCGAGGTATGAAAACTGGTTCAAATAAAGAAATTCCCGGCGCTTTTGGGAGCCAAACATGAGCTCCAACATACAAGAAAATGCTGATGTGGATCCGTTAGCCATTATCGGAGAAGGCTCGTCTGTTTGGCACCTTTCCCAAATCCGAGAAAATGCTCAGTTAGGCAAAAACTGTGTCGTTGGACGCGGTGCATACATCGGGCCTGGCGTCCTCATTGGTGACAATGTTAAAATTCAGAATCATGCCCTTATTTACGATCCAGCAATCTTGGGTAGCGGCGTATTCATTGGGCCGGGAGCCGTTCTGACCAACGATGTATACCCTCGAGCAACAGAACCCTCCGGTGAACTAAAAGATTCCTCTGAATGGGAATCTGAAGGAGTAACGGTTGGTGATGGAGCCTCCGTGGGAGCCCGAGCGGTCATTCTTGCTGGAGTCACTATCGGACCTTGGGCATTAATCGGTGCCGGCGCCGTGGTGATCCGAGATGTACCAAGCAATGCACTTGTGGTGGGGAACCCGGCAAAACAAAAAGGCTGGGTAAGCCGATCTGGCATACAACTCATCTCTAAAGAGACCGGTCTTTGGCAATGCCCAAAAACCGGTGAGTTGTATCAAGAAACTGATGCAGGAGCAATTATTTTACTGGCGGATCCTACTTAACAAGTTTCAAACTGCCCGGAACGCCATTCATTCAACTGAGCCAAAATTAGATAGTTAATACCGCCGCACATTAATTACTAAGGCCCAAACCTGCACCCCGGCCCACGTGATTCCCAGCAACCCAACAAGTCGGCTCTCCAGCCGGCGAGGCATTTCTACCGTAGCCAAAGAACGCCCAGCAAGGAAAAGCCCACCCACCGCCAACGGTAAATAGTATCGGCCCTGAAAATATGGGTAACGAAACTCGGCGAACACTAAGGGCACCAAAAATACTAGTGCCCCCACCGTCACCAAGGCTCGCGTAACCATCTCGGTTGAAGCCGCCAAACCCAGCAATAAAAAAGAACCCAAAACCACCAGGGCCGCGGTCATCACTTCGTCGCTCAGCGGGGTGTCTAACCAGCCGAACCAGCCCACCGCTTGTTTTACATAGGCGTAAGTGTCGTTAGGGATCGACGCCCAACGGCTGCGGCCATTATTGCCCGCCAACAATACCGACCAAGAAGGTGCAACCCAAAGCACGCCAGTCATCACCGCTGCCGCTGCCGCCCCTACCGCAGCCTTACGGCGCAGCCACGCTAAGCGCAACAAATCGGGACTTAGCGCCACCAGCGACCCGCCTATAGCCCCTAACCACAACAACGAATCTCGACGCACCAATAAAAAAGCCAATGCACTAGCCGCCAACACTTGTTTCAAACGACGTTTATTAGTTTCTGGACCTGGGTCGGCTAGCACCATGCCGCTCGCCCAAATCATCGCACCCAACGCAGTGGCTAAACCAGAGGGGTTCACGGTGGCCGACAAAAACAACACCATGGGGGTAGCCGCCAAAAACCAGCCTAAAACCATAAACCTACTCGGGTACCGGTCTGCAAGAATCGCCCCGGCAAAAGCCAGCAAACTGGCGCAAATCAAAGCCATCCAAAGCCGCATGACATAAGCCCCGGTGAGCCCATGCACAAACAACGAAGGCAAACCAGCGAGAAAATGGAACAACGGTGGGTAGTTGGTAGCTGTTGAGTCCTCAAAAGTGGGCGCTTCGGCCCACTCTAAAGCCATGCAATCAGCAGACACTTCTGGGTGAAAGGCTAAACACTTGATATCGCCCGCCGGTATGCCGTCCACCTCATACGGCCCATCAACCTGGCCACGCACTATCCCCTGAGCCCGAACCATATGAGAAGGTTCGTCCGGCGAAGCAAACATCGGGTTGGTGACCGCCCACACCACCATGAGAGGAAAAACCGCCAAGAAAAACCCAAGCCACAAGCGTTTCACTAGTCTTGTGGCCCTTCGCTATCGACCTTAGCCACATACCGGGCACACACTTCTGTGGGGTCACCCACCTCAACCAAATGCGCCCGGTCAATCCAGGCCACCCGATCACAAAGTTCACGCACCTGATTCAAATCATGAGAAACCAGCACGATGGTCACCCCCTGGCTGCGTAACACCTCCATGTGATCAAGGCATTTGCGTTGAAAATCTTCATCCCCGACCGCAATAACTTCATCAACCAACAAAATTTCTGGGTTTGCGTGCACGGCAATAGCGAACCCCAACCGCACATACATGCCGCTGGAATAAATACGTACCGGTGCGTCAACAAAATCACCAATACCGCTGAACTCCACAATCTCGTCTACCGCTGCCGCCATTTGTCGACGATTCATCCCCAATATGGCACCATTGAGATAGATGTTTTCTCGACCGGTTAACTCCGGGTGAAACCCTGCCCCAAGTTCTAAAAGAGCCGACAGGCGGCCATTAACCGCAATGTCGCCGCTGGTTTGACGGTGAATGCCCGCCAACAACTTCAACAAAGTTGACTTCCCCGACCCGTTGTGGCCGATCAGACCGAAGAAACTTCCTCGGGGGATATCTAAATTAATGTCTTGCAACGCCCAAAAGTCTTCCACCGTCTGCCGCCGAGAACGACGCACCACCGCCTCTTTAACCGAGGTAGGTCGGTCACGCACCAAGCGGTAACTCTTCGAAACCCCTTGAACCCTTATTGCCGGGTCGGCCTGCTGGCTCACATTTCCTCGCTTAAAGCCATAGAGCGACGGTTCAAAAACCACCAACCCACCCCCAGCGAACCAAAGGCATACAGACTTAACAAGCCCATTCGAGCCAACGAAGGCCATTCCAAGAAATAAACAACATCACGGGCAGTGCCCACGAACTGACTAATGGGATTAGCGCCAATCAGAGCAGCAGCCGGCAGACCATAAGC
>Ga0315324_10000774_pt1 | contig 11087 bp, 8 predicted proteins | sample M150021515metaG_FD_203919 | JGI IMG/M metagenome (GOLD analysis project Ga0315324, IMG submission 203919) | Ammonia-oxidizing marine archaeal communities from Monterey Bay, California, United States - M1 500m 21515 | ecosystem: Environmental > Aquatic > Marine > Intertidal zone | place: USA...
CCTGCATGAAATACTCGGGTAAGATGACCAATCGCACCGGTACTTCCCAGAAATATCCGACACCAAAGTGGATCATTTTGATCACCCGATCGAGGTTCTTCTGAATGCCTTCCCGGTCCTCTACGACAGTCACTTCAGGCTGAACGATCAGCGCTGTATAAGGTTCTATTCGGTCTCTCATTGTAATTCCCATGTGTTTAATCGGTGCCGTAACCCAGGAACTAGAAGTCGCAGCTTAAAAATCGAAATCGTCATCTTCTTCAATGACACCCATATCCAATAAAATCTCATTGGCGGCTATAGTGCCCATGCCGCTGATGCCGCCCCCTGGGTGGCAGGAGGGCCCGGTCATATAAAACTTCTTTACCGGCCCGCGGTAATTGGCATAGTTGGGAATGGGCCGAAAGGCACCCATTTGTGACAACGTGCGTTCGCCACCCGTGGTCACCCCCCGATGGAAGCACAGGTTGGCGCGCTCTAAAGTCGGTCCGGTTTCAACATATTCGGCCAGAATATTGTCGTTTGTCATGTTGGTGGTGTAGTTGCGTAATTGCCCTAGCAAGGTGTCGCGGCAGTACTGCGCTCCGATGGTTTCCCAGTTTTCGCCGCTGGCCAAGTCCACGGGAACAAAAGTGTCCATAATAAGTGTGTGCTTACCCTCAGGTGCTCGCGTTGGGTCCATTGTGGTCCAGGCGGCCGTCCATAAGAACGGGTCTGTGGGTGCTAGCCCTGCGGAGATCTCCTGATATTGCTTATCGATATCTGCCATGGTGCCAAACATGCGTTGATAAGCGGTTTTGTTCATGTCCGGGCCGTTCTTGAATTGCGGTACCTCGTCCAGCGCATAGTGCACCCTAGCGATAGAGATATCGCCGAAGGTGAAGGCGCGAACCTTGTCCTTGAAACCGGCGGGCAGCTCATTATCTTCAAAGCCAGTGAGGAAGGTTTGATAGGGGTCTAGTGAACTGACCACAGCATGACGCGCAAAAAGGTCATCACCATTTTCCAGCCGCACACCTTTACACTCGCCGTTCTCGGTAATGAATTTGCGCACGGTTGCCCCAGTCATCACCTTACTGCCCTGAGCTTCAATATAGCTTTTCATGGACTCGGACAGCATGCCGCTACCACCTTCGGGAATGGATTGGCCGAAGTAGTGAATGCTGGGAATCATCACATAAAAACCCTGGGCGGTACCGAGTTGGTCTGGCAGGGTTTGCGGCGCCATAGCCCAACCCAGGATGAATGCACGGACATGATCGTTTTCGAAATTGTTCAGGGTGAACTGCCGCGAACTGAGCTGGTAGTCCCTTAGCCGCTGAAGCCCCTCCGGGTTGTTTTCCAGTCCCCGGTACAGGTAGCTCGGCGGAGAGGGTGGCGCAAACATAGCCTTTACTACACCGTCCTGGATTTCACCAAACTCATTGTATATTTCCTTATAGCGGGTAGCGTCCTTCTTAGAATACTCAGCGATGGTATCGCAGGTCTTGTCGACATCCTTGTAGACAATAATGCCCGGCCCTTCATACTTGTTGGGGTGGCCGGTAATGTGGTCATCTGAATAGATGTACTTTAGTCCGTGTTTCTCCAGTTCGGGGCGCAGCTTCTGAAAGTCAGGGTTGAGGTGAATCCAGACGTGAGAGGAGCCGAAGGGGTCGTGCTTAAAACCGGGCAGGGTCAACTCGCGGGTGAGTACCCCGCCGCCTACCCATTCGTTGCGCTCAAGGACCAAAACCTTGAGGCCATTTTTAACCAGCATAGCTGCGCAAATTAAGCCATTGTGGCCGGCGCCGGCGATGATGACATCATAGTCAGACATGGGATCTCCTAAGTGAGGCAGCATTATTAATCCCATTAATTAAATTTGCAAGTAATTGCCAAAAAAATACATAAGTAGCCTATATACGTGACTATAATCGATTTAATTTTTTATCAAAGATGCATGTTTCGGTAGTTATAAACATAAATGGTCAAAACATTTAGTCTATTTAATCCCATAATAGTTGTGTACACTGGACTGACTTTAGTAATGATCAGAGAAGAACTTGATGAGTTCCAAGAAGTCCACGAGGGGACAGGTGCCAGCGGTGGTGGACATACTGGGCTTTCGCATGGCCGCGGGTGAATACCAGGAAGGTGAAGTTCTGCCCGTTGAGCAAGACCTGGCGGACAGTCTCGAGGTGGGCCGCAATGCTCTCAGAGAAGCTGTGAAAGTGCTCAGTGGCAAGGGTCTTATTTCCACGGCGCCTCGCAGCGGTACCAAGGTGCGTCCGCGGGGCGAGTGGAATATGTTGGACCCCGATGTCCTTCGTTGGCATGCAGATCCGGATATCGCCACTGAAAAATTCATGCTTGATCTCATCGAGATGCGTGGAATTATAGAGCCCAAGGCGGCGGAGTTGGCTGCGGTGCGAGCCACCAAGGAAGATGTGGCCACTATCTTGTCGGCCTATGACACCATGGCGGGCAGTGGCGAGGACAGGCAGGCGCGTTTGGAGGCCGATATCCTGTTCCATTCCGCCATTCTGAAAGCATCCCATAATGAGGTCTTGAATCATTTCAAGTACGCGATTGCCGCCTACTTAAAGGCGCACTTTAGGCGTGGGGGGTCGGTTTCGGACGAGGCCGATCAAAAAGATCTTGAACGGCATCGCCAAATAGCCTGGGCGATTGCCGCCGGCAAGGTTAAGTCGGCCTACAGTTTGACGGTGGAAATGCTCAATTCTAACCATAGTCATTTCTCCAAGGATGAATGATTCGCCTTGGCAATTGTTGTAATTACAGGTTGTAGTTCGGGTGTTGGCTATGAAAGTGCACTGGCCTTTGCCCGCCGAGGCGACCTCGTTTACGCCTGTGTGCGACATCCTGAGCGCGCCGCTTCACTTGCGCAAAAGGGAGCTGAAAAAAGCTCGATATTGGAATCAAAACACCCGGCGAAGTTTGCAAAAAAAATGGGCGGGATGTGCTGCATTGATTACACCCCTTGAAGGTGTCCGCCTAAGACCTGATCCAGGCAAACACAGAAAACGCCATGGGTGTACTTTTCGATCAGATTACACTGGAGTGAGACGATGTCATTGATACCTGCAGATAATGTATTTGCCCTGGGTGCAATTTTATTTTGCGTGGCCTGGCTGGCTTTTCTTATCGATACCAAGCCTATAGGTAAAAAAACCTCCGGTGTTATTTGGGCGCTGGGTGTATCCATGCTGTTGTCCAATACCGGGATAATCCCTTTTAGCAGTCCGACTTATGATTTTGTGGGTGGGTCTTTGGTGCCGCTTGCCATACCCCTGTTATTGCTCAAAGGAGATTTGCGGCGTATTTTTCGCGAAAGCGGCGGTGTAATGATCTTCTTCTGTATTGCCAGTATGGCGACCGTCGCAGGGGCGGTAATTGGTTTTTATATAATGGACCTGGGCGAGATAGGCCCGAAGGTGGCCGGTGTTTATACCGGTGGCTGGATTGGTGGGGCAGTCAATGTCCTGGCTATCTCACAGGCGGTGGAAATGACGTCGCAGGAATTTAGTGTGGCGCTCAGCGCCAGCAGTGTTGTCAGTATGTCGGCGCTTATGCTGCTCATTGCCATTCCATCAATCGGACTGATCAAGCGGATGGTTCCTACCCAGGCCGACAACTCAGCGCAGGTGCTGCCGATAGAGACAGAGCAAGACGAGACACCGTCACTGCACCTCACCCATATCAGCGGTGCCCTGGGCTTGAGTTTTATTATTTGTGCCGTGGCGCAGTCGATGGCCCAGTGGTTGCAGCTTACCCAATACAGCATACTTTTTATCACGGTTCTCACTATCGCGGTGGCCAACGCCTTTCCCGGAAAAATGGCTGGGTTGAAGGGTGATTTTGAATTAGGCATGCTGTTGATGTATTTGTTTTTTGTAGCTGTGGGAGCCGGCACAGATGCGGTTTCTTTTATCGCATCGGCCTTCCATCTATTTGTGTATGGCATGCTTATCATCATTATTCATTTGGTCCTTGTACTGTTTGCCGCGCGGGTGATGAAAGTTGATATGGCAGAGGCGATTGTCGCCTCCTCGGCGGCTCTGGTGGGGCCGGCGGTAACCGCTGCCATCGCCACGTCCAAGGGCTGGAAGCATCTGGTTACCCCGGGAATTATGTGTGGGGTCTTTGGTTATGTTATTGGCACCTTTATTGGGGTAACCGTCACTGCAATGCTGGGCTAGCATGAGTGAATCGTGCGCAGGACAATTTTTCGTACTGCTGGCTATGGCGCTGGCCTGTTGCGGGGCGTTTGCACTGGCCTCCAGGTTGCTTCTTGGCAGTGGTGTTGGCGTGGGCAGTTAGCGTCTGGGCAGCCCTTTGGGTAGCGCCAGTATATGACTCGTGGATTATTACGGTTGCCCAGGGTGGCTATACCGTTGAAATTTTCCAATGAGTTAAATAGTTCAGCTAATGCGTGGCGAATGTATTTTTATAATGGGATTAATAGTTTTCTGAAAATCTATGCTATTTGAAAATTCCTCAATTTTATTGTTATAAAACAGGCAGGTATAGAAATATAATAAAAAATACAAATTGAATCATAAGAAAAATTTAATTGAATTAATTCAATTAATAGGATCTAATCGGGCGATTAGTGAGAATCAGCTTAAAGGTCAATCTACTGTTCAGTAGTGGGCGAATCAGTGGTGAGCGAAACCCAGCGAGGCCAGAGGTGAACAGGTTGTGTGAACTAATTACGTTATCGGCAGTATAGTGCGGGGTCGCTCGCAGATGGTTGATATATTAGAGACAGGTCCGCATTATCTCAAACAGCTAAAATATAACTAAAACGAAGGATTACACTCATGCGTAATATAGCTAAAACATTATTTCAGCTGTCGCTACTATCGGCGGCAGTCATTAACACAGTGCCAGTCTTCGCAGAGTCAGGCGCAGTTTTGGAAGAGATTATCGTCACGGCTCAGCGCCGAGAGCAAAACCTGCAAGAGGTCCCCATTAGTGTTACTGCCTTTTCGGGCGAAAACTTAGAACAGCGCAATATCAAATCCGCTACTGAGTACCTCTCTCTCACTCCAGGTGTAAGTTTTACCGAGGACGGGCAAAGTGGTAGTCGCGGCCTGGGTATTGCCGTACGCGGTATCAACAACCTGGTTTCCGGTGAAAATGCCTTTGTTAACTCTATTGGTATCTACCTCGATGAATTTAGCGTGGCCTCAGTTCCCAATCAGGTAGCGAACCCCAACCTGGCAGATATGGAGCGCGTAGAAGTGCTGCGTGGCCCCCAGGGAACCTTCTTTGGCCGTAATGCGCTAGGCGGCGCGTTGAATATTACCTCCAAGAAACCTACGGATGAATTTGAAGGCGAAATTATCGTCGGTGCTGAGACCTACGAAGACGCCGGTGATCTTTACAGTATCACAGGGATATTGAACGTACCTGTGAACGACTATTTCAGAATGCGCGGTGTAATGTATTACGAGGACAGTGATGGCTACGTCAAAAATGCCTGTGCCAAAGGTGCCAGCGCAGCGTCTTGTCCTGCGGCTGCAGTGAATAATTTTATCCCCGATGGTGCTAAGGATAGTGGCCATGAATCCATGAACTTGCGTTTACATGCAGCCTGGGATTTATCGGAAGATACTTCAGTTTTGGCTTCCTTCCATTACACTGATGAGGAGCAGGGCAGTGACGAAAACGTGCCGTCTGGCGTACTGGATCTCGACTCAATTGATAGCTTTGGTTTAACCCAAGCGCTTGATCCAGGTACGGGTTTTTACCCTCGCAACCAAAACAGGCTGAGCCACGATCTCAATGAGTTCACTGATAACGAGACCACTGTCGGTGTTTTGAATATTACACATAACATCAATAGCACCACGACCATTAAGTCTATTACCGGATTTATTGATGCTTCACTGGATCGAAACTTCGATAACGACCTGGCTGGTGGCGCAGATACCTTGCGCAGGGTCAACGCCTACGAGGGCTTCTCTTGGAGCACCGAGCTGCGCTTGGAGATCGACGAAGAAAGCTACGGCTTTATTGCAGGAATTCTATACGCTGAAGATGAGCAAAAGCAGGACAATAAAGTAGGCGTGTCAACCCAAGCCACCGCATCTGTCGGTGGTGTCGGCTGGTTGCCGCCGTTCCCTGACGGATTGGGGCTGGCACTCAACAGTAAGAAGTTTGAGGTTGAGAGTCTTGCTGTCTTCGCTGACTATACCTGGCATGCCTCTGAAAAATTGGACGTGATTGTAGGTGCCCGTTATACCCAGGACGACGTTAGTAACCAGGTAGCAGGCTTTGGTATTGGCCCAACCTGTTGCTTCCCCGGATCTCCTGGTTTTCCGGGTGGCCCTGGATTTGATTTTTTCCAGAGTTTTGACAATTTCGCGCGACCTGTTTCCAGAGCAAGTGATGATTTCTCTGATATCTCCCCACGCTTTGTCGCTAGTTATTTTGTGAGCGATGATCTCAATGTCTACGGTACTATCTCCAAGGGTTATAAAGCCGGTGGCATCTCGGTGGGTAACCAAACGAATGAAGATGGAGCGCCGGCCTTTAACGTTCCCTTCGACGAAGAAACTTTGTGGAACTATGAAGTGGGTTTCAAAAGTGAGTTAATGAACAACACTGTTCGTTTGAACGGCTCTCTTTTCTTTCTTGAGTGGAGTGATTTGCAGATGGAATCATTTCGCTTCCTGACGCCCGGTGATTTGTCATCGAACTTCGAGCAGGCGATTAATGTAAAAGATGCCGAGGCCTTGGGTTTCGAGCTCGAGTTGACCGCAGCGCTAACTGATCGCATCACCATTGTCTCTGGCATTGGATACATCGACACTGAAATCACCAGCGATACACAGGCTGAAATAACCGGTGGTTTCGTTGTTGATCTCGAAGGGCTGGAAATTCCGAAAGCCCCGGAGCTAATGTTCAATATTAGCGGCGAGTACCGGTTTCCGATTAGCAATGGCGAAGGCTGGGTGCAAGTGGAATTCATCCATCGCGACGGGCAGTTTTCCGATGTAGAGGGTTTGACTTACCGGCAGACTGACGGCCCTTCACCCAACGGCGGTCCTGCGCGAAACACTGTAGCGCAGTTTGGAGACTTCCCCTTTAAGACGCCAGACTACGACCTGTGGAACTTGCGCGCTGGTTTTGATATAGAGAATTGGCGTTTAGTGGCCTATGTCCAAAACTTGACTGAAGAGGATTATTACACGGGCACCCAGGAGAACTTTGGTGTATCTGGCATGCGCCTTCGCCCGCATCCCCGTACTATTGGCGGAAGCGTTAGCTACAAATTCTAAAAAGTTTCTGGAATCCAACCCTAAAACCCGGCTTCTGCCGGGTTTTTTTTACCTTTTGTGCCCAACTGGTGAAAGCATATCTCGCTGTTAGTAGCCACAGGGAGTTTCGATGAATCTCGCAAGAACATTTGAGCCTGTGGGAATATTGATTCTGTTATTGCCGCTGCTGGCGGTGTTGCCGGTTATAGTCTGTCCGTTAGCGGCTCTGTTGGTCGGGCGAGGATTGAAGGACTATCGCTGGGCGTTGAGTGCGGCGGGGAACACGTAGGGCAGTCACTCCGCCCAGCCACCAGCAGAATTCTCAGAGTTAGGTTGCTGAACTCCCCCGTCCGAGCAATCCAGCGACACAAACACTCTAATCATCTCCCTCCAACCACTGAAACACTTCGACGGTATAACCGCCAGGATCTCTCACCAGAAAGGCACGGATCGGTGCGTGTTCGTTGTTGTAGATGTGCTTGATGAAGGTGGTGCGCTTGTCGGCCTTAAAACGCGCGTACCAGGCGTCTACCTCCTCTGTGACGATGCTCAACATGACGGCATTGTCAGGTTGCGCTTTGTGGAAGCTGCCTTCGCTTTCCTGGATCAAGCCAACGAAGGAAGTAGGAGTGAGCTGATATATTTTTGACCAGTCCTGATTGAACGTTTTTTCCAGGCCCAAGGTGCCCTCGTAAAAAGGCACCACAGCAGACAGATCTTTGTAGTACAGCATTACTATGTTTTCTTTAATGGAAAAGGGTGGCATTTTGCCCTCCGCCAGCGAGGCTGTTGCGGTGAATAACAGCACCCCTGTTAAGGTTATCAATCGTATGGAAAATATCATGGTGTTTGCTCTTATCGGTCGGTTTGCCCCGTGTCCATTGGCGGCATGGAATCAAGGCACTCATTACTTTGTGCTTCTCCCTGAGTGACAAGATCGAGGTAAGTGGCGGTGGCATAGGAGCTGAATATTGGGACTCCCTCGGCCATGCGACTGTCCACCACGTGCGGGAATTCCACGAAGATCGAATAGGGATGTCCGGGTTTCAGTTTGCTGGCATCTACGGTGACTTCTTGTGACTTCCAGGTCATGTAGGGGCCGTTGAAGGGCAATCCGGTATGTACGATGCGCGCGCCGGTGCAATCCTGCATAACGACAAAAATCATGTCGTCAACGATGCCGCGTGGGTCGTCGCGCCCGTTAGAGTACTCGCTCCAACTGATGGTGAGAGTCTGGTCCGGGTCAAGTTTATCGGGGGCGACTGCATTGCCTCCCTGGGATAGGTGGATTGTGATCGGTTCGGGAATTTCGGTTGCGCCGCTGTCACTGGCCAGGTTCAGTTGCTGATTTACGATGTGCACTTTATCGGTTTTGACCGACAGCCGGTAAAGGCCATTGGGGTGGGTTTGGTCGGCTTCTTCTACGGTATCGAAGTGGCCGCCCTCGATATAGTGGTTGCTCTCGCGCTTTTCATAAAACATCGCCAAGGAACTCACACCATCACGCCTGAGGCTGCCCGTTACCGGTGTGTCAGGGTTGTGCGGAAACACTTCGGAAAAGAAATGGTAGTTCAGACGGGTGAGCTCACCATCGCGGTTCTGTGAATAGTTGGACGACTTAACCAGCACAATAAAATACAGCCCGGTATCCGGCGTTGCTGCCTGGGAGGTGGCCACAGCGGCGAAAAACATAGCGCAAAAAAATCGAACAGCAAGTTTCCACATAGGTAGGTTCCTAAATAAATGTCAGACCAATGATTGCCAGCTCGCGGTGGACATAGCTGCAAATAAGACCCCGCAATGGGGTCAAATAAACCTCTAATTATTGATAATATACCATCATCATAGTTTCCTCTTTGTAGTTCGAGCGGGTAGCGAGGATCGAACTAGCACCTAAACGGATCAAGACTATTACCTAGACGTCAGGGATGTCTTCTCAGAGGAAGCCTTACTCCTGGTACTGACAAGTTAACTATTTTGAGGCTCAGAAGTGGGAGTACTCTGCCTCTTTCTGCATCAAATTGCGCTCGAAATGGAGCCAGCGGTCCGTAATAATCGTGTCATCACAACTATTTTGTAGCTCCAGCCCACGGGTATGAGTTAACTTGTCAGTACCGACAAACCCTATGGTATGTCCTGTCTGTCCGCTCAATCCTCAATCAATCCCGCCTCTCTAGCCTGGGCCTTCACCATTCGGATCTGCCTGAAATAAGCTTTCTCCTTTTCACGACGCTCACGCCAGTTAACGTAGCGACCGTGCTTCAGTTGAGCTGCTGCTATTCGGGTTTTACCCTCGCGTGTTCTAGGGCCCGTTGAAAGCCCACCATGAAGGCGACAGCGGCGAGTTTGCTTCTGACTTTCATTTCACATCCCCGTATCAGCTCTTGCGCAAGCGCCCTGTCTTTTGCGCATAGTCAATGCGCTCCTGCAGCAATTTTGAAATATCTTCCGGTCCGTAACCGGCCGGCGGCGTGAACGTACCCCGCCGGTGCAACTCATCGAAGACTTCCTTGCAAATTGATACTTTTTCCGAGAGCGTGCGCGGCGGCTTGCCTGCCGGAAATCGGTTCGGGGGATAGATCGGGTTGGTATACATCTCCTGAAACCCCTCAGTTCGAACGTCTACCCAACAATTGTGTCCGGTGCGCGTCCGATACTGGCGCAGCGCTTCGATATCGACAGGTACTGCCAGCACCTGTTCGGCAGGATACGGGGCTTCCCGAAGCACCATGCCAGTGTAGTCGATCGCAAATGAATGACCGGGACAAAATGCCTTGGGATAGTAGTCGTAATTGACTGTGCCCCAGTTGGAACCGAGCAGGTACGCCATGTTGTCGTGCGCACGTGTGCGCCGCGTGAACATCCAGAAATCCCACGGCTGCGATACGCCTTCGAATTCCTGAATCGCACCGGGGTGGCAGATAACTTCCGCACCGTTATAGCCCAGCGCCCGCGACACTTCCGGTGTGCAGCCATCGTGGCAGGTCATGGTGCCGAGCTTGCCAATCTCCGTATCGATGACCGGAAACAGGTCCTTGATACCGCCGCCGAACACCTCTTTGTATTCATCGAACATGTCATGCGGGCTGGTGCCGAGCCCGATGTAGGCCGGAATGTGCCATTTGTGATAGCGGAGCACGACGTCGCCGTCCGGGCCAACGATGAAATTCGTATTGAACCAGCGCCCCGGAAATTCCGGCACTTCTTCCACAACACCGCCACCGCAGATGTACAGCCCGTACTCTTTCGCGATAGCGCCGAGTTGATCGATTTCCGGACCGGGAATCGTTACCGCCTTTTTCATCTGATCCTTGATTCCGGATTCGCCTTTGCCCGGCGTACCGACGCCTTGCATGAAATACTCGGGCAGCACCACCAGTTTCACCGGCACTTCCCAGTAATAACCGACGCCGAAGTGAATCAGGTTGCAAACCCGGTCCAGGTTCTTCTTTATGCCTTCCCGCTCTTCAACCACCGTTACCTCGGGTTGAACGATCAGCGCCGTGTAAATATCAACTTTTTCGCGTTTCATGATGTATTGCCTCTGCGCCCGGATAAATCCGGATCTCAAAAATCAAAATCGTCGTCTTCTCTTATCCCCTGATCCAGCAAGATTTCATTTGCGGCTATGGTGCCCATGCCGGACATGCCACCACCGGGATGGCACGATGGTCCCGTCATATAGAATTTCTTTACCGGACCACGACAGTCTGCATAGTTTGGGAACGGCCGGAATGCGTCAAGTTGCGCCAGCGTCCGTTCGCCACCGGTCGTAACGCCACGGTGAAAGCAGAGGTTGGCGCATGCCAGGCTTGG
>Ga0315324_10000777_pt1 | contig 11062 bp, 10 predicted proteins | sample M150021515metaG_FD_203919 | JGI IMG/M metagenome (GOLD analysis project Ga0315324, IMG submission 203919) | Ammonia-oxidizing marine archaeal communities from Monterey Bay, California, United States - M1 500m 21515 | ecosystem: Environmental > Aquatic > Marine > Intertidal zone | place: USA...
GCTCTTGCACTTTTCATGGATGCATGGTTTGGAGAGTCGGGCAGCGAGCGTCGTTTTGATGATGCTCGGCTAGTTATTGAAGGAATTAACGGTGGAAAGATAGTTCACGACAAAGCCGATGAAGAATAATAAGTACTGAAGTCCTTACTTCAACGCAGTAAATCATTTGCATTTCACTCCTCGTGTGCGGGTGTGCTCACGCGAGTGCATCGTGGCCGTTGCCAATGACTATGACCCCTATACAATCAGCATTTTCGATGTCGGGTGAGTGGTCTCAGAAAGGAGATACTTCTCCTGGCGACAGATTGCTCTTAGTTGACGCGACAGATGAACTGGTTTCGGGCGCGGTAATTCCAGAAAATGTATCTGGAAAAGGAGTTCTTCTGCTTGCGGATGGTAGTCGGTTCACTGGCCAACTATTTGGGGCAAGAACTTGGGGTGAGGGGGAGCTTGTATTCACAACTGGAATGACCGGTTATCAAGAATCACTAACCGACCCTTCATTCGCCGGACAGATATTGACTTTCACCTATCCATTGATTGGAAATTATGGCATCCATGCAGGAACAAGTGAATCTGCGGGCGTATGGCCACGCGGTGTTGTGGTTAGGCAGGCTATGAAAAACCCAGACCATCGTGATTCAATTGCAAGTATCAGTGATTTCCTCGCTTTCCATAATGTCCCTGGTATCGAAGAGATTGATACTAGGGCAATTACGATGAGAGTACGTGAGCATGGATGTGTATTGTGTGTTTTCGGGCCGATTGAGGACGAGGACCTGCTGAGGGCTCATTTGGAGCAACTGAAATCACCTGAGTTGGAAGATTTGGTTGAACTGGTTTCAATTGATGAAGCGGTTATTGTAAACGAGGGTGCAATGGATTCTAGGGGTAATCCACTGCCTCGTATCGCTGCAATTGATTGTGGAATAAAATACAATATATTACGCAGTCTATGTTGCCAATTTGAAGTTGTGTGGTGCCCACCTAGCACCACATTTGCCCAAGCGCAATCCTATGGGATAGTGGCTTTGTTTTGTTCAAATGGACCGGGCGACCCAGCACATCCTGGAAAAGCGACCATGGCGAGAGATACTCTTGCTGAAGCAGTAAAAGCAAACATTCCAGTTATGGGTATTTGCCTAGGCCATCAATTACTCGGGCTTGCAAGTGGCTTGCAGACTTACAAGATGAGGTATGGTCACCGTGGAGCCAATCAACCCTGTGTTGATTTGGAAAATGGAAGAGTTTGGATCACTAGTCAAAATCATGGTTTTGCAGTGGCTGACCCTGAAGCCGGAATGCTGGCAGCGCACCCATCAGGTGCTTGTTCAGCCCCTGGTAAAAACTTACATGGAGCACAACCAAAGGTGCGTTTCGTTAACGCAAACGACCGTACTGTAGAAGGTTTAGATTTGGTTGATAAATCTGTATTCACCGTCCAATTCCATCCCGAAGCAGCCCCTGGGCCACATGATGCATATCCGCTCTTTGCTAGATTCAGAGAGATGGTTGATGCTCATTATGGAGGTGTGCAGTAATGCCACGAAGAGATGATTTGGAGACTATTCTTGTTCTTGGCTCTGGACCTATAAAGATTGGTCAAGCCGCTGAATTTGATTTTTCAGGTTCACAAGCAGTCCAAGCATTGAGGGAGGATGGCTACAAAGTGATTCTAGTCAATTCTAACCCTGCAACTATTCAAAACGACCCTGAAATGGCAGATATAGTGTATATTGAGCCACTTCTCCCCGATACAATAAAACGAATTCTCGAAATTGAGAGGCCGGACGCATTACTTGCAGGCATGGGTGGTCAAACCGCTTTGAATATCGCTAGTGAATTGGCACATGCTGGGATTCTTGATGATTTGGGCGTTGAACTGATAGGCACCGATTTAGATGCAATAGATAAGGCAGAAGATCGAGATTTATTCAATAAGGTTTGTCTTGAAATCGATTTACCAATCTCGAATGCCATTGCCTGCAATTCGATGGAGGAGATACTTTCTGCAGCGGATGAACTTGGCAGTTGGCCTATCCTAATCCGTCCTGCATTCACTCTAGGAGGCCTTGGAGGTGGAACTGCTTGGAATACTGGAGAATTGGTTGAAATAGCCACGATTGGGCTCAGAAATAGTCGTATAGGGCAGGTTTTAATCGAAGAAAGTATCCTTGGTTGGCAAGAATATGAGTATGAAGTAATGCGGGATAATGCCGACAATGCTACTATCGTTTGTACGATGGAGAACATTGACCCGATGGGAGTTCACACTGGGGAGTCGACAGTTGTCGCTCCGGTTCAGTCTCTTTCGGATAGAGATCACATGCAATTGCGAGATATGTCTCTTTCATTGATACGTAAACTGAATATCAAAGGTGGATGTAATGTCCAATTCGCGGTAAATCAGTCAACTGGGGAAGTTAGAGTGATTGAAGTAAATCCACGTGTATCACGCTCTTCAGCGCTCGCTTCGAAAGCAACTGGTTATCCAATTGCGCGGATAGCTGCAAAAATAGCAGTTGGTTATACTCTAGATGAATTACCGAATCCAATTACGGGAGAGGGCACTACTGCTGCATTTGAACCTACGTTGGATTATTGTGTTGTAAAAATCCCAAGGTGGCCATTCGATAAATTCCGTACAGCGGACAGAACTCTTGGAACATCAATGAAATCTACGGGGGAAGTTATGGCGATCGGACGCTGTTTTGAAGAAGCGTTCCTAAAAGCATGGGCTTCCTTAGAGCAAGGCGCGCCGTATCCCCGCCCATTGACTCGGGCTGATGAGTCAGAAGGCGAAGGGATGTTTGAAAGAGCCCATGAAAAACTACCCGACAGCGTGCTTGTCGATTGGTTACGAATTGCAACAGACCGCAGAATGGGCGCTGTTATTGAAGCGTTTAGAAGAGGCTGGAGTATTGAGAAAGTTCATGAAATTACTCGAATCACAAGATGGTTCCTTTACGGATTCGAAAATATCGCACGAATTGAAATGGAAATTGCGGCACTCAACTCTTCTCCAAGTGAATTGTCTGTTTCGAATCTACGACGTTGGAAGAGTTTTGGATTTAGTGATGCACACATCGCAGATGCCCTTTCCGGATTCCCTCCATTAGGATTGAAAAATATCTCATCTAGCCGTGGTGAATTGGCTGTGATGAAATGCCGCCATGCATCATCTATACATCCGATATTCAGAATGGTTGATTCTTGTGCTGCAGAATTTGCGGCTAAGACTCCTTACTTTTATTCGACTTATGAGCCAAATGGGGACCTTGAAGTTGACATTTTGCCTAATCTTGAACAGAGGGTAAAGAAAAGGCAAGTAGTAATTGGTTCAGGGCCAATAAGAATCGGGCAAGGAATTGAATTTGACTATGGCTGTGTCCATGCTGTTAAGGCGATAAGAGAATCTGGCATGGATGCTGTTTTGATGAATAATAATCCTGAAACTGTATCTACGGATTTTGATACGTCAGATAGATTGTATTTCGAACCATTGACCTTGGAATGTGTCACTGAAGTTCTACTTCGTGAGCAGGCTCACGGTATATTATTGCAATTTGGCGGACAAACCGCACTCAATTTAGCCCAGCCTCTGGAATCTCGATTACCTGAACTCAAACTAAGTTTAGAGATTCTTGGTACCACTTGCGATAGTATCGATGAAGCGAGTGACAGAGAAAGATTCGAGGCTTTCGCAAAGCGTATTGGAATTCAGATGCCTCGAGGATCTACGGGAACCAGTGCAAATGATGTGCGAAATGCGGTTGAAGAAATCGGATTCCCGGTCTTGATTAGACCATCATATGTACTCGGGGGCCGAGGAATGGAGATTCTTGCTAACGAGAAGCAGTTGAATGCCTATCTGGATGAAGCATACCTCGCTTCCGACAAACCCCTACTAGTCGATGAATATCTTGGCCATGCAATCGAATTGGATGTTGATGCGGCTGCTGATGGGAAGGATGTACTGATTGGTGCGGTTATGGAGCATCTTGAGGAAGCAGGAATACATTCTGGGGATTCAACTTGTTTTATTCCAACACAGAATATTAGTGATGAAATGCTTGTGAAAGTACGTGAACAAACTCGTGAAATAGGTCTCGGACTAAACATTCGTGGTTGCTACAATATTCAATTTGCTATACAGGGTGATACTCTGTATTGTCTCGAGGTAAATCCACGAAGTAGCCGTACTGTACCTTTTGTTGCTAAAGCAACAGGAGTTCCAATGGCTAGAATTGCAGCAAAAATCACCTTAGGAATCCCACTTGCTGACCAGGATATACCAGTGGCTACTTCAGGCCATGTCGCGGTGAAAGCACCAGTATTCCCATTCATCAAGTTACAAGGCCTAGACCCAGCACCGGGCCCAGAGATGAAATCAACTGGAGAGGTATATGGCTCAGACATAAGGGCTGATGTTGCCTACCTCAAAGCTCGTTTGGCAACCGAAATACCAGTGGCCGTCAAAGGTGGGGCTTACCTAACAGTAAGAGATGAGGACAAAGAGGGTCTTGTTCCAATAGCCAAAGAACTCTCTGATATGGGATTCGTCATCTATGCGACGCCAGGAACTGCTGATGTTATCAGAGCGAGAGGTTTGGAAGTGCAAACGGCCTATAGAATAACCGATAGGAAGCACCCTGATGCTCTTGATTTAATGCGTACAGACCAGGTTTCATTCATTGTAAACGTGCCAACAATATCTGGAGGTGCGGTTAGAGATGGTAATATGATGAGGCGGTTAGCTGTGGAAATGAATATCCCATTTGTGACAACTATGTCTGGTGCTAAGATGGAAGTATCTGCCATTCGCGCAATGAGTGAAGTTGACCTTCAACCAATGCGATTGAAGGTTAATTATTGATCAACATGCATCGTATGCTTCGATGATGTACTGCGTGAATGGGCTGGTCATGGCCAATTCGCTAATGCCATCAATGCCTTCAGCGGCATAGACTCTAACCACATCTTGTACGCGGACATTTCCTTCAGTTGATCTTGCCACAATCGTCTTTGGCTTCAATACTTTTCCAGTACCATGTGGGTCAAAGATTGTGTCCAATGCATCTGCTAAGAACCAATCAGCCTTATCCGCAGCCTTGCCTTCAAAGGTTTTCTTTGGTTTCTTTGCACCAAATAATCCACCAGGCTTTTTCTTAGGAGCTGCTCCTTTCTTACCAGAGGATGCTTTCGGCGTCTTTTCGCTCTTTGAACTACTCTTTGAACTACTCTTTGAGGCAGCACTTCGCCCCTCTAATTCGCTTTCCATCTCTTTGCGAACCTGCTTCTCTAGTTTATTTAGAATCGCCTTTTCATCTATTGAATTAGCATCCTTCGTTAGTTTCTCAATTACAGTAAGATAATGTGATGCTACTTGGATTAATGCTGTTTCCATACTCGCTTCTAGTTGCATTGAAACAACATCCCCTGATGAATCTCTCCACTTTCTCCATTGTAGCATTGTATTAGCATGGATATCAGAGCCACACTTTGGACAGAATGACCTCTTGGGGGGCTTCAATACTGGAATTGAGCGCATAGCTTCAGGATCGATACCCTCATGCTCGCCACTCGATACATCATGGATGTGAGTACTCGCTTCCATTCCGAGGTCCATCGCATCGCGGAATAAGCCTTCAGATAGGTCTAGAGTTCCTTTCTGGACAAGGACCCAGCCATCTGTTCCACGAACTGTTGCCCTGACCGCAGCTGCGGCAGCGGCAGATTCTCCGAACTGATAGTTCTTGAATGCGTGATCATCTTCTCCGTCACTCGATTCACCTGCTGCGAGAGAATCTCCAATGTCGACCTCGTCGCCATCGGCAGGTGCCGCTATTCCGAGTAATATTGGATTTGCACCATCTTCGACCTTTGCAATCATGTCAAATTTCTCAGCCATTGAGAGATCATCACGATTTCGAATAACGTCCTTTAGTTGGTTTAAGTCGTGGCCTGTTGCCGTGATTGGACCCCTTACTGTTAGGTCGTTGCCACAGGACAGACAAAACTTCGAAGCAGGTTCAACGCCAGCCTCACAACTGGGACAATATACTCCGCCCATGTCATGCCAGCAACCCTCGACACCTTTCAATCGAACGGTGTAGACACGCCGAATTTGATGAATTTAGGTATTTGTTGGGCTAGCCGAGTAATTTTAGAACATGTTTTCTGTCAAGTTCTGCTAAAATCGGCGCCAGCCTTGGTCCTTTTTCCGCACCTAATATTGCCAAATATAGAGTCCTGTAGCCCTCTTTTGCATCAATTTTATCATCCTTAAATGCAGAGGAAATGGCTTCGCTAATCGCCTTCGAGTTCCATTCACAATTGGATATTGAATTGGATAGTGCCGCTATAATAGAAGGCTCTAATCCAACATTTGGAGATTTTAGAACGCTTATTCGTAATTCTTCGGGGAAATGCGGCCCGTTTATCCAACTGTGCATTCTAGTTAGCCGGTCGGTCAAACTATCACCAATCGTTCCTAGAATTTCTTCATCGCTTTTCACTTGGGCTAGCATTGCTAAGTGTCTGAAAGGGATGGGGGAACTATCTACACTTCCGATCATACTCATTCGTAAAGCGCCTTCGGCATCCTCAACAGCCACCTTCTGGCGTCTCGACAAAGTATCATCTGCCAGTTCAGCATCAATATCGCGAGAGGCCAATCTTTCATATTCATCAGCCAATTCAACCAATGACATACCAGCGTCAAATGTAATCGCTTTTTTTGGTTTGGTAGATGCTATTAGGTAACGAAGAATCTCCGGTGGTACCAATTCAAGAGCCTCTAATGGTCCGATTGTATTTCCAGTTGAGGAAGACATAGCACCTTGTCCTTTCAATGAAATCCATTCATACACCAATGGATGAGGTGGCGTGTCACCAAATAATTCAGAAATTTCTGCACCTGTTGAGTATGAGCCCCCTGCTGCTCCATGGTCTTTACCAAATGGTTCACAAGTTACTCCAATCCACCCCCACTTTGCTGGCCAATCTATCCTCCATGGTAGTTTACCTTCAGCCTTGTTTAAATCTGATTTACCTGGTTTTCCATCTTGCTCCCAATGAACATAGGGCCATTCATATCCAGTAACAGTCACTCCATCTAGACTACCATTGTGCCCATATGGATTGAATGGAAACCAACTATTCTCTAGTTCACGACCACTTACTCTTTCGATAATCTCTCTGATTTCATCAGCCTTTTCACAGGCTATACGTGATTTCTCAGCGAATTCACCATTCGAATAGGATGTGTAATTGTCAATGATTCGTGGTCTAACATCAATTTGTTCCAGAGCTGCTAGGAATGGTTCTAGAAAGTGCTGAGCATAACTTCTGCCATCACTAGATGGTCTTCCGTTTTCATCAGGTGCCGGGATTGTTGCAAGAGGGCAGCCAATATACTGTTGATATTCATCTGAAAGAAATGGGTATACTTTGCGGAGAGGGTCTGCTGAGTCTACAATGAATACAAATTCAGCATCCAGTCCTGCATCTTCGCATGCCCGAGTGACCATATCTCCTGTGAGTATCTCCCTTAGGTGGCCAATATGAAATTCACCACTAGGGGTAATTCCTGAGGCAATAATATGCTTATCACCTCTTTTGGATAGGGTCAGTGCTGCAAAATCAGCCCAATGCATCAAACCTCACCTCAAACAACCGCTGCGCGAATAACTCCGCGTAATGGGACTTCATCGATTTCATTTCGTACCGTTTTGTTAACCAGAACCATACAAAGTGCAACTTCAGCTCCCGAATCACGCATTAGTTGGATAGTACGTGTCATAGTTACCCCTGTGGAGAGAACATCATCCACAATCACAATTCGCTTACCTGAAACTTGACCATATTTGTTTGAAAGTGCGCCCTTACCGGGTGCACCGTCTACATTTCTATGGATTGCAACTTCGCAATCTAATTGGCTAGCAACCTCGTTAGCAAATAGCACTCCATTGATTGAAATTCCAACGACGGTATCGATTCCATCGCCACATTCTTCTGCAACCACGTCTGCCATAATGGCGCCTATTGCAGCCACTCTTTGGGGGCGGACTCCAATCGTCCTCCAACCTATTCGGACATCGCGTGGTTTCTCTTCATTATTACTACCTGCTAGAAGCCAGGAAATCGTATCTTGTGATAACGAAAGTTCATCAGCAATTTGCTGTGAATTCAAACCCTCCTTACGAAGATTTCCTGCCATTGTACGCAGTTGTTCTATGCTCATTTCGGTCTCCATAGTACTATTCGGGGGGTCTATCAGACATCAAACCATCGTTAGGTCAAGACGGTAAGAGGCGGAAACCCTCAAATGGAGCGGACTCGGCGAAGGGTTTGATGTCCGACTTCGAATACGAGTCTTTACTGGACCGCGCAAGGTCAAATATCCCTGAAGAGATCTCTAATCGGGCTCGTTGGACCTTGCCCGACCCTCAAATTATGATCGAGGGTTCGAATACAATTTTCCGTAACTTTACTGAAGTTGTAAATCACATGGAAAGGGATGAGAATCATGTTTACCAATTCATGCTAAATGAACTCGGTACAGCAGGTTCCAGAGATGGCCCTCGTATACGATTCAAAGGAAGAATCCCTCCTAAGAGAATTAAGAAGACTATTGTCAATTACGTAAATACATTCATCAAATGTGGACAATGTAGTGCCCCTGATACAAATTTCATTAGAGAAGAAAGAACAACACTGCTCAAGTGTCAAGCATGTGGTGCAACTCGCCCGGTCAAACTTTGACATCTAGTGTGAACTCACTAGGCAATACTCCTCCGTCGAGGAATCTCACAAGGCTAGGTATTGCCTCTTCAGTGATTCTAAACCAATCGCCACTTGGATAAATTACGCATGTGGGGCCGCTTTCACAAAAATCTAGACACCCTGATTTTTGAACTCGAACATCATCGATTCCTTTTTCCTTGGCTGCTAATTTGAATTGTTTCATTAATTCAAGAGAACCTTTCTCGCTACAACAGCCTCTACCAGAGCCTTCGGGACGTGTATGGCCACAAACGAATGCATGCATTCGATAACCAGGATTAACTCTGCCTTTAGGATCCATCCGGAGCCACCTCATCAATAGCTTTAGTGAGATTGTAGTCCCTTTCAGTAATTCCGTCTACATCATGACTCCATGACCGGACGATAACTGAGCCCCAATTCAATACAAATTCAGCATGGTGATCTTGTTCTTCACAAATATTTCCAGCGAGGTTTACAAACTCGAGTGCAGAGGTGAAATCTCGAAATGAAAATATCTTCTCCAAATGGTGGTTGTCAACAACCTGCCATGGCAAAGAATCAACCCCAAAGGTGTGAGTCGTCATTGCCCTTTGATTTCTTTTCTACTTTTTCATGAAGATTAGAACGCCTCTTCTGATCTGTTCTTTCGAATTCAAGTAGTTCCTTGTCGTCAATGTAAGCAGGACGGGTATGTGCAATGAGAACTACTCTTACGATTGCTTCTCGAGCCAAATATTCCTGGACGCCATCTGTAGTCAATAATTCGATAGAAGACTTGCCTGAAGCCAAAAGTCGTCCTCTAACCCATGTATCATCGTCATCTCTAAGAGCACTTGCATCCAATTGAATTTCAACTAAGTCGTCCTTCCTTAGTCCATGTCTTCGACCCATTAAATTACCAGTATGGACACTTTCTATTTCTCCAAGTTCCGGGGAACCAAGTTCCTCCCACATACTTTGCGCCCAATCTGGTAGGTCCGACATATTACTGTGTTGGGGCTCCTCCTTCTAAGGCCTGACGCTCACAATATCAACCTACGACTTGAAGAATAGGAGGCGACCCCGATTAATTAGGAGGCATTCCGATGGCGGTAGTATGGCGAGACCTAGTAACCGTCCTTACGGAGGAAGAAGTTCTCGACAAAGGGTTCAGTCGTGCTAAAAAAGCGGCCGATAGAGTTGATGACCCAGTCAAAGTGTTCAGGGTTCGTAAACAATTGACTCGTATGGTCCAAACTTCATCAGATGTGATGTCGCAATATCTTGAAGATACTGAGAAATCATGGCCCAGTCTTGACCAAATGCCATTATTCGACAAAGCAATGGTGGAAGCATGTGTTGGATGTGATGATTATCGGCACCATCTCTCAATGCTTGGCTGGGGCGCAAGGCAAATGAGGCAAATCGCTAAGCATAACGCCATGAAAATCATTAGAAGTGCTAGATTTGAAATTATGCACAATGCGAGAAAGGAAGCTTATGGCCGACTTTCAAGTATTATGAGACGAGTGAAACCATCTCTTAACTGGCTGCATGAGAGTAGACAGGTATTGCGCAAATTACCCGTTATCGATCAAATCACCCCTACTATCGTTGTGTGTGGTGCACCCAATGTAGGAAAGAGTGCCTTCATCTCTTCACTATCAAGTGGAAATATGGAAATTAACCATTACCCATTCACCACAAAGCAACTGCATGTTGGCCACTTCAAGCATCGCAGAGTCCCTCACCAGATGGTTGATACTCCTGGATTACTCGACAGGCCAATGGATGACCGTAACGCAATCGAATTACAAGCTATTGCGGCGATACGGCACGTTGGTAGCCTGTGTATCTTCCTGATGGATATTTCAGAAAAGTGTGGTACTAGTATCGAAGACCAGAACAATCTATTGGATGAAGTCAAAGTATTGCTTCCTGAAATCGATATGATTGTTGTCGTATCTAAAGCCGACCTTATGGAACCACTACCGGTGAATTGGGATGAAGTCAAGCAATTCGAATCTGAATGGGATGGAGAAGGTGAACCTTACTTGCCAGTTTTACTCGATGAAGAAGGTTGCGTGACCATCTCGGCTATGGAAGAGGTTGGAGTGACTGCATTGAGACTAGAAATGGTCAGGCGCTGCAAAGCAAATATGTCAAGCGACCCAATGTCGCTTCCTGAAGGCTGGCATCGCAATTAACCGCCAAATCCAGCTAATTGTAGTCCCACTGGTGCCACAATTGCTATGAAGAATACTACGAACATGATTCTCATCATACGGTCGTTTTTGTTTCGCTTCTCTAACTT
>Ga0315324_10000781_pt1 | contig 11008 bp, 9 predicted proteins | sample M150021515metaG_FD_203919 | JGI IMG/M metagenome (GOLD analysis project Ga0315324, IMG submission 203919) | Ammonia-oxidizing marine archaeal communities from Monterey Bay, California, United States - M1 500m 21515 | ecosystem: Environmental > Aquatic > Marine > Intertidal zone | place: USA...
CCTCGTCGGTCGCGCCCAGTTCAATCGCTTTAGCGTAAAGTGTATCGACTTCCTCTCGGGTCTCGGCGGGCAGTGCGAGCATGTTACCGTTGCCGGGGTTGGGATCGCTTTCATCGTAAGGAATACATACGGCGAGCATTGGCTGATCCATTCCTGACCCGATGAACGCGATTCTTCCTATATCCATCAATACACTGGCACCCTTTGAAGCCAGTACGCCTGACCAGAAGGCCTTTGCTTTTTCCATATCTTTAGTGCCAATCGTGGCGTATCCAATCATTGCGCTCTCCCGCAGTCAGGTTTAAATGAAGTGGGATCATACTTGCGGAGTGTCTGGGTTGCCACAAAAGGTTGCCACAAGAGGTTGTGCCTTTTAGTTGCGACTCACGTGAAAGGTGCCGTCGTCATCTAGATTGTCCAGCGCGTATCCGACTTCGTCCCGGATATCCTGTTCAGACCGTCCAAGGCTGCGATAGTACTGCAAAAGATTCCACATCAGCGCCTGACCATAAGTCGTGCCGTCAATGCCTTCGTCTTCTCCAGATTTCAATCCGTCCAGCAGATGATCTTTGGTAAACTCAAAAGGGTTCATTTGTCCTCCATTAGTTGTTGGTTCCTGAATAGCGAGGCTCGCCTGAAATGCAACGATGAACCATGGCCTGTATCAATCGCCGCTGCCCTTACGCCTATGCTCTCACACCTATGCTCTCACACCTATGCTCTCACACCTATGCCCTCACTCATATGTACTTAAGCAGGTACTCTCAAAGATAGCTCGACGATTCCTGCCCGAATTCGATGCGGGCTGTGAGTGCTCGATGTACTTCATTCGGTGCATCTGACAACCATAGTGTTCGATGAGATGCCCACATACCTGCGAGGCATATTGGCCGAAACTCCTGTACTGCCGTATCTGTATGGCGTGATCGATGACATTCCGTGCTGTATTTGGAAAATTGCGCTGAATAAGCTCAGGTTCATAATATTTTCTCGACTGCGGCGTTAAGGGGCGCAACAAGTGTCTTTGGGGTGGCTCGCTGAAAAGAGAACGAATAGCATTCGTGATCTTTGGCGAACTTCGCAATGCCTCTGGAAAGTGCTTGTATGAGGTGGTCTTCAACCTTTACATGAGGCTCAAGCACCAGATTGTTTACCTGCAACTGATGGTGTTTCCTGTGTGCTTTCGCGTCTAACCGTCCGACAAGGGAATCGCCATACAGCAGGGGTAGTGAAAAATAACCATACTTGCGTTTTGCGGCGGGTACATAACATTCGAGTAGGTATTCGAAGTCAAACAGTTCGCGAGTGCGCCTTCTGTTAATCACCACGTTATCGAAAGGGGATAATAGTCTGACGGATTGGCGAGTTGATCTAATGGGGAGCAGACCAAGTAGTTGCTCTGTTGTGTAGTAGGCGCGACCCTGGACATTCACTTCTAGTAACTGGCCTTCTGCCACCAACGTTGAGAGGGTAGCCCTTAGCGGATCTTTTAAGGTGATTTTGGATAACCTGCGGATGATGGGTTTGGCATAGCCAACGTCGTATTCGGTGGCTATGCCCAAAGCGTGGACCATGCCCAGCACTATAAATCTTGTCCATTGCTCCAGAGTGGGTTCTGAAGTATTGATGGCCGAAGGAAGAACATTCTCCGTCAGGTCGAATACTTTTTGGAAGCCTTCACGGCGGGTCACCATCAGTTCGCCAGAGAAAAACAGATGTTCCAGAACCCGTTTCGCGGGTTTCCATTCCCACCATCCGCCACGTTTCGTGCCGCTGGTATCTTCGAAGTCGCGGGACTGTAATGGACCCTCGGCGCGGATTCGAGCCAACACCTCGGTTTTGAGCTTGTCGTCACACTGTCTCGTGTCGCGAAATCCCTTCATCACCGGTAGCGAGTATCGGAAATCCTTGAAAGGAAGGAATGCCGCTGCGTGACTCCAGTATTCAAAGACTTCCCGTTCCTGGACCAGTTTCTCCAGATGCGTGGGATTGTAGTTAGCCACACGGTTATAAAGGACATGCTCGTGGGCACGATTGATGACAGAGATGGTGTCGATCTGAACGTAAGACAGGCGCTGGATTGCCTTGTTAGTTGCATTTTTCCCGCGCCCGAACTCGTTATCCCGGAGCAAACCTTGTTGCTTGAGGAAGAGCTTTCGGGCATCGCTCTGGGTGAGTTCCATATGGCCAGTTTAGCCGACTGGAGGCGTTGAGTCGCGGCCATCAAAGGATGAACATGCTAAGCTTGTGTTAGCTGATTGACGAGTAATTGTATGAACCAAAGCATCTTGATTCTCCTTGGATCCCTGTTGATTTTTTTGAGTAGCGAGGCTGGCGCGGCAAGTCGGGAAGCAGTGTATGGCGAAGGTGCGATGGTGTCTTCTCGCTCCACTCTGGCGTCAACAGTGGGTGTGAAAATCATGAAGCAGGGCGGCAATGCCATCGATGGCGCGGTCGCTACCGCCTTTGCCTTAGCGGTTACCTATCCTTCCGCGGGAAACATCGGTGGTGGTGGATTCGCTGTCATCCATTTTGAGGACGGTAAGGTGATCACCCAGGATCACCGGGAAATGGCGCCTGGTAAGGCGCATCGTGATATGTATCTGGACCCCAATGGCGATGAAATCAAAGGGCTCTCTCGAAACAGCCTGCTGGCAACCGGCGTTCCCGGAAGTGTTGAGGGGTTGCTGGGTCTTCTTGGGAAATACGGCACCAAAACCAGGCAGGAAGTCATGGCACCTGCGATCAAGCTGGCGGGAGAGGGTTTTGTACTTGATACCGACCTCGCGAGAAACATCAATACTGCCGGTCAAGCGTTGCTTAACAATCCGGCAGCGGCTAAGAAGTTCACGATTGATGGCCGCGCCCTGCAGGCCGGAGATACCTGGAAACAACCTGATCTGGCAAAAACCTTGAGACTTATTTCAGACAAGGGAAGGGATGGATTCTATGCAGGAGAGACAGCAGACCTGATCGTCCGGGAGATGCAAAAAGGTGGGGGGATTATTTCTCACGATGATCTGGCTAATTACCGCGTGGTCTACAGGGAACCTGTTCACACTAACTATAGGGGGTATGACGTCTGGACCATGGGACCACCTTCTTCGGCCGTGTTGGTGCTGCAAATGCTCAACATGCTCGAACCTTTTGATCTCAAGGCCATGGGCTGGGGTAGTTCAAAGGCGATACACCTGATGATAGAGGCTGAGCGTCGCGCTTACGCTGATCGTGCAGAGCACTTGGGAGATTCTGATTTTTATGATGTGCCGCTGGGGATGTTGGTAGACAAGGAATATGCACAAAGCCGGTTCAGTGATTTTGATATAAACAAGGCCTCAAGCAGTGAGGCGATTTTTGCGGGTGCTGCACCGGCGCAGGAAAGTATGGAAACCACACACTTCTCTGTGATTGATAAGTCTGGCACTGCGGTTTCATTTACAACGACCCTGAATAGCTCCTATGGAAACAAGATGGTGGTTCCTGGAACGGGGATTCTGCTCAACAACGAGATGGACGACTTCTCTATTAAACCTAACACGGCAAATCAGTTTGACCTTATCGGGCGTGAAGCAAATGCCATCGCGCCTAGAAAACGTATGCTGAGTTCCATGTCACCAACCATTGTGTCGAGAGATGGCGTGCCCGTTCTGGTAACGGGATCCCCCGGTGGCTCTACTATTATTACGACGACGCTGCAGGTTATTTTGAACGTTGTTGGTCATGAAATGCCACTGGAGGATGCCGTTAGCCTGCCACGTTTTCACCATCAGTGGAAACCTGATCGAATCATTTATGAAAAATATGCCTTCTCTCCCGACACACTGAGGGCGCTTGAGCAAATGGGGCACGTTGGGTTTTCCCCGTGGCCATATGGTCGTGGAATTGGCGATGCCAACTCGGTGCTAATGAAAGATGGAAAGCTGTACGGGGTCAAAGACCCGCGTGCAGACGGCGTGGCGGTCGGGTTCTAATGCCTATTCGTTTCCTTGTTATTGATGGTTTTAACCTGATCCGCCGAATTTATGAGGCGAGAATACACAAGGAAAAGCATCAGGCTGAATCTAGCAATGTTTCCGGGGAGGACATGAAGCAGGTGATAGAGGCTACAAAGTCCTCGCTGGCCCGCGCACTCAAGGCGCACCAACCTACCCATGCGGCCGTGGTTATGGAGCACCATGACAAGACATGGCGACACCTTCTTTATCCGGAATACAAAGCGAATCGGTCAGAAACACCACCTACGCTACTGAGCAAGCTTCCAGAGTATGCTGATGCTTTTGCGGAGCTTGGCGTCCACAGTTTTGGCATCGACAGTTATGAAGCAGACGATGTGGTCGCGACATTGGCTACAGTGGTTGCCGCTAATAATGGCGAGGTTGTTATTCTCTCAACAGACAAAATTTATCTGCAACTAGTGAATGATAAGGTGATTGTTTATGATCATTTTGCCAACAAGCGGTGTGACCGGATTTATATAAAAGAGAAATATGGCATCGTCCAAGAGCAATATATCGACTATTTGGCATTAGTAGGGGCCAACAGCAATAACATTAAGGGGGTGCAGGGGATTGGCCCGAAGTCAGCGGTAGTCATGTTGTCTGAACATGCTTCACTGGATCGCATTCTGTCCGCACAGCCTGCGAGCACGATGTTGAAAAAAGTGAGTGCAGGTAGTTCAAATGCGCTCAGATCAAGACAGTTAGTGACCTTGAAAACCGATGTAGAATTGGGCCAAAACCTCAAATCATTCCGCCTGTAGAAATCACTAAAGACTAAAATGCCAGAGAAGGAATTTGTGTGTCGCTTAATGTAGCTGGTTTTAAAGCGTACGACGTTCGCGGACGAGTACCAGATGAACTAAATGAAGAGATTGCGTCTGCGATCGGACGAGCATACGCCCAAAGGATAAAGCCAAAGCATGTCGTCGTAGGGCACGACATTCGTTTGTCCAGTCCTTCGATCACGGAAGCGTTAATCCAGGGTTTACGGGCGAGTGGCGTCGACGTGTCTTTTATCGGTACTTGTGGAACAGAGGAGATCTACTTCGCTACCGATCACTATGGTTTTGATGGTGGTATCGTCGTTACAGCAAGCCATAACCCAAAAGACTACAACGGGATGAAAATGGTGCATGCGGGCTCGAGACCTGTGAGTAGTGATTCGGGCTTGACGGACATTCGTGACCTTGTGGAGGCTAACCAGTTTGGAGAGCCCGTCGCCTCTGGCAAGCTTAAGACGCTTGATCATCGGGCGGACTACATTGAAAAACTGCTTTCCTATGTTGATGCCTCTAGTCTTTTGCCCCTGAAGGTTGTGGCGAACCCTGGGAACGGGGGCGCTGGGTTGGTGATGAATGAGCTCTCGGCAAGATTACCCATTACGCTGTTGCCAATTCAATTTGACCCGGACGGTAACTTCCCTAATGGGGTTCCAAACCCTCTTTTACCCCAAAATCGTACACCTACCATTGATGCTATCAAGGTAAATGAAGCGGACATAGGTATCGCCTGGGATGGAGATTTCGATCGTTGTTTCCTGTTTGATGAAAATGGTCGCTTCATTGAAGGCTATTACATTGTTGGCCTGCTGGCTCAGGCATTTCTCGAAAGATCACCCGGTGAAGGAATAGTCCATGACCCCCGGTTAACCTGGAACACGACCGATGTGGTTAGCACCGTTGGCGGCAGGGCGATAATGAGCAAAGCGGGCCACGCTTTTATCAAGGAGAAGATGCGAGAGGAAGACGCAATCTATGGTGGCGAAATGAGTGCACATCATTATTTTCGGGACTTTGCTTATTGTGACAGCGGCATGATTCCGTGGCTGCTCGTGATTGATCTGATGTCAAGAAAACAGAAAAAACTAAGTGAACTGGTCGATGAACGTATGTTGATGTATCCGGTTTCAGGGGAGATCAATCGCAAAATTGAAGATACCACCGCGCTAATGAAGCTGGTCGAGAAAGTCTATGGTGCAGGCGCGCTGGCCGTCGACAAAACCGATGGTCTCAGTGTTGAATTTAGTACATGGCGATTCAATATCCGCTCGTCCAATACAGAACCCGTTGTCCGACTTAATGTTGAATCCAGGGGGAGCGAAGCGCTGATGCAGGAAAAGACCAGTGAATTGCTGGACCTGATGGGGGGCGAACCGGCATGACCAGCCTGATCGCTAATGGCATCCAGCTTGAATTCGAAGAAAGGGGCAGTACTAACGATCCAGCTATCGTTCTGGTTCGAGGTCTGGGTACTCAGCTCATCGACTGGCCAGAGGCATTCCTGTCAGGATTGGTGTCTGCAGGTTTTCGGGTCATCGTGTTTGATAACCGGGATGTTGGCTTGAGCCAAAAATTCATGGGTTTACCTAACATTGGCAATGTCGCAAACAAGACAGAACTAGCACCGTACACGATCCATGATATGGCAAATGACATTGTAGGACTGATGGATAGTCTTGGCATTGATTGTGCCCACCTGTTTGCGATTTCCATGGGTGGAATGATCGGTCAGGTGCTTGCCGCGACCCAGGGTCACCGTCTTCGTAGTTTCTTCTCTGTGATGTCGAGCTCTTCCCGAAAGGGGCTACCCGCAGCAACGCCAGAAGCTGCCGCGACCCTGGTGGCAGAAACCGACCCTGAAGCTGGAGATGAAGGTATTATCGCTGCAACTGCAGAAGGGTTAAGAGTTTGCGGTTCGCCGGGATATCCCTTAACGGAAACGGAAAGAGACCGGATCGCGAGGAACCGTCACAAAAGAGACTACACACCGAATGGTGTGGTGCGCCAGATGGCCGCGATTGTTGCGGGTGGCAACAGGATAGAACTGCTGGAGTCCATTAAAGTACCGACGATGGTGATTCATGGTGCAGACGACCCCTTAATTCCACTGGCCGCAGGAAAAGACACGGCTGAGACGATTCCCGGTGCGCGTTTTGAAGTTATACAGGGCATGGGGCATGATTTACCCGAAGGCCTGATTCCTGTCCTGATTGAGCTCGTCACGCAGTTCACGGGATCATTGGAGCAACCCCTATGAGTTGGATGGGGAAAATACTCGGCGGTGGTATCGGGTTTGTGATGGGCGGTCCGATAGGTGCCGTTCTGGGTGCTGTCCTTGGTCACCACACGATGGATAGCGGCAAGTTCCTCGACCAAGACGAGGAGCGTCACGGGATCTTTTTTGTGTCGACTTTTTCGATGCTTGGCAAGCTAAGCAAGGCAGATGGACAGGTTTCCCCCGAGGAGATCGAAGTGGTTGAGCAAATGATGACAGATAGCCTGCGCTTACCGCTCCAGGCTCGCCAGTTCGCCATAAAAATATTCAATGCTGGAAAAGATTCACGTGAGACTTTCGAGGATTACGCCCGGCAGTTTTACGGAGCCTTCCACAACCATCCAGAAGTGCTCGTTTCGTTGGTTGATCTTCTGCTTCGGGTTTCACACGCCGACGGGGTATTACATCCTGCTGAAGACCGCTTAATAGAGCAGGCGGTGGATATTTTCGGGATCAGGCAGGAATATCAACAAATCAAGGCGCGCTATTCGAGTACCAATGACCTGGATAAATGCTATGCAACGCTGGGTGCGAATCATGGAGAAACCTTAAGGGATATTAAAAAGAAATATCGCCGCTTAGCAATGGAGTTTCATCCCGACAGGGTCCAGTTGAATGGAGTCACGCCAGAGCTGGCATTGTTGGCCGAGGAACGTTTTAAAGAAATCCAGCATGCCTTCGATGTAGTGGAAAAACACCTCGCCTAACGACCCAGACTCAATGTCGCTTGCGTTTAATCACGCTGGTCCTATTCGAAGTTTTAGGGTCGCCCAAAAACTTGCTCCCTCATGTGCCGTGTGGTTTTGGCTTGAAGGCGAGATTTAAGAACGACTGTCAAATAGCCGATGTTTCGCTGACTGGATCCCGAGTTCAGTAGTGTGGTCTGCCGGTTAAGTGTCGCGGGACTGCTTAAGGCCCGTGCCTTGGTGAGTTTCCTCACACCTGAGCGTCCTTGGGGCGCCTGCAGATCGTGCACTACCGCTTTGGGCGTGCGAATTGATGAAGGATTGCAGAGACTATCTTATGCAGTGGAACACTGCGTTGACTACAGCTCAAGCACCGCCTTAGCGATGACATTGCGCTGAATCTCGTTCGAACCACCATAAATTGTCGAGGCTCGTCCGAAGTTGTGATCGCTAACGGCGGTCACCGAATAATCAGGCCCGATGCAGGAACCACCGCTTTCGCCGCGAATCTGGCCAACATCGAAAGGCAACGCGTAATAAGCGACGGCTTTGACTCGAAGCTCTTCGAGTATCTGCTGAAGCTCGGAGCCAAGAATCTTTAGTGCCGACGCCTCGGCACCTACCGTTTTACCGCCCGACATGGCCATTAAGATCTTTGATTCGATGCCAGCAAGCGCCTCGAGTTTGATCTCAGCCTGGTTAATCTGACGCATAAAATCATCATCCTGTGCCAGTGTTTGGCCAGTGCTATTCGGCTCCTGATGGGCAATTTCCCGCAGTGCTTCAATGTTTCTTCTCGAGCTGGCCACGCCTGCGATGCCAGCGCGCTCATGACCTAAAAGGTACTTGGCGTAGGTCCAGCCCCTGTTTTCCTCGCCGATGCGATTGCCAACAGGCACCTGAACATTGCTGAAGTACACCTCGTTTAAATGGTGCAATCCGTCGATCGAGACAATGGGTTTGACGTCGATACCGGGAGATTTCATGTCGATGAGTAAAAACGAGATGCCTTGTTGCGGTTTGCATTCCTTATCGGTTCGAACCAACGCAAAAATCCAGTCAGCTTTATGGGCATTGGTGGTCCAAATTTTTTGGCCATTGACGATGTAGTTGTCGCCATCTCGCACGGCGCTGGTGTTGAGTGACGCCAGATCGGAGCCACTGCTCGGCTCGGAATATCCCTGACACCACCATAAACTGCCGTCCATAATGCCAGGTAGGTGCTGTTTCTTTTGCTCATCCGTGCCAAACGTATAAATAACAGGCCCCACCATGCCGATACTGAAAGGCATGATCATTGGCGCGCCGGCCAGCGCATTTTCTTCGTTAAAAATATGTTGTTGCATCAGGCTCCAACCGGTGCCGCCGTACTCTTTTGGCCAACTTGGGGCAATCCAGTTCTGATCGAAAAGGGCTTTGTGCCACTGTTGCCCTATCACTTTAGGTATTCCGAAGCCTAATGCCGCGGCCTCACGCATTTCCGAGGTTAGATTATTGACGAGAAAGTCGCGCACTTCCCTTCGAAAAGCCTTCAAGTCAGCAGAGGGCATGTCGTTATTCCTTGGTGGACAGATAAGTATTTTAAACCGCGTTTTTCCCATATTGCCAAAGTATTTTGATCAGGTTTTTTTATATCAGAAAGTCAAGATGGCAGATTTCTGCGGTCGAGAAACATTAACTTGCCAATACCGTCATGTATGGTGATTGCTGATGATCATTCAAATTTAAGACACTGTGATGTGCTCATTCTTTTTGATGGTCAATGTTACTTATCGAAGGGCAACGCTGCACCCTCTGGTAATGCAACGTCGAAGCCATTCAACGTCATGGAAACCATGGTATAGAAACCGGATAAAGCAATGAGCTCGGTCACGCCGGTTTCACCGAACTTCGAAATCGCCGCGGCATAAGTCTCTTCACTGAGTTCGTGGCTCTGGTGAAGTTCATTTGCGATGCACCAGGAAAGCCTGTCGCCTTCATCAGAGAAGTCAGGGACTTCACCAGCCTGTATCGCCTGAATGACGTCATCGGGAACCCCGGCTTTTCGAGCCATGGGTTCATGGGCGAACCATTCGAACTGCGCCTTCCAGAATGCCCCTGTGACGAGGATCGTGAGTTCTATGTAACGCCGATCGACAGACGACTTAAACCGAAAATATCCGCCCAAGTTCACCAGTAAACGACCCATTTCGGGTGTTCTCATCCACATATCAAAGGGGCCACCAATGTGTCCGTTCTGGGGTCTGACGGGACGGTTGGCAACGATCTCATCAAAGACATCACGCTGCTCCGGGGTCAATTCTTCCACTGTTTTTCTGGTAAGTCTGGTCATGGTTAGGATCTCTGAATACCGTAGATCAGTATTGTAAACCGCATATTTCCCAGATTGCTAAAGTATCTTGATCAGGTTTTTTTACATCAGAAAGTCAGGGTGGCAGCTTTTAGGCAGGGAATGGTCAATGGCTGACTGGCCACTGACCTATTAGCCTTTAGACGGTAGGGATAATCACTGACCAGGTTTTCTGGTCGGGCAGAGGGACTTTTACCCGGCCGATGTTTCGCTGGCCGGATCCCGAGTTCAGTAGTGTGGTCTGCCGGTTAAGTGTCGCGGGACTGCTTAAGTCCTGCGGCCATTCTCTCTTCCAGGCTGATTAGATCAAGCAGGATGTGACCACTTTCCACCAGGTATGGATCCGGGGTTGTGGCTTTCTCTTCAGACTTTTCGCGAGCATCATCTGCTTTCGACACAGGGATTGCTGAGCTGGAACCGGCTATTTCGCGATAGGAGGTTGGCTCTGCTGTTTCACTCTCGCCGGTTGTAGGAACGATGGCAGGGCTCGCTGCGGATGTGTCACTGCTGGCAATGGTTGGTTCTTCTTCGTCCAGTTCATCCAGGGTTGCAATGGGTTCCTGGCCAAGCGCCACGCGTTTCTTATTTTCCAATGCTAGCCAAAAATCTTCACGGTCAGACTTTTCCTGTATCCTTTGTTCCTCGTTGAGGCTGATGGTGTCTTCTTCGTTGCGCGTTTTTCTATAAGCGAACGCTTCCGTCAGGTAGTTGAACTCGGCGTTATCTGAAACACGTTCATTGTGTAAAGACTTCAATTCGGGTACCAGGTGATTGATCGAATGTTTTCGACGATAGCTCGTTGCCGTAATTTTGTCCCAGGGAAGGGGGCTATCCAGAGTACTTTCGCCAATGGATTCGGGGTCGTAGCTTGAAGGGTATTTAATGTCAGGAATGATGCCTTTTTCCTGGGTGCTTTCGCC
>Ga0315324_10000782_pt1 | contig 11004 bp, 10 predicted proteins | sample M150021515metaG_FD_203919 | JGI IMG/M metagenome (GOLD analysis project Ga0315324, IMG submission 203919) | Ammonia-oxidizing marine archaeal communities from Monterey Bay, California, United States - M1 500m 21515 | ecosystem: Environmental > Aquatic > Marine > Intertidal zone | place: USA...
GCCGGAGGCATTGAGCAGGGTGGCTCGACAATTACGCAGCAGCTCATCAAGAACGGGGTGATCGGCGATGCCCTCGACATCGATCGCAAGATTCCCGAAGCAGCTCTTGCCTGGCGGTTGGAGAATCAACTCACGAAGGAAGAGATTCTCGAGGCCTATCTCAACACGGTGTATTTCGGCAGCGGCGCCTATGGAGTGCGTGCCGCCGCCGAGATCTACTTCGGGGTGAGCCCCCTCCTGCTGAACTGGCATCAGTCGGCGATGTTGGCCGGCCTTATCTCCAACCCCACGCTTTATGACCCGACCAACTTTCCACAGAACGCCAAAGAGCGCCGCGAGCTCGCCTTACGCCGACTGTTAGATACCGGGCATATCAGTGAGCCGCAGTACGTCTTTTACATCGACCGCCCCCTTCCGACAACCAGATTCGTGCCAGCCGAGTGGGAACCCACCGGCTACTTCATCGAGGAGGTCCGCCGGCGACTCCTCGACGACCCTCGCCTTGGGGCCACGCACGCCGAGCGAGCCGAGGCCATCTTCGGGGGTGGTTTGCGCGTCTATACGACATACGACCCAGTGGCTCAGGCTTTCGCCGAAGAGGCAGTAGACGATCTGACTCCGGTTGACGATCGCAACTTCGTGATCGCTATGGCGGGTGTCGAGCCTGGTACCGGTCATGTACGAGCTCTGATAGGCGGACCCGGATTCGGTACAGGGCCAGGCGAGTACGAGTTCAATATCGCTACCCAGAAGGGCCGTCCGACCGGCTCCGCGTTCAAGCCGTTCGTTCTTGCGGCCGCCATGGAGAAGGGGTTTGTGCCAGCCGACTTGCTCAATGGGATCGGCACATGCGAGTTCCTCAATCCCGGTGGATTCCCCGACCCGTACCTGGCCAATAACTTCGGCGGGCCCGGTGGCTCGGTGAAGTCGATTCGGGCGCAAACGATGTCTTCCTCGAACTGTGCGTTCGTTCGACTTGGTCAGATCGTGGGTTTGTCGAACGTGGCCGATACGGCTCGGACACTTGGTATCACGACTGATTTGTCAGACTTGCCGATCTCGATGCCGCTCGGCCCGAAGGACGTCACGCCTCTAGACATGGCCAACGCTTATGCGACGTTCGCCAATGATGGGTTGAGGGTTGAGCCGGTTTTCGTTCTCCGCGTCGAGGATCGTGACGGGAACATCCTGCTCGAAAACACGCCAGACCCCGAACGGGCGATAGCGGCACAGTCGGCTCGACTCGTCACCCAAATTTTGGAAGCGAATGTTCGTGCTGGCACCGGCACGCGAGCTCGCCTGCCTGAGCAAACCGTAGCGGGTAAGACCGGTACCGCTCAGGACTTCAAGGATGCCTGGTTCGTCGGCTATACGCCGTACCTCGCGACTGCGGTCTGGATCGGCAATCCCGACGAACAGATCGAGATGCGCAATGTTGATCGGGGCGTGCTGGGCTTCGGCAACGTCTTCGGTGGTTCGATTCCTGCGATGGTGTGGGCCCATTTCAACGCCGCCTATCACCTTGGCTTGGCACCGATTCCCTTCGAGCCCCCTGATGGCACTCGCGCTGGGATTCGAATCCGGACCGACCAGGAGGAGGATGATTACAACGACGTCACCGAGAGCTTCTGCGGTAGTGAGGAAGCTGAGATAGATACCGATGAGGATGGAGTTGTCGACTTTTGCGAGACCGAAGAATTCGAGTTCGATGAGGGCATCGCGGACTGCCCAATCCTCTACGAGTCGGTCGACGCGGACGATGACGGGCGGACCGATGGATGTGTTCCGCCGTCGACAACCACAACCACGACGACGACAACGACCGTTCCGGGTGGTACAACGACGACCACTGTGCCGAATGGATCCACGACCACCACAACGACATCAACAACGTCCACTACTCCTCCGGCGGAGCCGTAGTGAGCCAAGAATCACTCTTCGAACTTCAACGGCTCGACACGGAGACCCAGCGGCTCCGTCACCGTCGAGTCAATCTCGAACAACGGGCGACTCTCGAAGCCGCTTTGATTGAGCAGGCTGAGCATCAGGTGCAGATCGATGCGGTTGGAGCGGCACGAGTCGAGGTCGCGGCGCGACAACGCCGCCATGAGGACGAGGCTCAGATCGTCGCCACCAAGGTTGAGGCAGACGTAGCCCGGCTCTATGGCGGCGAGGTGCAGGGCGTGAAAGAGCTGGAGGCGCTCCAGCACGAGATTGTCGGCCTTCGAGAACGGCAAGCAGGGTTCGAGGACCAGGCGATCGAAGCGATGGAAGAAGCCGAGGAACTGGCCTCCAGGGTCATCTCGCTCGAAGCTGCTCGAGTTGACGTCGACAGTCGAATTGGGATCCTTGAGACGGAGATCACAGTCGCAGAAGCCGAGATCGATGTCGAGATGGCACAAGCCGCGGCAGGGCGCGCCACCGCGGCTACAGAGACCGCCGTGGAGCTGGTGGCCGAGTACGAGAGCCTTTGGCCCGGGTTTGGTTCTGCGACCGTCGTCAGGTTCGATGGGAGCAACTGCTCTGGCTGCCCGTCTGTCATGCCGGCGATGGAAGTGGATCGGATGAAGCACGAAGCCTCGGACTCCATCCTCAACTGCCAAGAGTGTGGCCGGATCGTGCTGCGCTGACGTGCTGCTGTGGTTTGTGGCCGTTGCGGTGTGTGTCGTGCTCTTCGTCTTCGACAGCCCTGCTGTCGATTATCGCTTTGTCGCTGCCGGTGGCGTACTGCCTCTCTTGGAGGCGATCACCGGCCGCCCCTACATTCTCCATACCTTGCTTGGGTCGGTCGCTCTCATGACGCTTGTGATGGCGGTGACCATCGGTCGCCGTGTTCTGCGTCGGCGATTGCTCGGTATTCCAATCGGCACGTTCGTATTCCTTGTGGCCTCCACGAGCTGGACCCGCACCGAGCTGTTCTGGTGGCCGGCCGCCGGGATCGACGAGATTGGAGTCGCTCCGCTGCCGGAGTACAACCACCCTGTCGTTGTGCTGGTGCTGCTCGAACTGGTCGGAATTGGACTGCTGGTTTGGGTCGGCCGTCGGTTCCAGATGACGCGCCCTGCGAACCGAGCTGAGCTCCGCCGAACGGGCCGCTTGCCCCATCTTGGAAAGGTCACTGGAGAATGCTGATCGTGCTGCGTCATGGCCGAACTGAGGCCAACCGTGCCGGCGAACTACTCGGCCGGCGTGATCCGTCGCTAGATGAGACGGGTAGAGCGCAGGCGGCTGCGGCTGGGGCGGTGCTTCCGGCGGGTGCGCGAGTGATCAGTAGCCCGCTTGCGCGATGTCGCGAGACCGCAGCAGCGCTTGATCCAGACCACGAGGTCGACGAACGCCTGATCGAGCTGAACTATGGAGATCTTGAAGGCACCCCGGTCGCCGATGTGCCCCGGGCGACGTGGGATGTCTGGCGCGCCAACGATGCATGGAAGCCTCCTGCGGGAGAGAGCCACAATGAGCTGGCTGCCCGGGTCTGCATGCTGCTTGATGAGCTCGCCGTACCCGCTGCTACGTCTGACGTCGTTCTGGTTAGCCATGTCTCGCCTATCAAGGCGGCGATGGCCTGGGCCCTCGGTGTTCCGATCAGCATCTCGTGGCGCTGCTTTGTGGCCCAGGCCTCAATCCTGCGTATCGCCACTGGCGGGGTGAACCCGTCGCTCCGCTCGTTTAACGAGACGTCTCATCTCGCCCATCTGGCGTAAAGGCAGTCAAAAACAGGCTGCTGATGTTCGAAATGTGCGATGACCTCCGACCCGTGCTGCCCTGGCAGTGTTCCTCGAGATAGATATCTTGGAGTTGTGTGTACCGAGCGCCCCGAGCTGACATGACGGATCGGTGGGAGATCCCAGAGGCAGAAATCGATTTCCGCTTTGTCGCGTCCGGAGGGCCAGGCGGTCAGCACGCCAACCGCAGCAATACGAAGGTCGATGCCACGTTCAATATCGCGCAATCACCTTCGATGCCCGAGGGGCTCCGTCAGCGCGTTATGGAGCGGCTCGGTGAGAGCGTGCGGGCCACGGTCGATGATGAGCGTTCGCAGCTCCGCAACCGACAGATTGCTATCGAACGGCTTCGCGGCCGGGTGGCTGCGGCAGGCCGGGTTGAACGCCCTCGACGTGCCACCAAGCCAACCCGTGGTTCGAAGAAGCGCCGGGTCGAAGCGAAGCGCCGGCGAAGTGACTTGAAACGCGGTCGGCAGAAACCGGGCCGCGACGACTAGGCCAGCGGCCTGGTGCTTCAGCGCCGGACAGCGGTCAGAACACACTCCAGAACATGAATATGTTGGACCCAGCGCAACGCGTCGGCGCGCTATCGTCCACGCGGTGGTCAACTCGAACATGCCCGAGGCCGAGGTTGACATCACTGCTGATCTTGTCCGGTCGCTCTTGGCAGAGCAGATCGCGGAGCTTGCTGATGAGCCGATCTCACTGCTCGCCAGCGGCTGGGACAACACCTTGTTTCGCGTTGGCGACAAGCTGGTTGCCCGCTTGCCTCGCCGTGAGGTGTCCGAGTCGTTGGTCGATCACGAAGCGACCTGGTTGCCGATACTCGCACCGCAGTTGCCAGCCCGGGTTCCGACACCCGTGCACCTTGGTAGAGCGTCTGATGACTACCCATGGCGCTGGATGATCGTCGAGTGGTTCGAGGGAAGCGCCATCGGGACAGACACGCTTCGCCGGCCGGCGAGTGTCGCTCGATCGTTGGGTGAGTTCCTGGCAGCGTTGCACCGCCCGGCCCCGTCAGATCATCCGTTGAATCCCTATAGAGGTGGACGTCTTGCCGGTCGAGACGGGATCACAAGAGAGCGTATGGCCGCGCTTGATCATCTGCCCGGACTGCAGGACAAGGTGTCAGTTGCGTGGGACCTTGCCCTGAATGCTCCGGAATGGGAGGGCGAGTCGATGTGGCTCCATGGCGATCTCCACCCCGCCAACATCATCGTGGACGGCGATGAACTCGTGGCAGTGATCGACTTTGGCGACATCACCGGCGGTGACCCTGCGACGGACCTCCTTGCCGCCTGGACACTGTTTGATTCAGACACCCGCGACATCTTCCGTGCCGCCGCCGACTCGACGACCCGCCCAATCGACGACGCGATGTGGATCCGCGGTCGGGGTTGGGGAGTGGCCCACGGACTCGCCGTTATTGCCGGATCGGCCGACAATCCGCACATGTACACGATCGGGATGCGGACCCTCGAGCTCGTTGCCGCGAACTGAGCGTTGCGAGCCATCTGATTTGTTCGAATCCCTTGGCGGGAGCAGGATGCCTGAATGATTGATTTCCGCGGCCAGGTGGCCATCGTCACCGGTGCCGGTAAGGGCATCGGGCGCGAGATCGCTTTGGCGCTCGCCACGCGCGGTGCATCTGTCGTGGTCAACAATCGGTCACGAGATGGTGCGGACTCTGCGGGCCAGACTGTCGATGCGATTATTGCGGGCGGCGGTTCGGCTGTCGCTGAACGTAGTTCGGTGGAATCAGCCGGAGCCGCTGACTCCATGGTCGCGACAGCGATGGACAACTTCGGGCAACTCGACATGGTCGTGGCCAATGCCGCGATCGTCGACCGGGCAACATTCGGCAAGACCGTTCCCGATCGCTTTCGCGAAGTGATGGAGATCGACTTCATGGCGCCGGTGGCGCTGGCCCGTGCTGCGCTCCCAGAGATCACCAAGAACGCCGGTCGATTTCTCTTCGTTACATCGGCGGCCGGTACATACGGCGAATACGGCGTTACGTCCTACGCAGCAGCAAAGGGAGCGCTGAGCGCGTTCGCCAAGACACTTGCGATAGAGGGCCGGCGAAGCGGGGTCAGGTCGAATCTCCTCGCCCCATTCGCGCTCACCCAGATGACCGAGGACTTCGTGCCGAAGGATCAGGGAAGTGATATGGATCCCTCATTCGTCGTGCCAGCAGCGATCTGGCTACTCAATCCGCAGACGGAGGCGACGGGCCAGACGATCGTGGCCGCAGGTAACCGATTCCGTGTGGTGATCACTGGGGAAACGCTGGGCCGAGCATTTCCGGTCGGTCAGGTCGTGACGGACGAACGGTTCGCCGTCGAGGCGGAGTCGCTGTTCGAGTTCGATAGTTGGGAAAGCTATTCCGACGGAATGGCCGCATTCGTTGGCCTAATGTCGATGGATGGCGATGGGGGAGCGACATGAACTGGGGAGATCTTGTCCTCGCGCTGGCGGTGGCCGCTGGGGTGTCTACCGTTTGGGTTGTCGGGCTTTGGGTCGTGTCGATCATGCGGAGAGACATCTCGATCATTGATGCTGTCTTTAGCCTGATTGAGGTCTCGATCGTCGGTATCGCCGGCATCGCTCTTGGGTCGGCCCCTGGCTCGCGCAAGCTTCTGATCTTCGGACTCCTCGGTGTCTGGTCGTTGCGGCTCACCGTGTACTTGGGCTGGCGAAAGTGGGGTGAGGGCGAGGATCCGCGATACACGAAACTACGCGGTTGGGTCGATGAGGGCTGGCCATTTCACTGGTTCGCCCTTCGCCAGGTGTTTGCTCTGCAGGGCGTCACCATGTTGTTGCTCAGCGCACCGCTGGTTATCAGCCTCACGTCCGCCGATCCCGGTTCGCTGGGGCCGATGGCGTACGCCGGGGTTGTTGTGTGGACAGTCGGGTTCTTTTGTGAAGCCGTTGGTGACGTCCAACTCGTTCGGTTCAAGCGAAACCCCGCCAATGCCAGCAAAGTACTTGACTCAGGACTCTGGCGATATACCGCACATCCCAACTACTTCGGCGAGGTGATGATGGCGTGGGGCCTCTTCATCGCCGCTCTCGACGTGCCCTGGGCTGGCCTTGGGATCATCGGGCCGATCATGTACACCCGCCTCGTCACAAAGGTGACCGGGACACCAACCCTGGAGAAAAGGCTCCGACGTACAAGGCCCGACTACGATGCCTACCTCGAACGGACGAGTTCGTTCTGGCCGCGTCGACCTCATTCGAGCACCTGATGCGTTTGTGGTGAGCGGTGTCGGCGGCCGCCGAAGGGACTGGTCACGCTCAGTGGCTGTGGTTTCTCGAAGAGATTCGGTGCACGACATTCGCCGCCAGAATATAGGGGGATGTCAATTGAGACGCTTTGTCTTTTCCTTTGCCTCGGTGATCTTTGTAGCGGCTGGCCTTGCTGTCGCTCCAGGAGTTGGTGCGGTTACTGGGCCGATAACAAACGATGTGATGTACGCGGCGTTCAAGTCGGGAGTCTCGCTCGGCGGTGTGTCTGCAGCAGATGAAGATGTTTTGGCGTGGGATGGAGCCGTGTACAGCCATCGTCTTCGATGGCAGCGATGTGGGTCTCGAGGCCTTGGAGATTGATGCGCTCGACGTGATTCTTCCTGATCAGATCCTGATGTCGTTCACCACAGCAGGATCGGTCCCCGGTATCGGAACAGTTGACGACTCTGACATCGTGCTTTTCAGCGGCACACTTGGCGCCGCTACCGCTGGCACGTTCTCTATGTATTTCGATGGCTCCGACGTGGGATTGACCCGAAACGGTGAAGACATCGATGGCCTCAGCTTGCTCGACTCCGGAGATCTGCTGGTCAGCACCAGCGGAAGTTTCAAGGCATCCGGAAGCACGGGTAAGGACGAAGACGTATGTCGTTTCTCGGGCGTATCCGGATCGACCACTTCGGGCTCATTCTCAATGCATCTCGACGGGTCGGGTCTTCTGCTGACTGACAGGCGAGAGGACATCGACGGCCTTTCCGACGATGGAAACGGCCTTTATCTTTCTCCCGTCGGTGCGTTGTCGGCAGGTGGCGCCACGGGCGCAGATGAGGACGTCTTCCGCTTCTCTGGTTCATTCGGATCGAACACCTCGGGAACATTGAGCTTGTATTGGGATGGCAGTGCCGAAGGGACCAAGGTCGACATGGGTGCCCTAGACATTGATGTCGTAGAAGCGCCCGGTGCGTCGACTGCTGTCGTGACCATGGGCGACAGTTACATATCGGGTGAGGCGGGACGTTGGCTGGGAAACTGGAATGATCCGTTCGGGGACCGTGGTGGCACCGATCGTGCTGCCTACACCGTGCTCGGCATCTGGCAGTACAACTCGTCGCTTGTTTATGGTGCGACGGCTACGAACGGCTGTCATCGTTCAGATGTCTCGGAGGCCCTGTCGAGTGGAATCGCGGTTGACTCGCTCATCAACCTTGCCTGTTTGGGAGCCCAAACCCACAATATCCCTCGAAGTTCGAATGGTGGTGTAGGCCAGGGAGGAGAGCTGTCTCAAGCAGATCAGCTGGCCAGTGTCGCGGCATCACATGATGTTGAGATGATCGTGTTGTCGATCGGCGGAAACGACCTCGGATTCGCAGACATCATCATTACCTGCACGGTTGAATACAACACCAGCCCGAGTTGGTGGCCCAACACATGCAACTCTGAACAGCAAGCTGCGGTGAATTCACGGATGGGACCTGCGATGGCCGGTGTCGCCACCGCAATCGATTAGATCCGTGCCGTGATGGCGGCATCCGGGCAGCCTGACGGTTACCGACTGGTGCTGCAAAGTTACCCGTCGCCAATTCCTCGTAGCTCGGAATTCCGGTATAGCGAGAGTGGTTGGGATCGCACGCTGGTCGGTGGGTGCCCGTTCTGGGATGTCGACGCGGATTGGGCGCGAGACTCACTGGTACCGCAGATCTCCTCGGAGCTTGCGGCTGTCGCCGCTTCCAAGAGCGTCGAGTTTCTCGATCTGTCCAATCAACTCGAGGATCGCGAGGTTTGCTCGGTGCACACCAGCCATGGCACAGGCTCCAACGCAGAATGGGCCCGGTTCCTAGTCACAGGGCTGACGCAGGGCGATTCGCAGGAGTCAATGCATCCCAATGCCTACGGTCAGCAAGCAACCGGAACATGTCTGGGCCTCTTGTACACCGCCGCAGAGGGCGACTACACCTGCACGAACATCGCAGGAGCATCAGCTGACACGATGCTGCTTTCTCCGGGCTGACCGAGTTCGATTGGTTCTCACCCAGTCAACGGGAATCAGAATCGCATGGGACTAATTACGTCCTCCATTGGGGTCGATTGCTCTCGGCCGTTCTGAACGCGGAGCGGCCCCCACTCTGGGAAGAGCGAGGGCCGCAGTATTCCCGATCCCGAATCGGCGAGAGACGGAACCGACACGACGTACGGTACCTGCTGTCAGCTGTTCGCGGCGACCGGACTGCGTTGTGTGGGGGAACACCACGGTGTCGAAGATCCCGGCCAGGTAACAGCCCGGTACACCGCGTCGGCATGGGGTTGGCCGGAGCAACTTCCGCCAACCAACGTGTCATCGCCGTACTGGTTGACATGACCCGTCGCAGATACCGCGGCCCGGTGTGAGGGCCGCGCATTGCGGTCTGCATACTGTTTCGGTGACGTTGGCTAGTGCCACTGCGGGTACCCAGCCAGCGTGGAGTCGCACAACGCAAGGCCACATGTTCCACGAATAGCTGACATCTAATGTGGCTGGCTAACGGGCCTGTCCGAGAGGAGGTTCACCGGTCTGAAACCGGCACCCCCTTTTTTCTCGAGGCGTGTCCACCAGCACCCCTACCTAACCCCTTTTCTCTCCCCCGAGGGGGGGGGTGGGGTGCGGGTTTGGTTTATGGTGTTGGTTTGGCGTGATGATCGCGTCACTTGTGGTGATGGGGCGTTTGATGCGAAACCGGTTGTTGGCGGGGTTTGTTGTGGTAGCGGTGTTGGTGCCTTCGGTGGTGTTGGCGACGCATTCGTGGCCTGATGTTCCTGATGGGAGGTATTACACCGAGGCGGTTGCGTGGGCGCAGGGCAATGGGATGACAACCGGATGCGAGGGCGGTACCGGGTTCTGTCCTGATCGTGGCGTGACGCGTGCAGAGAACATCACGTTCGCCAAGCGTTACCACGACCTTGTCGTACTGCCCGTTCTCGATGACATCCGAGCCGACATCGCCGCCAACCCCGGACCACAAGGACCCCAGGGCGACCAAGGAGAGACAGGACCACCGGGAATCCAAGGCGCTGAAGGCGATCCTGGTGTGGATGGTCTTGATGCGGAGTCACCGGATCGTGTGGTGTGGGTAGCCGACGACGGGACAGGCGATTTCTTGTTGTTGTCTGCGGCGTTGGCATCCATCGTTGACGCGTCAGCGTCGAATCCGTATGTGGTCAGAATCGCGCCAGGCGTCTACACCGAAACGTCGCCGGTCGCGTTGAAAACGTATGTCAATGTCGAAGGCTCAGGTCAAGGCGTCACCACCATCACCTGCGAATGCGCAAACTCCTCCTCTGGCGCGTCGGCTGCGACAGTATCCGCAGGCGACATCGACGCTGAGATCCGTCATCTCACCATCAACAACACCGGCGGCGGCAACTACAGCCTCGGCGTGCACACCGCCGGCGTGGTCGACGGGTCGGTATCGATGATGAATGTGACCGTCGCCGCCACCGGCGGCGACTTCAGGAGCTACGGCGTGCGCAACGATTCGTCGTCGCCGTCGATGATGAATGTGGTCGCCACTGCCAGCGGCAACCCCGGCTCCAACAGCATCGCCGTGTTCAACAGTTCGTCGTCGCCGTCGATGATGAATGTGACCGCCACTGTCAACTCCATTGGCGTCCTCAGCATGGGCGTGGCCAACTATTCCTCGTCGTCGCCGTCGATGACGAATGTGACCGCCACCGGCAGCGGCGGCAACGTCAACTACGGCGTGTACAACATCTCGTCGTCGTCGCCGTCGATTCGTAACTCGTCGATCACCGGTAGCACCAACAGCATCTACAACGACCTATCGACTGCGCAGGTGGCTGACACCATGCTCGACGGCGCAGTCACCGCAGGTAATGGTTTAACGTGTACCGGTGTGTACACCGCCGCGTTCGTTGCACTCGATCCGGTTTGCGCCGTGATTCCCTGATGGGGTGCGGTGGGGTCGAGTCCCGCGGTGACGATCGGCGGTGTTGACGCGGCCTGGGTAGACGTGACGTCGTGTTGGCGGGATCC
>Ga0315324_10000783_pt1 | contig 11004 bp, 10 predicted proteins | sample M150021515metaG_FD_203919 | JGI IMG/M metagenome (GOLD analysis project Ga0315324, IMG submission 203919) | Ammonia-oxidizing marine archaeal communities from Monterey Bay, California, United States - M1 500m 21515 | ecosystem: Environmental > Aquatic > Marine > Intertidal zone | place: USA...
TGAGCCCTCTGCCCCCCGCACGGTCCTCCCATATTGCTAAAGACTTGAACGCGCGCATTTCCCATAGGACCCCCTTGCATCATTCCAAATGGACCCCCTTGCATACTTCCCATTTGATTTCCCATAAACATCTGCGCAAATGGATCTTCCCCGCCAAAAAAATGCTTGAAAATATCATGCGGATTAATTTGAATTCCTTCTAACCCACCCATTCCACCCATGTCATATCGCCGGCGTTTATCCTCATTCGATAATACCTCATATGCCTCCGCAATCTCCTTGAATTTCTCTTCTCCATCGGGATTTTTATCCGGATGATATTTTACCGCCAACTTACGATACGCTTTTTTTAGTTCATCCGCACTAGCCTTCTTATCTACGCCAAGTATTTGATAATAATCGGGCATATATATTATAACCTAATCATATATTTATATATATTATTATATGAATTTAAATAGCGGACTTATTGTGAATAAGAATGTTACATTGGATATATTAATAAACATTACAACTGAACCACACACCCCTCACACACCTGCGCGTGCCCGCATTCATCAAACACCACCTTTTTCTTACTATTATCCATACAAACCGCACAATCTACATCGGTAAATATCGTATTCTTGATATTTATATTGGAATACCCATTACAGATGGGACATTTTTTATGAATAATATACTCGCATGAAGTCGTCTTATCATGTCCATTACCACCACAAAGACTACAATGGTGAGCAATTTGTTGATGGCTCCAAGGGAACTGACACGTTTCAATTTGACAGTGTAAACTTGGAGGGATGTTTTGTGAAGATGCCATAAAGTTATTGTATAAGGTGTTCTTGTCATTATCATAGAGGCATTCATACCTCCCATGCCCATATTTTTGACAATTGCCACATTGGTGATAGAAGGTAAGATGAGTGTCACTATAACGGCATCCACGTACTTTGCAAGGCATGATTTGCAATATGGAATATGTTATGTATTGAATTCAATTATCTGGAATATGTCCAAAGGTCCTGTTTTGGAGACATATATATATAAAAATTGAACCGATTTAAATATAATAGTCCAAGGTAGCATAAGATGACCTCATTAGAACAGAAATATCAGAAGAAAACCGACAAGGAGCATGTGTTGGATAATCCGGGAACCTATACGGGTTCTATGGAGCCGACTGATATGGACGCATATGTTCTAGAGGAGGGGAAGATTGTTCATAAGGAATTAAAGAATATCATTATGGGATTATATAAGTTGTTTGATGAGGCGATTGTCAATTGTAGGGATCATGCCATCAGGCAAGCACAAGCCCTCGCGCAGAACAAGCAAGATATTATTCCCCTCACCTACATTCATATTGATATTTCCGACGAAGGAGTTATTACGTTTACTAATGATGGCAATGGAATAGATGTGGCGGAACATCCTACGCATAAATTGTGGATTCCCGAAATGATATTCTTTCACCTTCGTACTGGGACCAATTACGATAAAAAAGAACAACGAATTGTAGGTGGTCAGAATGGGTTTGGTTCCAAACTGATTTTCATTTGGTCTGAATGGGGCAAGATCGAAACGGTAGATCATATCCGAAAGCTAAAATACGTTCAGGAATGCTCCAACAACCTAGACGATAAAACGAAACCTAAAGTAACCAAATGTTCCAAAAAACCATACACTACCATCTCGTTTAAACCCGATTACAAACGTCTGGGAATATCCAACTTATCCCCAGATATGATATCCTTATTCAGACGCAGAGTATATGATATTGCAGCAGTAACAGAGAAGTCTATTAAAGTTAAATATAATGGTACTGTGCTACCAACGAAGCATTTTCAACAGTATGTGGAGCTTTACATTGGTAAAAAGACGGAATCGAAACGAATTTACGAGAAGCATTCCGACCGATGGGAATATGTCGTGTGTTTATCCCCGAATGACGAATTCACACAAGTATCATTTGTCAATGGCATCTTTACTTCCAAAGGAGGGAAGCATGTAGAATATGTATTGAATCAAATCATCAAGAAAATCCAAGCATATATTCTCAAGAAAAAGAAAATAGAAGTAAAACCTACTACCATCAAGGAACAATTAATGCTGTTCTTGCGATGTGATATTAATAATCCGTCTTTTGATAGCCAGACAAAAGACTATATGGCCAGTCCTCAAACCAAATTTGGTACTACGTGCAAAGTAAGTGATGAATTTTGCGAGAAGATTGCTAAATTGGGAGTAATGGAGGCAGCATGTGAACTTACCGCAGTAAAAGATAAAAAGTCAGCCAAAAAAACGGATGGCTCTAAAACGCGGTCTATTCGTGGCATACCTAAATTAGTAGATGCTAACTTTGCCGGTGGACCTAAATCCGGTCAGTGCACCATCATTCTATGTGAGGGAGATTCAGCCAAAGCGGGAATCATTTCTGGTATGGTGAAGGAAGATCGCAATGTATATGGAGTGTATCCGATGAGGGGTAAACTATTTAATGTGCGTGGAGAGAATATCAAGCGCATTAGTGAAAATAAAGAGATTATAGAATTAAAGAAAATCCTAGGATTAGAGACCAATAAGGAATATCATTCCTTAGAGGAACTCCATAAGTCGCTACGCTATGGTAATATCCTCTTTATGACGGATCAGGATTTAGATGGTTCTCACATTAAAGGCTTAGGTATTAACCTATTCCAGTCACAATGGAAATCATTAGTAGAGTTGGGTATTATTGGATTTATGAATACCCCCATTTTAAAAGCGACGAAAGGGTCAAAGACGATTGACTTTTATAATGATGGAGAATATGAATTGTGGAAGACCGATAATGAAGAAGGTAAAGGCTGGAAGGTCAAATATTACAAAGGTTTAGGAACGAGCACTGGAAAAGAATTCAAAGAGTATTTTAAACATAAGAAAATAGTGACCTTTACACATACCCCTGCGAGTGATGATGCGATTGATAGGGTATTTAATAAGAAGCGCGCGGATGACCGAAAGGAATGGTTAGGACAATATGACCGCACCGCGTATCTAAATACCTCCCAACTAAGCGTGTCGTATGAAGAGTTTATTGATAGCGAACTGATTCACTTTTCCAAGTATGATTGTGATAGATCGATACCGAATGTGATGGATGGTTTGAAAACGAGTCAGCGTAAAATCCTCTATGCGGCGTTCAAGAAGAAATTGACGACTGATATTAAAGTAGCACAATTTAGTGGCTATGTATCGGAGCATAGTGCGTATCATCATGGGGAAGCGAGTTTGAATGGTGCGATTGTAAATATGGCGCAAGATTTTACAGGGTCTAATAATATTCATTTGTTGATGCCTAATGGACAATTTGGGTCTAGATTGCAAGGTGGTTCAGACAGTGCAAGTGAGAGATATATCTTTACGCATTTGAATCCATTAACTCGTACCATCTTTAATGAATCGGATGATGCCATTTTAGATTATTTGGATGATGATGGCACAGCAGTAGAACCCATTTATTACGCACCAATTATCCCATTGATACTGGTAAATGGCGCGAAAGGTATTGGCACGGGGTTTAGCACCGATATTATGCCGCATAATCCAGCAGATATCATCAAATGTATCTACCAGATGCTAGATGGTGTACAACCTGAAAAGCATTCATTAATTCCTTATTATAGAGGGTTTCAAGGAACCATTACCGCCCTCACAAAAACCAAATTCCTCATTAAAGGATGCTATGAAGTAGTTGGCGCCGATAAAATCCGAATCACCGAACTCCCTATTGGGTCTTGGACGGACGATTATAAAAAGCATTTGGAAAATATGATAGATGCCAAGAAGTATGTGAAGGATTACAATGACATGTCAACGAATGTGTTGGTAGATATGACGGTGACATTTCACAAGGGAATGTTAAAGAAGTTGCAGGCGATGAAGGGTGATTATGAGTGTGGTGGATTAGAGAAGACAATGAAGTTATATACTACGAATACGAATACAAATATGCATTTATTTGATGCGGAGGATCATTTGAAAAAGTATGAGTGTGTGGAGGATATTATAGCAGATCATTATGCAAAGAGATGGAAGATGTATGAGGAGAGAAAGGCGTATATGCTAAAGATTCTGCAGGAGCAACTGAGTTTGTTATCGAATAAGGCGAAATATATCATGGAGTTGTTGGATAATACGATTGATTTGAGACGTAAGAAGAAGGACGAGATAGAGAATATGCTAAAGGAAAAGGGGTATAATCAAGTAAAGGATAGTTTCCATTATTTGATTAAGATGCCGATGGATGCGGTGTCGGAAGAAAATGTGGAGAAAATAATGAAAGAAAAGGGAGAGAAAGAGGAGGCTTTGGCTAAACTAAAGAAGCAGACGATTAAACAGATGTGGAAGTTGGATTTGGAGAGATTGGAGACGATGCTTTAATGATAAAGGTTTATAGCGAATTCTTTAGTTATATATATGCAGCACATACCTACAATCATTTTAAATAGTAAAGGAATACAAAGATAAAACACCATCATTCCACTAAAAAAGATAATACCTACTACATTATTAGTGTTACAAATTATACATGACTGAGATTTTAATGATAGTTTTTTATTATTGGCGTCCCATCTATTCCAATCATTGAAATAGGAAGAGATTTTACGATCAGTTTTAAAGGATAATGGGTTTTCGTAATAAGCGAGTTCCGTTTCAGTATTATAGGGAAAGTCTGGTGCTTTAGGAATAAGGTCATAATAATTTTCGGTGAAACATTCTTTACATAAATGATGGGAACACGTAGGTAAAAGATAGCATACGCCTTGTGTAAAACAATTGCAGCACTCGGATTCGTTAGATTGTATGGAATAAAATGATAATTGTCCGTTTTTATAAAAGGAACATAGAAGGAAACATTTAGCACAATGCCCGTTAAAGCATTCTGTATGGGTAATCGTCTGACTACATAGTACAAAATTGGTACACTTCATATATATAGAGTAAAGGATATACTTTTAATTTTATTTTTTTTATTTTATGTTAAGATTATTGAATATTCTTACCTAAAATCCGAAATGAGGTTGCAAACTGGAACTGGGACCGTCACCACCGTTGGCCATGACTGGGTGGTCAATTGGCGTAGCTAACGTAGAGATATCAGTTAGGTATTTATAGTAACCTTTGGCCTCACCATAAACTTGTGGTATGCAGTAATCTAAAACGGTTTGATTTAGTTCATTAATTTGGATATTAAAATCGTGGCATTGATTTTTGGCATAGGAGAGAAAGGTTGATCGCATAATTATTTTAAGTGTATCGGTGCATTGGTTACCTATAGTGTATCGTCCTTTAGACATATGGAAAACCCCGTTAATAATACTAGTTTGTAGTAGTTGGATATTGTCTTTGCCAAAGAATCGTCGTGATAATTCATTCTCGGACCAATTACCAATTAAAGGATCTCTATATTCGGTCACTCTAGAATCACATGAGATTCTATCGTACATGGAAAATAGTTTATTTGTATCTGGACAATTAATATTTACTCGTCCGTTCATATATATATTTGTTTGATAAAATAAATATATGTATTTATTTTATATGAGTTATCAAAATATCGTCATGAGTATATTTGCGATAGTATTAGTAATTATATTAGTTATTTATGGGGTAATGCTATATAATGCCTCTTCAACAGATATATACCCCCCCGTACAAGCGAATTGTCCGGATTGGTGGGTAAGTAAAAGTCAAACGAGTAAAAACGAGTGTATAAATGAGAAAAATATAGGAAGTCATACCTGTAATAATACCATGAATTTTGATACGGATGAATGGAAAGGGGCGGATCATATATGTAAAAAGAAAAAGTGGGCGGAATCATGTGATTTAACTTGGGATGGAATAACGAATTCTACAATGAAATGCTAAATTAAAAGGTATCTTTTTCAAATGTATCTCTGGAATCATTGGTAACAGCGCTTTCACATGGCTAAGGTCCTTTCAGTTGCTTATATAATATAAGATCATTGCTTAATATGTTATCTAGTTTCAGTAATATATCGGTATTAGATATATTAGTAATGAATTGAGATTTAGATTGAGTATTAATAGGTACCTTATTGAGTTGAATTGGTGTTATTTTAAATTTATTAGCAATATAATTTCTAATCCATTCTTTAAAACTATCAAGGTTTTCATATAAAAAAATATGATCAACCTTAATTTCATTATTGAGGGTGATGTATTCACTCTGTATTTTTGGTATTGCCCAACTATTAAGTGATCTATTATGAATAGAATCTATTAGATCCTCTATCTTATCATCCCAGGAATCTTCAAATCCCTTGTGAAATTTAGTATAATTATACAAGGATTCAAACCAATCATATGGCTTTCTAATAAGGGTAACAATAGTATATTCATGTAAATTAGGGACATTTATATCAGGTAAGGTAGCATGTACATGGATATTAGATAGAGGTGTATCATAGTTATCTATATAGGCCTGAAAATACTCACCCGCTGTTTTAGGAATTCTTATATATATTAATTTTAAATTTGGATATACTGGCATATAATAAGTACTAAGTTAATATAACATAAAAATATACGAGTATTTTTAGTTATGGAGATTTTAAAAAAAATCGATTATATTATCGACAATTATGAAAACAAGGCAATAAAACACGGTATCTATATTTATGGTAATAATGGTATAGGCAAAACAACTTATATAAAAGACCTATTAAAAGAAAAGTATGACTGTATATGGTACACCGCAATGGACAAAATCACCAAATTAACGATAGAAAATTTGACAAACAACAACATAGCGAACAATAGTATCATGACTAGTTTTAACCGAATCAAAAAGAACAATGTGATTATTATTGATGATATAGAAAATATTCATTATACGGACAAAAATATATTGAATTTATTAGTTAAATTAATTCGTCCCAAAAAAACCAAAAAACAACTCATAGAATGCTATTCTCTAAATCCCATTATATTTATAGCGAATAAAATAACAGATAAAAAAATTAATGACCTAATAAATGTTACGTTTCCTATCGAAATAAAAGACAAATCAGAAGACTTTTGTAGAAAAATAATACTTGCTACATTTCCACAAATAAATAAGAAGTATATGAATAGTATCTTAACATTTAGCAATAATAATTTAAGCAAATTAATGGAAATGCTTCATCTCTATAAACATAATGTACTGATACACGGAAATTTAAATTACGTTGCTAATAATAATACAAAGGACATAACTAGGAACATTCTATTAAACGATTGTAAGTTAAAAAACTTTAATAGTATGATAAGCGAGGGGGATAGAACCATTATATCGTTGTTATATCATGAAAATAGTAGCACTATTATAGATACATTGCCGAACCCGACAAAAATACTGTTATATTCCAAAATGCTTGATAATTTGTGTCTATGTGATTATATCGATAGATTTATTTTTCAAAAACAACTGTGGGAATTAAATGAATTAAGTAATATCATTAAAATATTTTATAATAATTTAATATTGCGTAAAACAATACGGGTAGATAAGATTAAAGACATTACCTTTACAAAAGTATTAACAAAATATTCATCGGAATATAATAATTATGTATTTTTGGCAAAATTAAGTAAACTATTATCGTGCAATAAAAAAGATATTTATATCATTATTAAAGATAGTAATAAATTATTTAATAGGTTACATAAACTTTATCATGATTCGTCTGAGTTAGATTCTGCTAGTTGTCTTTGACGTTCATAAAATTTGTCAATGACAGATGGATTTAGGCGAACCCCTCGGTGGCGTTCATATTGTTCGGGTGTATCATAATACATTTTATATGGGTCGGTCCTACCTAATGCGCCAATACTATCATGGACAATAAATAGTTTTTTGGCATCTGGGTGATTTTTTCTCACTGGATATGGGTGCCGCGATACACCATTATAACAATATCCGTTACTTGTAGGAGAATATATTTGTCCGAGATGTTCCAGTTTCTGTTCTTTAGCCAAATGGTCATAGTCTTCTGAACACATATCCCATTCAGGCTCAGTCAGGTCATGAGCATAGTTGTGTTTTTGCGTGTAGTCAGTAGTAGTAGTAGTTTGGGCCATAGTTATAAATACCTATGATAGAATATTCATTTCAATTTTTTCGCATTATTTCGCAATTTAATATTGGTATTTTGCAAATCTTTCATAATGTTCGCTGCTTCCATATTAGTTAACTGTTTAGTCTCTCCATTTGGCATTTGTATCTTCCACATCCCCATCATTTTTTCTAATTCGCTATTTTTCTTTCTTTCTTGTTGTAATAAAGTATCTGTTTCCTTTATTTTTTCATTTAAGGCCATTATATCTTGATGCTGTTTTTGCAGTATTTCAGTAATCTGTTGAGGCGATATTTTTTGTGGTTCTTGTCCAGGCACTTGCATTATGAAGTCTCCGCCGCCACCTCCTCCATGCTGCTCTGCCATACGCCGTCTCTCTTCTTCTATACTAATCATTTGTTTTAATACATCAGGCTTCATCTCTGGTTTACCAGGTTTATACCCCTCTAATTCGGTGTCTATCTTTTCCATAAACCATTTTTTTATACTGGATTCTTTCACAAAATCGTCCACCGTTTTATCACTAACTTTAGATACGGGGGTAGGACCACCTGCTAATAACTTTTTTTTATCAAAAGTATTTTGCGTATGAGAGAATACCAAAATGGTTTGCTTCGGATCTAATTGTACCATCGGAATACTATAGGATTTAAGGAACTCCTTCTCTTCTGCTAAACATTTTTCATCATTATATTTGGTAATCTGTAACAGTTCTTTCTTGAAAGCGAAGGTACCCGCTGTAGCATGGTTAGGGCCATATGGTCCAAATTGCCACATTTGAGAGATATGCTTAAAATAAATATATATCTCACTCGCACCTGCTACTAAATGTTTACTATTGGTTAGCATACTTACTGCGTGTGATATGCGCGTAGGTGGATAGTAATCATCATCATCCATATATACAATGATATCACCCTTTGCCTTTTGATGCATTAAATTCCTCTTTTTTCCTAAAGTCATTTTGTTTTCATAAGAAAAATAGTTAACATTCGGATGGTCCTTGACTAAATCATCTATTTTATCCGTCCCATCATCTATAATAATCCACTCAATTCTCTCTTTAGGATATATTTGATGATCAAAACATTTTAGCATTGAGGGTATAAATGGACGTCTATTATAAGTAGGAGTACATACGCTTACCATGGGCAAACGTTTAGTGGGTTTTCTATTCTTTTTAGCCATTTATATTAGATAGATTATATATTTAATTGTGTTTTTAACAGTATTTATTTTGAAACAGAGTGAAATATTTGCATAATTCCATTGAATAGTAATATTACACCAATAACACCCGCGACTATACCAACGCCGCTAGTAAAATTTGCGTCCATGGTTATTGATGCGCTGTAATAAATGACTAGTATCATTAAAAACATAATAAACTGGATATTTTGTTTATATATGTCTATAATAACACTTAATATGCTGGTATAATGTTTTTTAATATTATCACTTAGAGGAGGAAAATATCGGTGAGATGTTATGGAACTCTCTGAAGCGTTATAATAAGCCATCTCAATAATAGGATAAAAAATCCACAAGAACATACTAAGAGGTATATAACTCCACCATAGTAGTATTCCGACAAAAAAGGCTACAAACGCTACAATAACTTGAAATAAACAGGTTAGTAGGTACCATATTCCTTGTACAACCCAGTTTCCAACTACGGAAATAAACGGCGTCCAATACCATCCAAAAATATCCCCACAATTATATATATCACCACTAGGATAATGTTCGAACAACATGGCATATATCCCCCACATCATTGAGTACAAGAAAGTAAAAAATGCTATAATTGCAAATACTAACCAACCTAACAATAATAAAAACTTTATACAAATTTGGTACCAAAGGGAAGCAGTTGTAGAACTTTGATATATAAGAACCGAATTCCAAAAAGATAACATTTTAAAACCTTGTCTGTATCCCCACATAATAAAAGTTATAATGGAAAAAAAATAAGATAAGTAGGTATCTTTACTAATGGCATCATTACAACCTCCACCAGTCGTCGGTTCAGGTTGACAGTTTTGTGGTATAGCGATATAATTATATGGAGGTAACGCTGTATTTTTATCTATTCTAAAAAACCGGGGAATAACTCTATCTATCATTTTGTCCGATTCACCATTACGCATAATATCATACACAGATGGTGCCTTTTGCCGTTGTCTTTTGCGTTCTTTTATAGTTGCCTTACCGTCGCTGTCATATTTTTTATTAAAACTTTTTTTAAAATCATTGGCCGAAATAAAATAATATGGGGCATTTTCTATAATATCGCCGAAGGCTATATTAGGATCTGCCAATCGTTCAAAGAAATGAATAAATAGACAATTAAATGATATATAGCCAAATAACTTAAGCGAGTTAACACCTATAGTCTTTAACCAATCACCATAACTGGTTATAAATTCTGAACTAAATATAGGAGTGTTTGTATCCATGATATATACTAATTAGAAAATACCAAACCAACATTACCACCTATAAATTTAATAATATTATATCGTTCTTCCATAAAAACTATTTCAAATCTATATTTGAAGTTGTTGTCGTATAACTGTACGACCCCAATTTGTTCGCTTAATTGTGTTCTCTCATCTTTTCTACATATCGTAGAAAAGGTATTATCTTTATTCAATGGAGGACTAATTGTTGTTAATTCTAATTCTATTTTTTTAAATCTAGAGTAATTGATCGATCCAGTAGGCTGTACATTTGTAGGGTTTGTATCTAGCGTATAATTATAGCAATATAAACCATCTTTAGCTGCCCCACTAGTCCGAGTATATTTTTCTATATAATTATATATCCCTTCATCCATTAAATTCTCTCTATATTTTCCATCCACAATTATACCAGC
>Ga0315324_10000784_pt1 | contig 10975 bp, 10 predicted proteins | sample M150021515metaG_FD_203919 | JGI IMG/M metagenome (GOLD analysis project Ga0315324, IMG submission 203919) | Ammonia-oxidizing marine archaeal communities from Monterey Bay, California, United States - M1 500m 21515 | ecosystem: Environmental > Aquatic > Marine > Intertidal zone | place: USA...
GACCTTGTCAGATCTCTTTAATGAGTTTATGGATTATTGTCTGGCACATGATTTCCCGATTGAAGGGTTGCACTGTGAAACAGGGCCGGGCGTATGGGAGGCGGCCATTGCGGTTGATGATGCGCTCGCCGCCGCTGATAAGGCTGTCCTGTTCAAGACCTTTGCCAAAGCCTTCTTCCAGAAAAGGGGCATGATTGCGACTTTTATGGCTAAGTGGTCTATGGATTATCCAGGCCAAAGTGGTCACGTTCACCAGTCGCTGCTGTCGAGGGAAGACGGCCGGAATGTTTTCTTTGATGCAAACGAACCTCATTCAATGAGTGCGACCATGCACCATTATGTTGGCGGGCTTCGCCGTTACATGAAGCCACTGCTCGCGGTGACTTCCCCAACAATCAACAGTTATACGCGACTTGTTAAGGGTGCCTGGGCGCCTACTGCGGCAACCTGGGGCGTGGAGAACAGAACGGTAGCTCTGCGGGTAATTGAAGGATCTGATAAGTCGCAGAGGGTGGAGTTTCGAGTTGGGTCAGCTGATGCGAACCCCTACCTGGTTGGAGCAGCGAATCTGGCAGCCGGGCTTACGGGTATTTCCGAGAAACAGGATCCAGGGGGTGCGGTCGTTGGCAACGCCTATGATTTGCAGGATGAATTACCAGAACATTATCAGTTGTGCGGTAATCTTAGAGAGGCCAATCGTGAATTTGTGAATTCAGAGGTTGCCACCCGGATGTTTGGCGATACTTTCGTGGAGCACTATGCGGCGTCACGCGACTGGGAGGTTCGCGAATACGAGCGAGCTGTAAATGACTGGCAGCTGCGTCGATACTTTGAAATCATTTAAGGGATATACCGTTCGATAATGAAAATAGGAATACTTCAGGCGGACTCTGTACTGGATCAGTTCCAGCCATATCACGGTGATTATCCGGGCATGATTGCGGGAATCCTGGGTCAAGCGGCAACCGAATTAAATCTGGAGACAGAGTTCAGGAACTATGACGTTGAACACGGGATCTATCCTGATGCCATTGATGAATGCGACGGCTATGTCATCACGGGTAGTAAAAAGAGCGTGTATGACGATGAGCCCTGGATAGCTGCCTTAAAAGAATACACGCGCGAGTTGCACGGTGCAGAGAAAAAACTGGTTGGATTTTGCTTCGGGCACCAATTAGTCGCTGAGGCGCTGGGAGGGAAGACGCTTGGGGCAGAAGTAGGATGGTGTGTTGGTGTCCATGAGAGTGAAATTATCCAGTCGCGCTGGTTCATGGACGACGAAGAACTGGATCCGTTTACGCTGATCGTTTCACATAAGGATCAGGTCATTCAATTACCGGAAGGCGCTCAATTGCTGGCATCAGCAGCGCAGTGCCCGAACAGTATGTATTGCATTGGCGATCATATATTTACCATGCAGGGTCATCCTGAGTTCGCGCAAGAGTATTCGAGAGACCTGATGGACATGCGGCAGGAAATTCTTGGTGCAGAAACCTATAACGTGGGCGTCGCGTCTCTTGATAAACCCCTGATGCGGGAGGTGGTTTCTCGCTGGATCATTCGCTTTATGAAAGGTAAACCTGCGGCTGATTAATCTTTATAATCCTGCTTTTTTGCAAAATAACCGGCAGGAATCCTATGAGTTGGCAATCACGATTTGAAGAGATAATCACCAACAAGATATTTGAGTTTTTCATTATCTTTGTCATTGTGGCATCTGCGCTGATTGAAAAGCAGCAACGGGATAACCCTGATTCAGGGCCATAACCAGGCTGCACCCCGGACACCTGATGAGTCTCCATGTTGAGCCTGAACGATGCGCGTGCCCACATGATCTGAGAAAACATACTTCCCGAGTCTGGAGTGCACTTCCTGATAGAGCCTTTCGATATTGGATACTCCGCCACCAAGTACACTGGTGTCCGGATCCAGTATGTTGATCACACCAGCGAGAGCACCTGCGAGCTGTTCAAAGTACCCGTCCAATACCTGTCTTGCCATTGACTCACCGCTGACATCCAGCGCCGCGATCTCCCGGGCGGAAAGCGTTTTCCGTGAGTGAGTTGCATAGGTTTTAGCGAGTCCTGGACCAGAGATCCAGGTTTCGACACAATTCAGGCGGCCGCAGAAACATTCCCTGCCGCGTTTCAGGTCTTCCATTTCCGGCATTGTATTGTGGCCCCACTCGCCGCTGACCCCACTCGGGCCTTGTACCAGCTTGCCATTAACCACAATTCCACCCCCTACGCCGGTTCCGAGAATAACGCCAAAGACGACAGGGCTATCTTTCCCTGCACCATCAGAAGCCTCGGAAAGGGCAAAGCAATTTGCATCGTTAGCTAATCTCACGGCGCGATCCAGGTGTTGCTCCAGATCACCCAGTAGGTGTTTGCCATTAAGGCAGGTACTGTTGGAGTTTCGCATCACAGGTGACAGGGGAGAAACAGACCCCGGCGTGCCAATACCAATCGGCAGGTGCTTGTCGTCAGTTAACAGAGCGATGAGAGCCGAAATCGCGTCCAGAATGCCTGGGTAATCTTCCTGAGGAGTTGGGAGTCGTTCCCTGCGTTTTATGTCTCCGGCCGAGTCCAGCAGAACACCTTCTATTTTGGTGCCTCCCAGATCAATACCAATACGGTTAGATGCCTGATTCAAGTCGCAGCACTTCACTGTTTAAAGCGCCATTATAACGCCTAATCAGCGCCCGGATCACTCGGGGTTGATCTCGTCGTAGTGTGTGGGTTCGTCTTCAAGAATCAGGTAGGCCAGGCCGTAAGCCATCAGAACACTTGGGGCGTGAATGAGCAGGCCAATGACTGCGGCTAACCTTACCCAGAAGTGGGGGATGTCAAGATACCTTGCAACTCCAGAGCAAACTCCACCGAGTTTCCTGTGGTCGGCGTTCAGATAAATTTCCTGCCTGTCGTTAAATAGGTCTTTCATTTTGCTTCTTCCTGCTGTGGACGAAAGGATCGTTACTGATAAAGCATTTATTGGTCGTCATGGCGCGCTAGTGGTACCTCACGAAAATCAGGTTCTTGTCGGTCATCGTATCAGCGCGAACGTCGTTACTATCTGCTGAACAGTGATACCGGAACGAACATGATTCGCCGCAAATATGCCTGGTGAAACGACGAACAGGGTCAATAACGTCGCTGAGATCCAGTTCATTCTGCGCCTGAAATATTTTGCGGCTGTACTCATGTTGGCTCCAATGTTGTTCAACCTACGGTCAGTCAGTCGCTGACTGCTTAACGCTTTATGTAGTCCTTGGCATAATTAGTTCACTTTCCATGCCAACTTTTACTTCGGCAGCTAACCACCTGAATATTATAAAAATAATTATCATGTGGTTCGAATGGCGGTGGCGTCTGGGGGGCGAATTGAATCAGATTCACGAAAGAATAGTGATACTCGCCAATCGCCTCAGGCGTGGGCTTGTGGGTGTATACTTGGCGGCGTATACATCAGTTTATTGACGGCAGTTTAATGAATGGAGCGATGAGTCTGCTTAAGACGTTGACCAACAATGGTGTTGACGTATGTTTTACCAATCCCGGAACTTCCGAAATGCATATGGTTGCGGCTATAGGACAAACTGGAGGAATGCGGTCGATATTGAGTTTGTTCGAAGGTGTTTGTACAGGTGCCGCCGATGGCTATGGGCGTATTGCAGGCAAACCGGCCTGTACGCTTTTGCACCTTGGACCTGGTTTGTCTAACGGTTCAGCTAATCTGCACAATGCCAGGAAAGCTAATTCGCCGGTGATCAACCTGATTGGCGATCATGCAACTTACCATAAGAAATATGATGCGCCGCTTAACTCGGATGTTATTGGGCTGGCAACGCCTGTTTCGCACTGGGTTAGAAGTGTTGCTGATGCTGTTTCTTTGCCTGGTGATGCGGCAGATGCAGTGGTTGCTGCGAATGTAAAACCGGGACAGATAGCGACCCTGATCGTGCCAGCTGATTGCGCCTGGGATGAATCGGTTGATCCTATTGCTGAAAGGGAAATGCCGTCGGCACCTCGAGTGAATGAGCATTCGATCACTAGAGCGTCTGAAATGCTTGGTAATGGCAAGCCGACCGTAATCCTGATGTCAAACCTTGCCCTGACAGAACAATCGCTTCGATTCGCGGACCAGGTGGCGCAGCATTCAAACGCCCGGGTGTTTTGCGATACGTTTACTTCAAGGTTGCCGCGGGGCGAAGGCCGCAGCAGTGTAGAGCGCCTTGCATATTTCGCCGAGCAGGCGACTGTACAAATTGCTCATGCTGAGCAACTGATTACGGTCGGCACCAAAGCACCTGTTGGGTTTTTTGCGTATCCGGGCAAGGTCAGTGAGTTCTATCCTGAGGGATGTGAGATTCATACCCTCGCGGATGTGCATGAAGATGCTGAAGCTGCACTGCAAGGGTTGGTGGCCGAACTGGGCGCACAAAACCAGACCTTAAGGCTGAACCCGCTCAGGCATCCTGGCTTGTCGAGTGGTGAAATCAATCCGGAAAGTATTGCTCGTGCGTTTTCGGAGTTCCTGCCCACGGATGCGATTGTAGTTGATGAAAGTGCCACGGCTGGGTTTTTAACCTACCCGTTAACTGAAACCGCAGAACCCCACGATTGGTTGTCGCTGACTGGTGGGTCGATCGGTTATGGCTTACCAGCATCAATTGGTGCGGCAGTTGCGAGGCCGGAGGCCAAGGTTGTGTGTCTGCATGGTGATGGTGGTGCTATGTATACGATCCAGTCTTTGTGGACGATGGCGAGAGAGCAGCTCGATATCTGTATTGTCATTTTTGCTAACCGCAAGTACCAGATTCTTCAGATAGAGCTGGCCAGGGTTGGCGCCCAGTCGATGAACAAGAAAACCCTCGATATGCTGGACCTGTCCAATCCTGATCTTGATTTTGTTGGCCTGGCTAACAGTATGGGCGTGGCCGGATACAAGGCAACTACGGCGAATGAGTTCAACCTGATGTTTGAGCGTGCCATGAAAGAGCCAGGCCCAAGATTGATTGAAGCAATACTGGATGTTGATGTGTCGGGGTTGGGCTAGGTGATTACCCAGGTGATTAGCCGCCGAACTCTGGTGACAATTTCGGAGCAACGTGAGTAATCTCGACAAACTTCGCGCACTTTCTGTCTGAATTGCTCTCAGACTCCGAGTGGGGGTACTGGTCGGGTATCGTCATTAATCGGGGGTTTTCCGAGTTTGCGATTTCGGGCCTGGAGCGCAGTTGCTTGTTATTTTCTACGAAAGTCCCGGAATGGGTGCTGAGTGATCTTCAGGAGGCCCCTGATCAACTCTTGATGAACAGCTTTGAAAGCCGGGTGTCAACCGAGTGGCAGAGCTTTCGCGCGCTCGATGGGCTCAGGAAGTTCGGCTTCATCAAACAACAACTCTTTCCGGATGCCACTTATATGCGTGCCAGGTGTAAAAGTACGCCATTGCTATTGGCCTACCTGAAACGACTTTTTTCAGGGTTGATTAAAAGGCTAAGTTGAAGCGGTGCTGATCTGTACTGCCAATAATATAGCAGTCCTAACTGCTTCCACCCTGAATTTGAACCCTGGCATTGAACCCTGATGTTTAAGCCCTGCCGGCGGTCAAAGAGTCCGGAATGGCGCTTCAAATGCCGCCAACTGCTGCGGTTCAACCTCTGCGACAAATAGCTTTGCTCTGCTATAGCGTTGCAGAGGTTGAATCTTGCCAGGGTAGTCCCATCAGGAATTCGAGGTAGGCACCTCATTAAAGGGTATGCCCTTATCGACCCTAATATCCTGGGGCAAGCCCAGGACTCGCTCGGCGATGATATTGGCCATGATTTCATCCGTACCACCTGCGATTCGTAAACCGGGTGAAGCCATGTAGGTTGCCTGGAACATGCCTGCCGCGTCGGACAGTTCAGGGTCCCAGATGGCGCCGCCTGATTCCAGCAGGTCCAGTGCGAAAGAAGCCATGTCCTGTTGTTTTGGCGCTCCTACCAGTTTGCCGATTGAGTTTTCAGGCCCAGGAATTTCGCCGCGAGACAGTGCGGTCATCGATCGATAGCCATTGAACTTAAGGCCGGACTCTTGCGCGTACCAGGTGGCAAGTTGTGCTCGAACATTCTTGTCTTTAATGGCAGGTGCATCGTCAATATTCACCCTTGTTGCAAGATCAAAGACGGAATCGAAGTTGACACCACCGCCGCCGCCACCGATGGAAGCACGCTCGTTCATCAGGGTCGTTAGTGCTACCTGCCATCCTTGGCCAACAGCGCCCAGGCGTTGGGAATCGGATACACGGACGTCAGTGAAGTAGACCTCGTTGAAGTTCGCGCCGCCGGAAATCTGTCTGATTGGCTTCACTTCGATACCTGCCGATTTCATATCGATGAAAAAGTAAGTCAGCCCCTGGTGTTTTGGCGCAGTGGGGTCGGTACGAAGTACCAGGACACCATAATCCGAATAGTGTGCGCCCGAAGTCCAGATCTTCTGGCCGTTGATGATCCAGTCGTCGCCATCTTTTTCTGCTCTTGTGCGAAGTGCAGCGAGGTCTGAACCACCTGCAGGTTCACTAAATAACTGGCACCAGACGTCTTCGCCACTGGCTAGTTTCGGTATGTAGTTTTTATTTTGTTCGTCTGTCGCCCAGGTCATCATGGTTGGGGCGCACATACCGTGACCGATACCAAAAATGCTGTCAGGCGTATCGAAATTCGATTCTTCCTGATTCCAGATCACCTGGTCAATGGCGCTTGCATCACGTCCGCCATGCTCCTTTGGCCAGCGAATACATGCCCAACCCGCATCATATTTTCGCTTCTGCCAGAGCTTGGCTCGACCAATATAGTCCAGACCTTTCAGTTCGTCTGGTGTCGGGATGTTTGCTGATAGCCAGGTTTTGACTTCCTCTCGGAATGTCGCTTCTACCGCCGTGTCGTTAAAATCCATGTCCTTCTCCTAAAATTTTTGTCCTGCAACCGTCCTCGGTTACTAAGCTGCGCGCTGCTTTTCGATGGCTGTAATAAGTTTGTCCTGCCAGGTCGCTTCGCTTCCGATATTTGTTGCGAGCAGCTTGGAGCGCCGGTAGGGAAACTGGCAATCGAATTCCCAGGTGAATCCCATACCTCCGTGGGTCTGGACGTTCTCCTTGGAAGCGTAATAGTAGGCCTGAATGGCAGAAACCCTCGCCGTGGCGGCAGCAATGGGTAGTTCATCGGCATCAGTGCTGATTGCCCAGGCGCCGTAGTAACAGTTAGATCGGGCAAGGGTGTTTTTCACATAGATGTTGGCAAGCTTGTGCTTGATAGCCTGGTAGGTGGCAATCGGGCGACCGAATGCGAACCGGCCCATGGCGTATTCCTTGGCCATGTTCAGTGCAGTATCACAGCCACCAACCTGTTCCCAGGCAAATAGCACGGCGGCGCGATTGAGTATTGATTGAACATGCGACCAACCTTCGCCGTCATTACCCAGTAACTGTGCACCGGCAGCATTGAGGGTCAATTTTGCATGTGAGCGGCTCGGGTCAATGGTGGTGATACTCTCACGAGAAACCCCGTCCTGGTCGAGGTCCACTATATACAGACTCGCGCCATCTCCTTTATCCGATGTTGCGACCACAATCGCGAAATTTGCGATATCTCCATCGGCCACTGGAATCTTTACCCCGGTGATTGATGAGCCGTCTGCTTTTGTTGTCAGTGATGCCGGGCTGGTCTGTCCTGCTGATTCGCCTAGGGCGAAACAACCGATCGAGGTCCCGGCAGCCAGACCAGGCAAATAAGCCTGTTTTTGTTCTTCTGAACCGGCAGCCAGGATTGCCTCCGTCGCCAGATAAACAGAAGAAGAAAACGGGATGGGCGCGAGGGCGCGACCGAGTTCTTCAGCGATTACAGATAACTCAAGATAAGAAAGACCCAGTCCTTCGTATTCCTCCGGGATGACAGTGGCGGTCCATCCCATCTCGGCAACCTTCTTCCAGAGGTCAGCATCATATGGCTCATCTCCATCGAGGACTCTCCTGACGACTGCCATGGAACAGTTGCTGGCCAGAAAGCCCTGAGCCTGTTCCCGTAGCATGTTCTGTTCCTCTGAAAATTCAAAGTTCATGGTTTTCTCCTTTATTAAGCTGGAATTCGTACCGGCAGATCAGTGATACCGTGTATAAAGTTGGATCGAAGGTATCGGGGTTCACCCACGACCTCGATATTGTCGAAACGTTTCAGAATTTCTTCCCATAGTACGTTTAGCTGCATCTCCCCGAGGCGATTCCCGACGCAGCGGTGTATGCCAAACCCGAATGACAGGTGTTGCCTGGGGTTCATACGGTCAATGATGAACTGATTTGGTCTCTCGATAACGGATTCATCTCTATTGCCGGAAATGTACCACATGACGACCTTGTCGCCCGCCGCAATCTGTTTGCCCCCTAGTTCCACGGGTTGCATCGCGGTACGACACATATGAGCCACCGGGCTCTGCCAGCGAATGATCTCAGGCACCATCTTTGGTATGAGTCCAGGGTTCGATTTTAGTTTCGAATATTCGTCCTGATGTTGGTTCAATGCCAGAACTCCACCGGAAATCGAGTTCCGGGTTGTGTCATTCCCGCCGACGATTAATAAGAGCATGTTGCCCAGGAACTCGTTGGGTGACATGTCTTTGGTCGATTCACCATGAACCAGCGTCGAGATCAAATCTGTTCCGGGTTCCGTGCTGTTCTGGCGGTCTTTCCACACGGCATCAAAATACTCAAAGCACTTCCACAATTCCTGGAAGCCTTCTTCGGGGGTTTCAAATACCTCAGGGTTGCCAAGGTTCTCAACGGTATCTGACCAGTGAATCAATTTGTGCCTGTCTTCCTGGGGAACTCCAAAAATGGTGGCCAGCATCTGGCCGGTGAGTTCGACAGATACTTTCCGTACCCAGTTGAATTCTTCGTTTCTTGGTAGATTGTCCAGGATGTTGGCGGCCCGTTCCCGAATCAGTTCGTTTAGTTCCTGCAGCCGGGTGGGTGTAAACGAAGGTGCGACAACTGCTCGCTGCTCATCGTGTTTTGGCGGATCCTGCATGATGAACATGGGCAGGTGAAACATCGAGTTTTCGTCTGGATTTTCAACAGGCCGACCACCCATTCGAATTCCGCCGTTGTTAATGTCTGAAGAAAATACATCATGATGGGTGTCCACATGCATGATGTCCCGATACCTGGTAACGGACCAGTAAGGCCCGGACATGCTGTCGGCGCAATAGTGCACGGGGTCTTCAACCCGCAGGCGCTCAAAGTATGGCCAGAATTTGTCGTGTTCAAATAGTGACGGATGTGCCGGGTCCAGCTGATCCAATGAGAGGGCGTATGGATCGACATTGACATCGATCGACCATTTTGCACGGGCTTCTGCGTTGGTTACCGGCCGTTTCTCTTCCGTATTCGGCGTGTTGTTGTCTGACATTTGATGCGCTGGATTACAATCAGGAACCCAATACTAGGGAATCTCCGTTTAAGTATCCATAGTTCCAGAAGCATGGCCTGGCGCAGTTTGACTGTGGAATCGCTAACAGGTAGCTTGCCTTCTTTCTTTTTAGTCAGGATATGACCCTTGAATTTTGATTTTTCCGATGATGACAAGATGGTTCAGGACCAGATAAACCGGTTTCTTCGCGACAACTGCGGTTTTGGGGAGTTTCGCTCGGTACTTGAAGGAGAGGCCACATATTCAGAAAGCGTGTGGCGTGGCCTGTCCGAGATGGGTGTGCAGGGCACCGCGATTCCTTCTGCCTATGGGGGGGTTGAAGCCGGATACCTGAGTCTTTGCCTTGCGGCGAGGGAATTGGGTGCACATCTGGCACCGGTCCCGTTTTCCTCTTCAATTTACCTCGCGGCTGAGGCGATTCAAGGTGCTGGTTCAGAAGCCCAGAAAGAGGAATGGCTGCCCAAACTAGCCAGCGGACAGGTTATTGGCACGCTAGCGGTAACTGAAACTGTTCAGGAACCGGTCCCAGAGGACATCACGACGACCTTTGTGAAAGGAAAATTGAATGGGACCAAGTTGGTTGTTCCTCATGGTTTGATGGCTGACGTGGCGGTGGTGCTGGCCCGGACCAATGATGGCCTGTCTCTTGTGCTTGCCCCTTTATCGGATGTAGAGCGAAGGTCGATTGATACGGTAGACCCAACCATGGGTTCTGCCACGATCACGTTTAAGGATTCGCCAGCAAAATTATTGGGCCAGCCCCATGATGGCTGGTCAGTGATGGCTACGGTTTATAACCGGGCGGCGGTGATGTTTGCGTTTGAGCAGCTTGGGGGCGCGGAACGTGCCCTGGACATGGCGGTCGGATATGCCAAAGAACGATTTGCGTTTGGGCGACCCATAGGCTCTTTTCAGGCGCTGAAACATATGATGGCAGATATGTATGTTGCCCTGAAGCTGGCGGAATCGAACTGTTATTACGCTGCTTGGGCGCTTCAAAATGATGCGGATGAGTTGGCGCTAGCAGCGGCAACTGCGAGAGTTTCAGCCACCCAGGCATTCCAGCTTTGTTCACGTGACAACATCCAGGTCCACGGAGGTATGGGGTTCACCTGGGAGTATGACTGCCATCTTTATTACCGTAGATCCAATTATCTGACCCTGGTGCTCGGGGGGCTTGCTACCTGGGAAGACAGATTGGTTTCAGCCTTGCCAGATGCGGCCTGAGTCTCTTGCCTGATCATGAGTGTGATCATGGCGGGAGCAACAAAAAATTTAGGAGATAGATGATGGAATTTAGCGATACAAAAGAAGAAGCAGCATTTCGGGTCGAAATCAGAACCTGGATCGATGAGAACGCACCCGAGAAATTATTTGAACCTCTGTCATCCAGCGGGTTTGGATCTATCCAGTTAGATGGTTTTGATCCCATGGCTGAGGCGAAGCAATGGCAGAAGACGAAAGCAGAGGCCGGCTGGGCTTGCCTTCAGTGGCCAAAAGACTACGGTGGCC
>Ga0315324_10000787_pt1 | contig 10957 bp, 8 predicted proteins | sample M150021515metaG_FD_203919 | JGI IMG/M metagenome (GOLD analysis project Ga0315324, IMG submission 203919) | Ammonia-oxidizing marine archaeal communities from Monterey Bay, California, United States - M1 500m 21515 | ecosystem: Environmental > Aquatic > Marine > Intertidal zone | place: USA...
TATATGTTCGCAGAACATTATCAGGAGAATTTATTGTTTTGAACAAACATTTAGTTCGTGACTTAATCGCAAGTGATTTGTGGTCTTTAGAAATGAAGGATGAAATTCTAAGGCACAAAGGTAGTATTCAAATGATTACTGGAATACCTGATGATATCAAGGAAATGTACAAAACAACTTGGGAAATAAAGCAACGATATGTATTGGATATGGCTGCCGATAGGGGCGCATATATTGATCAAAGCCAATCGTTGAATATCCATATGGTTGATGCAAATCCTGCAAAAATCACTTCTATGCACTTCTATGGCTGGAGAAAGGGATTGAAAACAGGAATGTATTACCTGAGAACAAAGGCTGCAGCCGATGCGATTCAATTTACAGTTGAAGCCAAAGCAAAAGATGACCAAACAGTTTCAGGTTTAGCCGATAGAGCAGAGGAAATCAGTAGTCTAGAAGCAATTGCATGTTCTCTAGATACTCCGGATGACTGCTTCTCGTGCGGCTCGTGAGTAAAATGATTGAAAAAACCCATTTTGGTGCTTTTTCATCGTGTTGTTTCAAATACCCCTTGCCGTAGCGTGGGCCATGGCACAAGGTACAGTCAAGTGGTTTAATTTTTCAAAAGGATACGGATTCATCGAGCGAGAGGGCGGAGACGACCTCTTCGTTCACGTTTCTGAAGTGACAGGAGAAATCACTGAAGGAGACACAGTAAACTTTGAAGTTGGCGAGGGTCCTAAAGGTCCTAACGCAGTCAAGGTTTCCAAAGTCGGCGAAGAAGAGTGAAACTATTTTCGCTAGCGATAGCGAGACAATTTGTTACTGATGAATACGTGTAAACGTTATCAACAACTTGTTAATGAAGAGTGATTAGGGGATTATATGTCCACAATTGCAACGGGATTCATTATTGCTATCATCTCCCTGGTGACAGCATTAGTCGCTGGGTCTTTTCCACTGTGGAAAAAAATCTCGGAACAGCAAAATCTCCTAAACTGGATGACAGGTCTTGCTGCAGGGATCTTATTGGCATCTGCATTACTTGTTGCAATACCAGAAGGTTTTGAACTTTCATCTGATGAACCACTGCACTTGGGTGCAGCAATATTGTGTGGATTTTTATTCATGTTGATTTTGGAAGGGTTTGGTTTTGGTCACGATGTCCATGAAGAGCATCATGATCATTCAGATGAACACGACCATGACCATATTCATCATTTAACCGGCTCCAGTATTGTATTTGGGTTAAGTATCCATGCATTGACCGATGGATTAGCGATTGGTGCGGCAATTTCTTCACAATCCGCAATTCTAACATTGACATTAACAGGTGCAGTTATTGCGCATAAGATTCCAGCAGCATTCTCATTAGGAGTATTTTCTCTGCATGAAAGAGGAAATAGAAAAGCAGCATTGAAAGACTTGTTATTGTTTTCTTTAGCAACGCCAATTGCGATATTGCTAAGCATATTATTCCTCGGAGATTTAGAGGTGAACCAACTTGCATTAGCAGTATTATTTGCTGCGGGAACTTTCCTTTATGTCGCTACCGTGGATGTATTGCCTGATGTCCATTCACCCGAGACTGGTAAGCAAGCTTTGTTGCAAGTTATCATTGGTGCTGGAATAATGTTGCTATTTCTTCTTGCACTAGATGCAAGCGGTATTATTGCCCATTCCCATTGAGATTAAATTGTCTTGAATGGATAATCATCTCTGTTGCCAGTCGCTTCCATTCCACCACTGTGTGGAATTGTCACTCATGGTTCTCCAGGTATGCCCGCTATCGTCAGTCCATCGTTGAACTTCACTTGCTGCAACTACTTGTGCTACAGGTTGAGGTGCAACTGGTTGAGGGCTAACAGGTTGAGGGCTAACAGGTTGAGTTTGCGGTAATGGTTGAGGTGTGTCATATTCCTTGGTGGTCAATACTGGTTCATCACCATCTTTCTTCTTGATGAAAAACATAACTGCAGCCAGTGATAGAATGATTACAACTGCTGCAATACCTATCATCATGTACATTTCACGTTGTTCTGCAGCAAGTTTTGCAGCCTTTGCTTCTGCTACTGCTTGTGCATTATCTCCAACACCATCACCATCAGTATCCAAAGTTTCAGAAGCATCATTAGGGAAAACGTCAGCATTGTCACCAACGCCATCAGAGTCAGAATCTATTGTTTCAGTAGCATCAGTAGGGAATACATCAGTATTATCTCCAGTACCATCTGAATCAGTATCAACGGTTTCAGTAGCATCATTAGGGAATGCATCAGCATTGTCGCCTACTCCATCAAGGTCAGAATCCATTGTTTCTGCAGGGTCATTAGGGAAAACATCAGTATTGTCGCCTACACCGTCTTCGTCAGTATCCATAGTTTCGTTAGCGTCATTAGGGAATGCATCAGCATTATCGCCTACTCCATCAAGGTCAGAATCCAAAGTTTCAGAAGCATCATTAGGGAATACGTCAGTATTATCTCCTACTGTATCACCATCAGAATCCAAAGTTTCAGAAGCATCATTAGGGAATGCATCTGCGTTATCCCCGACTTCATCGCCATCAGAATCTAATGTTTCAGCAGCATCATTAGGGAATGCATCAGCATTGTCACCTACACCATCAGAGTCAGAATCCATTGTTTCAGCAGCATCATTAGGGAATGCATCCCCATTGTCGCCTACACCATCAGAGTCAGAATCTACAGTTTCAGCAGCATCATTAGGGAATGCATCATCCTCATTGAACACGCCATCTCCATCACTATCGATATCAATTATTGCAATTGCTGTAGTTTCATATGTTGTACCCATATCTATTCCATCCGAAGGAGTGATTTTTGCACTCCAAGAATCTCCAATAGATGTTGCAGAAGATGGTACAGTTGTAACATCATTCCAAGCCGCTTGCTCTACACCATCCTTGAACCATCTGATAGTAGTTCCCGATTCAGAATCACCATCACTATCATCATATACATATCCTAGCCACAAATCTTCGTTTACTGGTACATTGGAACCAGCAGTTGCTGCTGTAATTTCATAGTCTGAAACAGTTGGAATATTGTTTGGAATTACTGCCGCATCGACTGTAATAGAGTTTGATTGAACAGCGTTGCCAAGTGTTGTGCCATCATGTGGTGCTACAGTAGCATGCCATGATTCTCCGGCAGTAATCGCAGCTGCTGGTAATGTTGTGCGATCATTGTACAATTGCTGGACAACATTGCCTTTATACCATTTGATTTCAGTATCAGCAGTAACTTCAGGATCATTTTCAGGGTCTGAATATGAATAACTAAGGTCAATATCGGTATCTTCAACAACATTTGTCGTGCTTGATGTAGAAGAAGAGAAAATTTGGGCGTTCGATGCACTAGGAGGTTGGTTTGAAACCAATTCATTGATGGTATGGGTTGTAGTTCCCCAAGCATCATTACTGTTTGTATTATCACCATTTGCAGCCAAAGTCGCTAATGCTACGGTTACTTGGCCGCTTCCAGCAACAGGGGCAGTCCAATCAAATATCCAACTTCGTGCGGTTGGATTTGTGTGGGTTGCACTTGTAGCTTGAAATGACACATCTGGACCATTGTTGGAATATGCACCTTTGTCAACATCTAATGAAAATCCTCCTTGAGCACCACCAACACCACCTTGCATGGAAATTTGAATATTGTATATTTGGCCAGGTGTATATGTTGATGGGAAATTATGACCCGGAGTAACTGTTCCTGCATTATAGTGGCATGAACCACAGCCTGCACTGGTGTTATGCTTACCAGTTGGTTTTCCTTCAATGGTGGGTGCTAATGCTAATAGTAACATAATTATTGCAATTGAGATGACGGTTGATGATTTAGCCATATCTCTTGGACGGCATCAATATATATCAAATGCAAGGGTTTCATGTCAAATTCTCATTGACTAATTGCATTCGAATAAAGTGTAATAATTACCATTCTACTTCAAATCTGCGTGACATTATATCGGGTAGGCAATAACTATCAGTGCTCGGGACTCTTAAGTCCTATGAGCGAGGTTCCTGAGCTGAGTTCTGTTTCTTCTCAAATTCTTCATAATTCACCTCGCTCATAGGCCCCCTCTTTCGAGGAGTCAATAATAATTCAATATCAAGCGGAATGAATTGCGTGACCAAGTGTTGCAAGAACTGCTTCGTGAGTCATTTCAGTCATAGTTGGATGAGCATGAATTGTTGCAGCAATATCTTCCAAAACAGCCCCCATTTCTAATGCTAATGTCCATTCTCCAACCAATTCTGAGATGTGAGTTCCAACAGCCTGCACACCGAGAACACGGTGGTCATCCTCGCGTGCGACAACTCTTACGAATCCACCAGTTTTTTCAGCTTCTTGAGTAAGAGATCTTCCATTTGCTGCAAGAGGAAACTTCCCGATAATAATTGGGTGTCCCGCTGCCTTTGCTTCATCTGGCGAAAGTCCGACACTGACTATTTCAGGTTCTGTGAATACAATCGCAGGAACTGCAACAGGGTCGTATGCACGATTCTTTCCTGAAATTATTTCTGCTACCATTTCTCCTTGGAATGAAGCGACATGGGCTAACATCTCTCCGAGATTTGTAACATCTCCAATTGCATATACTCCACGCATATTGGTTTCACAGCGTTGATTGACTTTGACAAACCCTCTTTCATCAAGGGCAACTCCAGTCGGTGCTAAACATTCGGAATTTGGTTTTCTACCGACTGTGACGAGAACTTTGTCAGCGATGACTGACTGTATTTTCGCTTCATCTTTCTCATTTTTATCGATGAAATTTACCTTTGTTCTACCATCCTTTTGGTCTTCAACACCCTTTGCAAAAACTCCGAGGTGAACTTTTATTTTATTCTTTTTCAAGTATCTCTCTAATGGTCTGCGTAATTCTTTGTCAAAAATTGGTAATACGCTATCCATTGCTTCAATCACTGTAACTTCAGAACCGAGCATTCTGTATGTAATTCCTAATTCCAATCCTATATATCCGCCACCAATGACGACAACATGCTTAGGCTTATCTTGCAATTCTAATGCTTCTCTGCTAGATATTACATTATTTCCATATTTCATAAATGGCAATTCAATCGGTACACTCCCATTTGCGAGAATTACATTTTCTGCTTGAATGATGATTGCATCTTTGCCTTCACCAACCTTGACAGTTTTAGCATCTTGGAATTCAGCCCATCCAGTGATTAATTCAGCACCGGCGGTCTTGAGAAGATGTTCAACTCCCTTGTTTAAACGGTCCACGATTCCTTCTTTCCATCCAATTAAGTTAGACATATTCAATTCAGCAGGTCCTGGAATTGTTATTCCCATATGACCATCATCACTAGAATGCTTTGCTAAGTTGTGGAAAGTATGAGCGGCATGAATCAATGCCTTACTAGGAATACATCCTCTAATTAGACAAGTTCCACCAGCTCTTTCTGCTTCTACAATTATTGTTTTTAGTCCAAGTTGACCAGCACGAATTGCTGCAACATAGCCACCTGGGCCTGCGCCTATTACTAACACTTGACATTTTTTTGTCTGCATATTTACACCTCACATGAAGATAGTTGCTGGATTTTCTAAGTATGTCTTCAATGTTTGAACCATTGTTGCGCCATCATGACCATCGACTACTCTGTGATCCCAAGATGAAGATAGATTCATCATACGACGAATAACTACATTTCCATTTCTAACAACAGCGCGTTCCTTAGCGTTGTGAACTCCAAGAATTCCAACTTCAGGTTTGTTGATGATTGGGGTTGCTCCTAGTCCACCAAGTCTTCCAAGACTTGTAATTGTGAAAGTAGAACCACTTAGTTCATCAGCTCCGGCTTTACCATCTCTTGTTGCACTGGTAACACGGCCCATTTCTTGTGCTGCTTGCCAAATATCCATTGCCTCAGCATGCTTGACAACAGGGACGTAAAGTCCACGGTCAGTTTGAGTTGCAATTCCTAAGTTAACGGCTTGGTGTCGTGTCACAACTCCAGCCTCATCATCGTATAGGGCATTACATTCAGGGCTCTTAGCCAATGCTTTGACACATGCGAGCATAATGAATGGCAAGTATGTTAGTTTTGGAGCGCCTTCTGGACGAGTAGCGTTTAGATGTTGACGAAGTTCTTCCAATGCAGTGATGTCAACTTCCTCAAAGTATGAGAAGTGAGCAATAGTGCTGTAAGAAGCCATCATACTATCTGCTATCTTGCGACGCAAACCTATGACCTTGTGCTCTTCAGTTCCATTGAGTTCAATCTTAGCGCTAGAACCAATAGGTGTTGCATTTGAACCCCCTGCGATATGGACATCCAAGTCAGCATGGGATATTCTTCCAGCAGTTCCTGAACCAGCAACATGTTCTAGATTGATATTTGCTTCACGAGCACGTTGGCGTACAGCTGGGCTTGCAAGTGGCTTTGTTCCAGCAGCCTTAGCAACAGCAGGTGCAGCAGGCGCTGCAGTTTCCACAGGTGCAGGCTTAGCCTTTGTTTCTGCTACAGGCTCAGGTTTTGCTACCTTCTTTTTCTTTGCAGGCGCATCATCAGTAGATGCGTTTCCATCACCATCTACTTCAAATTCAATACAAACAACTCCAACTGGTAGAATGTCACCTGCATCACCGACAATACTTTTGACAGTACCATCTACTGGTGATGGGATTTCTACTGTTGCTTTATCAGTCATAACCGATAAGATTGGGTCATCTTCTTTGACAGAATCGCCAACAGCGACCATCCATTCAACAACTTCTCCTTCAACTACTCCTTCTCCTATATCTGGCATTTTAAATGCAAAAATTCCCATGTTTCATTCCTCCTGTGTTTTCTTTATTGCTTCTGCGATTCTCTCTGGACTTGGCATATAGTCCCATTCTGTCGTGTGCGGGAATGGTGTATCCCACCCAGTAACTCGATGAATTGGTGCTTCTAAGTGATAGAAACATCTCTCTTGTATTGATGCGCTCATCTCAGCACCGAACCCCGAGGTCTTTGGTGCTTCGTGAACAATTACACATCGTCCCGTTTTCTTTATTGAATTTACAATAGTATCTCTGTCCCAAGGCACTAATGTCTGTAAGTCGATTAATTCACAATCTATGCCTGAGTTTTTGATTGCCTGTTCGCTAACATGAACCATAGCACCCCAAGCGATTACTGTACAAGCCTCTCCTTCTCTAACGATTCTTGCTTGTTCGAGTGGAATTGAATAATAATCATCAGGAACTTCACCATCAGGATGGTCATTCCATGTAGGAACATTGTGCGGATCGCCATAGAATGGACCTCGATAGCAGCGTTTAGGCTCAAAGAATATCACAGGGTCATTTGATTCAATAGCACTGGTCAATAACCCCTTAGCATTGTAAGGATTTGAACAATAAACGACTTTCAATCCAGGAGTATGAGTAAACTGAGCCTCTGGAGATTGCGAGTGATGATGGCCACCCTTGATTCCTCCACCCGCTGGAGTGCGGATAGTCAATGGTGCTGAGAATTCTCCACCAGAACGATGTCTAATTTTTGCGATTTCATTGACGATTTGATCGTAGGCAGGGAAAATGTAATCTGCGAATTGTATTTCAGCAACTGGGCGTAGTCCATTCAAACTCATTCCCATTGCAATTGCAGCAATACCGCCTTCAGCGAGAGGTGCATCAAATACTCGGTGAGCCCCGAAGTCCTTTTGCAATCCATCGGTGACTCTGAATACACCACCGAAATACCCAACGTCTTCACCAAAGATGACGATGTTTGGGTCTTTTTCCAATTGGCAGCGTAGTGCTGAGTTTAGAGATGCAATCATATTCATTTTTGTCATGATATCACTTCCCTAACTCCTCGCGTTGTTCTTGGATATGCCAAGGTACAGTTTCGTATACTTCGGTAAAGATTGTACTCGCTGGAGGATAAGGACCACTTGCTAAGTCGCCAAATGTGCATGCTTCCTTGTATGCGGCCATTACCTCGGCATCAATTTTCTTTTCTAAGGCGGCATTTTTCTTGTCATTCCAATCTCCATTGTTGATGAGGTGTTGCTTCAATCTATCAATTGGGTCGCCACCAGGCCACGATTCAAACTCATCGGCTGGTCGATAGACGCTTGGGTCATCCGATGAGGAGTGCGGTCCAGCACGATAGGTGTAGACTTCGATATGAGTTGGACCCAATCCAGCGCCAGCGCGGTCTCTTGCCCACTTCGTAACACTGTATAGTGCGAGGAAATCATTTCCGTCAACTCTGAAACTAGGAATATCGTAGGCTAAGCCACGTTCAGCGAAAGTTCTTCCACCAGTTGCTAAATTTCGATGTGTAGAAATCGCCCATTGGTTGTTGACCACATTAAGAATTACTGGTGGTTTGAAAGTTGAAGCGAAATTGAGTGCATAATGATAGTCGCCTTGTGCCGAAGTACCATCACCTAACCATGAGATACAAACTTCATCATCACCTTTGTAGGCACTGGCCATAGCAACTCCGACCGATTGCGAGAATTGAGTTCCGACAGGGCTTGAAATTGAAATGAATCGTCCTTCTTTCCAAGTGTAATGGACAGGCATTTGTCTTCCTTTGACATTATCTTCGGTATTACCGATACAATGGCAAATCATACTGACCATACTTCTTCCTCTTACGAATTGAGCCCCTGGTTGTCTGTATGATGGGAAAATCCAATCTTGATTCTGCAATGCCATGGTCTGTGCAATTGCAACCGCTTCCTCACCCAATGAGCGCATGTAAAACGAAAGTTTTCCGGTGCGTTGCATTTTGATCATTCTGTCGTCAAATATTCTCAAACGCATCATGTATTCCAAACCCTCGATTAAAGTTTCTTTTTTCAACTTAGGATTCCATTGACCCTTTGCTTCACCTTTGTCATTCAGCACCCTTACCAATCCAGAGGCATGAGAAATAGTGTCTTGTGAACTACATTTTGTAGGGTCTGGTCTTGACAAATCTTCTGGCTGCTCTTTCCATTTGCCACCAAAATCAGTAGTTTCACCGGGTCTTGATGGCGGAGCGCCGAGGGTGTATGGACTTGTTATCAGCGTCTTTCTGTCCGTCATCGTTTCACCTCAATCAATATCGGCCTTAAGTGATGTTGTATGAATGTCTTGTAGGCCATTGACATAAACATAGGCACCTGGCATGGATTCAGAGTTTTTCGGGTCTTGTGATTTCCTCAGAAGTAGCCCTGCTTTGAATGATGAACGGACCAATGGTCCACTGGCAATTCCACTGAATCCCATAGCAATTGCCTGTTTTGCCCAAACATCATATTGTTCTGGTCGTGGAAACCGGTCTACAACAAGGTGCTTTGAAGAAGGTGCAAGATATTGACCAATAGTAATCAAATCCACATTTGCATCCTTCAGCAGTTGTAGAGTTTGGGTGACTTCTTCATCGCTTTCACCCAAACCGACCATGATGGATGATTTTGTCAAAATATCAGGTCTCAATTTCTTGGCTTCAGCCAATATAGCAATCGATTGCGAGAAACTTGCTCGGTGGTCTCTAACTGTATCGTCAAGACGCGGCACACACTCTACATTGTGAGCGAATACTGAAAGTGGTGACTTATCGAGCAAATGTGCTAGCGCCTCCACATCTCCTGCAAGGTCTGAGCAAAGTAACTCAAGTGTAATCTCAGGTTGTGCAAGATGAACTGCATCTATGCATTTTTTGTAATGCTCAGCACCTGAGTCGGGTAAATCATCTCTATTGACAACAGTGATGACGACATGCCTTAGATCCATTGAAGAAACTGCCTCAGCAAGATTTGTTGGTTCATCCAAATCAAGAGGAGGTGGTGTTTTGATGGTTCCCACAGCACAGAATCGGCAACCACGAGTACATTCTTGACCTGCTATCATGAATGTTGCATCACCACTGGCCCAACAATCATGGATGTTAGGGCAACGAGCTTCTTGGCAAACAGTATGCAATTTATTATCTGCTACAGCGGCCTTAGTTTCATTGAAGATGGCTTGTTGCTTTCCATTTGGTAAAGAAGTTCTAAACCATTCAGGCAATCTTTCACGCGTTGGTTTTTCACGTAAAGCAGGAGGAATAGGTCGCGCCATAGGAAGTGGTTTGCCTGTCATTTCCCTTCCCCCTTGCTCAATGCCACTATTCGCCCATCAAAAAGGTGTGTGGGGATGAATTTACCAAAATACTTCCCCCATAGGGGGAATAATATCAAACAAGAGTTGAAAAGTAGACAATTGCTCAGACTTGATATGGCCCGCCCAGTCGCAATCATTACCGGTGGTGGAAAGAGGATTGGAGCGGCGATTTCCACAGCGTTTTTGGAATTGGGATGGCACGTAATTATTCATGTTAATAATAGTCATCAAGAAGCACAGCAACTGTTGGATAATTTCGAACAAAAAAGCGGTAAAAAACCGAGTGCTGAAATCATCAAATACGACTTCCAAGACGATGAGCAATTACAACGTTTTATTGCAGAAGTTAAATCCTCTAAACAGGTGATTGAAGCAGGTGGGATTTCAGCATTAATTCACAACGCTTCATTCTATAAACCAAAGGACTTAGAGAACATTTCTCTACAAGATATTAGGATAATGAATAGAATTCACATTGAAGTCCCCTTCTTGATGACACAGGCATTTATTCCTAACTTGAGGGCTGTTAATGGTAGCGTTATTGGCATTGTTGATACATCTCTTGGGCGTTCTTGGAAAGACCTATCTCACTATACCTCAAGCAAGGCCGGTTTGCGACAATTAATGCTGAATTTTGCCGGTGAGTTAGCACCAGAAATAAGGGTTAATTGTGTAGCACCAGGTGCAGTATTGGCTGCGGATTGGGAAGCACCTCATTACGCTTCAATAATTGAAAAAGTTCCACTTGGTAGAGAAGGTGAACCAGATGATGTTGCAAAGGCGATAATATTCCTCATCAACAGTCCTC
>Ga0315324_10000820_pt1 | contig 10764 bp, 10 predicted proteins | sample M150021515metaG_FD_203919 | JGI IMG/M metagenome (GOLD analysis project Ga0315324, IMG submission 203919) | Ammonia-oxidizing marine archaeal communities from Monterey Bay, California, United States - M1 500m 21515 | ecosystem: Environmental > Aquatic > Marine > Intertidal zone | place: USA...
AGGAGTCTCAATCGAGCCAACGAGGTCTCCATCATCATTCTTCGTCCACTTAGTCATGGAAGAATAGCCGTTGTTAGCATGACTTGCCCATGCATGGCATCCAGCCTCAATCGCTCTCCAATCTTGGCCACAAGCTAATGCAATGGCACTAATGGCGTTCATTACACCCTTATTGTGCGTAGTGGCCCTAAATGGGTCCGCAATAGCGAAATGATGTGCTTCGAGAATGGCATCGATAATCTGAGAGCCATTTTCAGCACTTCCATCATCGCTGATCTCCTCACGTGTGAAAACCGCTTCAACACGTGCTAATCGATGCGCTGCGAGGTTGGATAGGATTTTCAAATGAACACGGCCACCAGTAATTTCCTCAATTTTCCCCGAAACCATTTCCGCCATAGTATTGACTGCATTTGCCCCCATGGCATCACGTGTATCAACAAGAAGGTGGATTACAAGCGCCCTTCCAGAGAGGGTTTCGATAATCCTGGTTTGGACATCTTTGCAGCCTCCACCTAAGCGAACCATAGTGGAAGGGCGAGAGTTACAGATTTCCATCAACTCCGTCTTGGAAGAAGAAATTGCCAAAGCGGCTTCATCGACATCTTCGAGGTCGAGGACTTGTATCTGTCCAATCATTATTGGAGGGTCAGAAGAAGTACGGAATCCACCCCTAGAAAGGCAACGCTTAGCCATATTAGAGGCAGCTGCAATAATACTAGATTCCTCTACGCAGAATGGAATTAACCACGCCTCTCCATCAATAACGAAATTGGTAGCAATACCAACGGGGAGCGACATAGTGCCGATGACATTCTCAATCATTCGATCAGCAGCAGATTCGTCTAATTCAGCAGTAGAGGACAGGGCATCAATTTGCTCATCGCTTAGTCCAGAGAGTTTAGCGACCATTGCAAGACGTTCAGCAACCGATAGGCGGTAGAAGCCCTTGAGGCGGCTATTGTCGACAGGCATGTTCCTCTCCCTCTATCTGTGATGCGGGTGACTCTAGCACATGAACGATGCGCCCAATTAACGCGTTAATTAACGTGTTAATGGTGCGTTAGAGTTCCGTTATTTGAAGCAAATCCATCCATCTGGTTTCTCTTTCAACACGTTCTAACGCATCTCTCCGAGGGCACATTGCAGTGAAACATCATATACTCTACTAGCCGCACTGTCCGCATGGGTATTGAAACGCCTGCACTAGGAATTCCTGCACTGAAGGAGAACCCCTTCCATGGGCGCCCCCTCGAAACCGGCGATTCAGATCTCCTAGTAGGGAGGGCTGAATTTGCTGGAAGGTGGTCGAGGTTTTTGCACCAGGAAACTCCTCGGCTAATATTGCTAATCGGAGAGAGGGGTTCAGGCAGGACCTCACTCTTGCGTTGTTTGGGAGAGGAATCTAGCATGACAGTGCACCTAGACATGTTTCCATTCTCAAATCATTCACGTTCAATATTGGATGAAATCCACGGTTCTTTCCTCGGATTTGATATGCCAGCTAGCGCACCTGAACTCGCCACTAAACTCGCACACCACACCAAGAGTATGGATGGCCCACTGCCCCTTATCGCATTGGATTATTCCAATGCAGATGGTAGGCAATTATCGGAAGTGACTTCAGGGATTTTTTCCGCAATCGAAAGGCTACGCGCCCTCGTAGTAATCTCTTTGACCACAGATCAAAGGGCTCAATGGCCAGAATCATTGGTTAGCAGATTCGACCATGTAGAAGTTTTGAAGCCACTACAGGAAGAAGAGGTAAGAGAACTATGCCAAAAGAGAGTGGCATCTGTCTCTAGAGCAGGATGGAAAATGTCAGATGAGGCACTGGGTTTCATTGTTAATGAGTGCGCAGGGCATCCGACTCGCATTATTAGGAAGATGCGAGACATGGTAGATGAGGAAAGAGAGCGCCCAAGGGAAGCTCGATATGATTCAGAATTAGAAATTGTTGAAAATATCACCGAAGATCCACTTGAGGAAGAGCGATTTGTGGAAGAAGAAGAAGTGATAGATGAATCTGATTACAGTGGATTCGACCTTGACTTGGACCAACTTGCTGAGGAGAATAACCCGGTCGCACCACCTACTCCAGAACCTGTACCGTTTCCAGTACACGCTTCAGGCCCATTTGGTGGCCTCAGACACAGGAATCGTGATTACAAGGCGGTAAAACACGAGACCAAAGAGGCCCCTAGTGTCCCAGAGCCTACAATACAAGCCGATGAAGAGGAAGCTAACGCCTTATGGATGGCAGAGGGAAGTGAACCCGTATTGATTCAGGAGCCAATACCCGAGTTGCCCATTATTATCGAAGATCAAGTTCTAACTCCAGATTCTGATGACACCGAATCGAAACCCCAATCAGATATACTGAAGCAGATTGTTGATTTACTCAAGCCCTTGCAGTCATTAGGCATAGCAGACGCCCTTTCATCCCTAAGGTTGCCAATTATCGGTCAAAGGCATAGTTTTGCTCTAGATGTCCATACCTTGCGTAATCTCGCCCGTAGTGAGGCAATATTGGTGGAAGTAGCGTCAGAGCGTTCATTTTCGCCTTCTGATGCCCGTTTACAGGACCAGTTGCGAATCAAGCGTCCCAGGATGTCTCAGATATGCAATCACCTCTACCGTGCTGGAATCCTATCGGTGCAACCAAAAGGTCGCTCAAGGATGTATTCATTGACGAATGATGCGAAAGCGCAACTTGTAGCGTGGGGTATGATGGAGGGGTCGATATGAGTTGGTCGATATCTCATTCTTGGCAAGCACCAACCTTTGTCGCTGCCTCGACATCTGTCGGTTCAGATCTCCTTGTAGCTAGTGGTCTTGAATTATTTCTTCTGGATGAAAGTGGCGGAGTGCGCTGGAAACGTTCAATGCCATTCAAGGTCCATGCTGCTGAACATGCATCTGGTCATATAGCGATATTATGTGGTCATGGATTCCATATCTTGAGGGCTAGTGATGGTTCGCAAATAGGTGAAGGAAGGGCTACCAGTGGAGGCTTTAGCGACTTAATATCACGCCCAGGTGGCGGATGGATTCTTGCTTGTCGAGAAGGACGCCTTCATCTATTCAATCAAGAAGGCCGGGGAATCAAACGCCTTGAGAGCGGTAGGGTTCGCCGCTTGGTAGGTTGGTTTGACCGTGAACATTTGATGTGGCAGGATGACAGGGGCCGATTGCGTTGTGCACGCTTAGCCAAAGATGACTCCCAACGATTACTGGAGGATAGAGTATGGAGTTGGGTTAGTAGAATGGTTGGCGGAAAGGTTCTGTTACAGTCCGCGGATGGAAATCTGTGGGAAGGCGTGCCTCATCCATTTGGATGGGATGGAATAGAAACTATCGATACGAGATCCCTTGAACCGGTTGCTGCAAACCGAGCAGGAGATGGTTGGTGGGTGCTATCTGTCGAGGGTAAATTATTTTCGATGACAAGCGAGGACGACGACGAGTCGGGAGGTACTAACTTAGGAGAGTTCCTGATAGGACTGGCTGCGGATACAATGGCTACAATAACACGTAGTGGCCTGGTGAGATATTGGCAGGCACCAGAACTTGCAAACCTCAGAAGGGCAGAAATGCAGAAGAATCTGGCCGAGGCAAAAATGTCGAGTGATTGGGAAGAGAGAAAGAATATTTTCCAGAGAGCTAGGCAGGCAGAAGATGAAGGCCGGTTATCGCTTGCAGTAGATCTCTATGAAGCACTAGGAAGAGCCGAAGATGTGAATCGTCTTGTTGCACGACTCAGAGGTGATTGATATTTCAGATAGGGTGACCGAGGAGAAGTTACTTCATTATCTAGATTTAACAAAAAAAGCAAGAGCGAAAGCCACTCCAATTCATGCAGAAGGAACACCAGAAGCAAAGCAACTCGAAATAATGATGAGGATGGCCGATGACTATGCTTCAGACGCAAGGCATTTCATGGATAATGGCGACTATGTGAGAGCTTTTGGAGCCATCAATTATGCACATGCGTGGATAGATGCTGGCGTAAAACTCCGCTTGCTAGATGGACATGACGATGATGTCCTTTTCACCTTACCATGATCAGGAAATTGAGATCTCTTCGGCTAACATTGACGCTTGAGTCAATTGGTTTTGAATAATTTCAAGTCTTTCTTGGGCGGTGTTGAGGAAAGGTACTAGGCATAATCTCAAAGGATGGGCCAAGTTGTACACATGAGATGGTCTACCACGAGTGCCATTGGTAATAGATTCGACATTTACTAAACCCATTTCTTTCAATTGGCGAATTGCAATCGAAACATCTGGTTGTCGCATCATACATCGGTCCTGTAGTTGGGGCGAGGACGAAGTTCCATGAACGTGTAAACAAATCAATGCCCGAGATGTATGTGGATTAACCCCCATGTTCACGAGGAGGTTGACAAGTTCATTTGCTGATTCAAGGATATTATCTTGACCAGAACGACCCTGTGCAAAGCCGGTAACATTTCCCATTGAGACCCATTATAATTGGGCAGTATATGAACTTCTCACCGACAGTAAATTTTTTTATTGCCGAACAAGTCTGAGATGGGAACGCCCACTAACCTCTAACCACGCCATTCCTGCTTGTGATAATCTTCGTTTGAGGCCAGTATCTACAGTTAGTACAATCCAACCATTTGCCACTGCCAAATCGTGAAGTTGATCATCGGTGTGGTTGCCTGATTCAGGAAGAGATTCAACAATTTCACATCGCGCTTCAAGCATATCCAAGAGGAGCCTACGATCTTCCATTGATTTTAGTTCGGCAAGAACCGATGGAACAAGAATAAGGTCACGGGTTCCAGCACTTTCTAGCAGCGCTTGATCGATATTGATTCCAGCCTCGATGACTGCGACCCAACCGCAGGCATCGATTAGAACTCGAGGCATGGACATCACTCAATTGTCCCGTGGCCAATTAATCGCCAGCGTGCACCGACTCGACGAGATAGAGATATTCTCTGTCCAGAATCTGCACAAATCGGTAGTCTGAGATTCAGAGTTGCTTTACCCTTTCCAGTGGTATTGACAACTCCAACACTTGTGGCAGTTGCCACATTTACCATCAACATCTCTCCTGGACGAAGTGGCATAATTGGTGTTGGTTCTTCACCTTCACCTGCAACCATTTTTTCCATGAGGGTAATCGTGATTGCAACAGAATCCCTTACTTCAGGTAGGTCCCCTTTTCTAGCAACGACTTGACCTGAGAGATTATCTGCATTTGTGAAGGATGGGTCGAGCGGTGTTGCCATTCCGCAAAGGCCACCTGCACGCATGTTATCAAGATTCAATCCTCCACCTTGCATACTGGAAACCTTGGAAATAATCGGCTCGTAGTGAACCCTGTTTCCTTTCTGGATCTTTTGACCAGGCCCAATGACGATTTCATCGCCAATCTTGAATTCCCCTTCGACGATACTACCGCCGATTACTCCGCCACGGAGTTTTGCAGGTCGTGTACCGGGCCTGTTGATGTCGAAAGAGCGAGCAACATGCATGATTGCTCTGGTGTCCTTAGAACGGTCAGGAGTAGGAATTGTTTCTTCAATTGCGTGAATCAAAATATCAAGATTAACATCGTGATGAGCGGAGACAGGGATAATCGGTGCATTTTCAGCGATGGTTCCTTTTAGGAATTCCGTGATTTCTTTGTGTGACTCCATTGCGCGCTCTTTGCTTACAAGGTCGATTTTGTTTTGAACGACTACGATATTATTGATTCCAGCGATTTCAAGCGCCATCAAGTGTTCTCGAGTCTGTGGTTGGGGGCAGGCATCATTTGCGGCAACCATCAACATGGCACCGTCCATAATCGATGCACCAGTAATCATAATCGCCATTAGCGTCTCGTGACCAGGCGCATCTACGAATGAAATGACTCTCTTCAATTCATGCGCTTCATCCTTACCACCGTCTGGACGACGTCCAGTAGCGTAGTAGTCTCCTCCTGAAGTTTGATAGAATGCAGTATCAGCATATCCAAGTTTGATGGAGATGCCTCGCTTGCGTTCTTCTGAGTGAGTATCGGTCCAAATTCCAGAGAGTGCCTGGGTAAGGGTTGTTTTCCCGTGGTCAACGTGACCAACTAGGCCAATATTGACCTCAGGTTGTGCGGGAAGCTTTCTTGCCATGCTTCCCGTCAACTCCATTCAGAACGATGCACGCCTCGTGGCGTTCACTCAGTGCTCTCCTCTTCGCTTTCTCCGAGGATGGTGTCGAGGGTCTTGTTAGCAGCCTCGACGACCTTGAGGTTTATCTGACGGGTATCTTGGGTGATTGTGTTGCCACGGAAGTAACGGCGCATGCGCAGTCCGTCTGGCTTGTAACGGAAACGCTTCTTTTCGCCGCCTTTGGACTTGTGGACCAAATCGTGGCCCTTGAATCCGGTTGATGCAGTAACGAGAATTGATTGACGAGTACCGCCCATTAGGTCGGAACGCATTGGGGTTCCAGTCTTGTCGGAGCCACCGGTAATTTCCAATTTGTAACCCGCAAGGGTCTTTTCGCCTTCGCCGACGAAGATCCCATCGACTATATCGCCAATCTTCTTTCCGAGGAATTGCGATTGGTTGTTTCCACTGATTGACATGTTGTATGAGCGACCACCGTTAGACGGATCAGTGTCATTGACAACTGCGTTGAAGGAACCTTCGGACATGGTAATACCCTCTCTTGAGCAACCTGCCGACATGGGCCGGGTATTTAGCCCCACCGGGAGGGGGCCGTAGGCCCTCAGCGTCGCAGTCTGGCAGGTATGAGGGTCTCTAGGCGACGAGCGACATCCGAAGGTAGCATATGCGGCATCGATAGGAATTGCGTGCGACCCCTTCCAGTACCAACGGTATCTGTCCTCGCCACAAGTATGTCTTCTTGCGTTAATCGCTTGATATGCTTCCAAATTGTAGTATGCCCTTTTGGGTCTTGTTCAAACTCTTCACAGACAACGTGGTAGAGCTTGTCGGCTTCGCCACTGGTGACGGTTTCTTGCTTGCGGAGGCGCCTACAAATGCCGAGTAACAAAAGCATAGCATGTGAGGGCAGAGAATCGATATCCATGGTGTCAACATTATTTGGCATCGCGATTACAGTATGTTGAACATCTTTAGGTTCAATCATAGAACGGCCCGAGGCTTCAGCTCTCATCGCCGCACCTTCGAGCAACTCAATCACCTGTCTCGCATCTCCCGAAGGGGCCGCTGCTTGGGAAACCAGGTCGAGAATTTCGTCAGTCCATGTTCCTACAACTAGACCGGCTTCTGCTCTTTGACGAGCGATAGCGCGCATGCTCTCTTCATCGTATGCGCCTAGTCGTAGATGATTGGAACGGCCCATTCGTGAAATAACTGCACCTTCAAGGAGGTCGAGCACTTGTTCTTGGCTGATTAAAATTAGAGAGAGAGTTCCAGCACCGTCTCTATCTTCATCGATTCGCAGTAGTTTGTACAGCACATCATCGCCAGAATGGCGTAAGAGGTGGTCTACCTCATCGAGAACTATTACCAAATGTGAGTTGTCTAGGCGCATCATTCTCCTCAGTGAAGTTAGGAGTTCACCAACTCCAAGGCCGCGGTCTGGATGCCCGGGGTCGAGATCTTGGACCACCTTTTGCATCACACGCGAGGAAGTAGTGGCATTACGGCAATTCACATGTACACTTCTAATATTGCGACGTTCTGCTAAATGACGTGAAAGATCAATGCAGAAGCGCTTGACTAAGGCTGTTTTTCCAGAACCTATGGGTCCGGTCACGACCGCTCTTCCAGTCCCTTCTGGATGGGCGAGCCCAATGAACATCCCCGCTAGTTGAGCTTGCGTATCACCCCTCTCCACCAATTCTTCTGGGATGTGGTCAAAACCGAAAACCTCGGGGTGCGCGAGGACCAGCCCCGCACCGATACGGTCCAGATATGATGTCATGACTTCAGAGGGTTTCCGCCTACCGTTATTGAAGATACGGGCGAAAATGGCAAGTCGAAGCAATCTATTTCACGGAATTTCGTCAAATTGGTAACCCGTTTCCCAACTCTTCTCCCCTAGTGCAACCTCAAGTTCAAATGGGGTTACCAGAGGCTTACCATACCTCACCGCATCATCTATGGCGATACGGGGACATGCGGTATTGACGAATGCATCTACGGGATAGAAATCAATCAACTCCGGGCCAATGTGTTCGAGTGCGAGTAGATACCCCTTTTTGCCGTGCTTAGCGAGAAGTCGCTTTAGACGAAGAGCGAGAGTTCTTCGCATCTGTCCTGGCTTCTCTCCAATCAGAATTGCAAACGTTTGGGAGTCTTGGATGGACATTATCATTCCAAAGCGTTGACGCAAGATCCGTTCAATACGTTCAGCGCCCATTTCGCTCGCATCACCAGTATATGGGTCAAGCATCGCTAGTGGTTTCCCCGTATGGAGGGCGAGACCAATAGGATGGAAATCACCGCTTCCAAGGAATAAGTAGTGACCGATTTCATCATCGTCCCCAGAGTAATTGCAGCCAAGTACCTGGCCGGGGAAGGTTAGACGTGCCCCTCCTACGGGAACTTCAACCTCAAACCCGGCTGCCTCAAATCGCTCTTTGTAGTCGAAGATTAAGTGGAGGTGTTGAATAGAACCAACAAGGCCTAACTTTGAGCCTTTGAGAGGTGCAACACGTCCTACTGCATCCAAGAATCGTTCTTTGGCTTCATCTACTGAAAGGTCTACTTCACCTTCTTCAAGACGAGATTCTGCGATTGCTCGATGCTGAGCAAGAAGAGGTAGAACCGGAGCGATCTCAGGGTCGCCATCATAGGTTACATCGATGAATTGGGTAGGCATTCCTGATTCAATGTTCATCTGAGAATGTCCCATGTGAGCTACAAGTTCCACACCCATCATTTTCATCTTGTCATGCACGAGGTCACATGCGCCGTAGCAAGGGTCTGCTGCGAGAACGACTTTTGCTGAAGTTTCATCTTCGATTTCATCCATCATTTCGAGGGCTTGCATTTTCAGTCCTTCGGGGACCTGCAATGCGATTAAGCGATGATCATTGGAACGAATTCTCTCGATTAACTCATCGAGTTGGAAATCATGACGGTCTAGGTCCATATCATCGCTCCAAGTAAACGTTGGACCTCTAACTCAAGAGGCTGCCGCTTCACTCTGCGAGGAAATCGACATACTCATCTGGCTCAAGGAGATTCTCCATATCGATTTCGTGAGGTGCAAGTATGACGATCCAACCTAGGTCATATGGTGATTCGTTGACTAAATCTGGATTGATTTCAACTTCACCGTTAACCTCGGAAATCTCTCCACTGAATGGAGAGGGGAAGGTAAGTTTCTCACTTGCAGTCCAGAGCGAGAAGAGGCTTTGCTCTTCATCAACCTCAGTTTCAGCGTGCGGTAGAATAACTCGTAGAACTTCACCAATGTCCTTTGCAAGGAAATCGGATACTCCGACAACTAACCGGTCATCCTTTTCTTGATACCAAAGGTGGTCTCTAGAGTATTTTCTACTGTGCGCGATTCCAAACTCCATGATTTCCTCGTCCATGGCCATCTCCACCGCGCCGTCAAACAAGTGGTATTTTAACGCGATGTTTTTGAGAGCCTTTCAATAATTCGAGATATGGACAAGTGTCATGTGCTTGAGCCACTTCGGAGTTAGCATGCAGTTCCACGAAACCGATGAGCAGCAGATGATAAGAGAACTCGTGAGAGATTTCGCTGAAACCGTTTTACCTCCTACTATCGAGCATCGAGACCACAATCAAATCCCTCCCGCCGCAGAATGGCAGGAATTTCTTGATTTTGGACTTCAAGGTATTACAATCCCCGAGGAATACGGCGGAAATCCTGTCGATGATATTTCTGAAGCGATTATCATCGAGGAGTTGGCTAGGGTTGACCCGTCCTTTGCTGTGATGTATTGCGTACATGTTGGGTTGTGTTCCAAGACAATCGCTCTCCATGGAACCGATGATCAAAAATCACGTTACCTACCCCGCCTTGCTGCGGGAGAGGTTGGAGCTTACTCTTTGTCTGAGGCTGGGGCAGGAACCGATGCAGCAGCAATGACTTGCAAGGCAAAATTATCCGATGATGGAAGCCATTGGATTCTCAACGGCGAGAAAATGTGGGTAACAAATGGCGCACAAGCCCAAATCTACGTATTATTTGCCAAGGATGTCGACCATCCTGAATATGGCATAAAGAAGCATGGCGGTTCTACCGCTTTCATCGTAGAGCAATCATATGAAGGATTCACTGTTGGAAAGAAGGAAGACAAGTTGGGGATTAGGTCTTCAGATACCTGCACTCTAATTCTAGAGAACTGCAAGGTTCCCGCAGAGAATGTTCTCAAGGCACCAGGCAAGGGCTTTGGAATTGCAATGAATGCCTTAGATAACTCACGAATTGGTATTGCAGCCCAAGCACTTGGAATCGCCCAAGGCGCATTCGAAGCCGCCCTCAAGTTTGCTCATGAGAGAGAGACTTTTGGCAAGCCAATTGCCCACCATCAAATGATTACAGCCTATTTGGCAGATATGGCAACAAGGATTGATGCAGCACGTCTTCTAGTCTACAAGGCATCATGGGCAAAGCAGAATCACTACGAGAATGGAGGCCCCCGTCATTCCAAAGAAGCAAGCATGGCCAAATTATTCGCAGGGGATACCGCAATGTGGGTTTCTGAGCGTGCAGTACAGATTCTTGGTGGATATGGATATACCAAGGAGTTCCCAGTTGAACGCTTCTTCCGTGATG
>Ga0315324_10000821_pt1 | contig 10764 bp, 9 predicted proteins | sample M150021515metaG_FD_203919 | JGI IMG/M metagenome (GOLD analysis project Ga0315324, IMG submission 203919) | Ammonia-oxidizing marine archaeal communities from Monterey Bay, California, United States - M1 500m 21515 | ecosystem: Environmental > Aquatic > Marine > Intertidal zone | place: USA...
TAATCTTAAGAACTGTAAAGCGCCTGCGGCGGGGCATGAATTGAGAATCTTATGAAAGTCGGTGTAGTAAGCGATACACATAATAATCTTAAGAACTGTAATAAGATTGTAGAGTTGCTCAATGAAGCTAGGGTTGACCGTGTTATTCACACGGGCGACATCACGCAGGCGAAAACCCTGGAAATATTTGCTGGGCTCAATGCGCCTCTATGGGGAGTATTTGGCAACAACGATATTGGTGAACGGGACTCGCTGACGAGCGCGGTTAACCAGTTTGGCTTTGAGTTTATCGAGCCGCCACTGACGTTGCTCTGGTTGGAGAAGAAAATGGTTGTGGTTCACGATCCGCTTGAGCTTTCGATGGTGAATCCCGGTGACTACGACATCATCTTGCACGGCCATACCCACCGTCAGACGATTGAGTATCATGGTGATCAGCTAACGTTTAATCCCGGTGAGTGTGCCGGTCAAATGGCCGGGTACAATGCGATCGGAGTTCTGGACTTGCAGGATCTCAGGGTGGAAATACTTAGTTTCTAGGAGCCGTTAGATGATCGCTCGATTTACCTTCACTGTACTTCATTTCCTGTTTGCCGCATCAGCCTTCTCTGCCAGTCCCAATATTCTGATTATCTACGTGGACGACCTGGGTTATGGCGATACCGCTGTCTATGGGCATCCTCTGGTGAAAACACCGAATATCGATCAGTTGGCAAAGGAGGGAGTTCGCTTTACCCAGTTCTACGCACCTTCGGCTTTGTGTTCTCCATCACGCGCAGGGCTGCTAACAGGAAGGACTCCGTATCGAACGGGCGTGAAATCGTGGATACCCGATAATTCCGATGTTTCTCTTGCTCGAGACGAGTTTACGATCGCACAACTGGTCAAACCCCTGGGGTATCGAACTGCAGTGATCGGTAAATGGCACCTGAACGGTGGACTGCATCTGGAAGATATGCCACAGCCTCGAGATTTTGGGTTTGACTATCAGTACGGCCTGGCGGCCTGGGTCAAGAATGAAAAAGCTGAAAAGGCGAAGAGCGGGAAGTTGTATCCAGACAATATGTATCGAAATAACGAGCCTGTAGGCCAGACGAACAGGTTTTCAGCGGAACTAATCACCGATGAAGCCATCGAGTGGTTGTCCAGTGCTCATGATCAGCCATTTTTTCTATTACTGACCTACAGTGAAGTGCACACGCCGGTTGCTTCGCCCAAAAAATACCTTGTTCAATACGACCAGTTTCTAACTGATGAATCGAGGGGAGATCCCTGGCGTTATTACATGGACTGGGCGGACAGGCCCAACCGGGGCAAAGGTGAATACTATGCAAATATTTCCTACATGGATGCCCAGATGGGTCGAGTGCTGGAATTACTACGCCAGTCAGGCAGGCTGGATGACACTTTGGTTATATTTAGTAGCGATAATGGACCGGTGACCAGTGACCCGCAGGAAGCCTGGGAACTCAACATGGCGGGTGAGACGGGAGGTTTCAGAGGCCGGAAGCGATACTTGTTTGAAGGTGGTCTTCGGGTTCCGGGCATATTTCGCTGGCCCGGCAGGTTGGCAAGCGGGGTGTTGGTAGACACACCGGCCACCGCGCTCGATATTCTCCCGACAATTGCTGATTACCTTGAGTTGGTGCTTCCGGAGGGTAGGGCGATAGACGGGCAATCAATCACCGGTTTGCTTGATGAAGACGAAGCCACGTCCCTGGAACGAAGCAGCATTTTTTACTGGTCTATCCCGACACCGGATGGGATGGAATATGCTGTACGGGATGGCTGGTGGAAAATGATTCTTGACCCCGACGGTCAGCCGCAATATCTGTTCAACTTGTTACACGATCGTTATGAGGTTCATAACCTGGTTCAGCGTGAGCCTGATCGGGTAAAAACGTTAAGGCAGAAGTTCGACATCTACCGTGCCAGTGTGGAAGGTTAAACGATCAGTAATTTAGAATTAGTCCCATTAACTGTCCTCAGCTCGGGGACTGCGCTGCGGGAATGCACACTCGTCAAGGCCCTATTATGGGCGGCGGGCCGTGGGCGGGCCGTGTTGCCCGCGACGGACGAACCAGATAACAAAATATACAAACGGTGTATCGATCAGCGCGATGACTATTTTAAGGATATAGGTAGCAAGGATCAGTTGTATTAACTGCGCTGTAGGGATGATGCCAAAAAAGGCTATCCCATAGAAGATAGCAGTATCCAGCAACTGGCTGGCGACGGTTGATCCGTTGTTCCTTAACCACAGCTTAGCCTCACCGGTTCGGGCCTTGATGCGGTGAAAAGCCCAAACATCAAAAGTCTGGCTCACCATGTAACTCAATAGAGATGCCACAGTCACTCTTCCGGCAAAACTCATCACGGACTCGAAGGGTAACTGGTTCGTATAGAGCTGGCTCGGCTCCCAGTGAATACTGAACTGTGTGGCGAGCAGTACGATTGGATAACACAGGGCCGTTCCAACCACGGCGGCATGGGCGAATTTTTTGCCGTAAAGTTCGGACATAACATCTGTCAGCAGAAAAGTGCTGGAGTAAATGAGAATCGAACCAGAAATCGAGATGATGCCTAGGCCCGGCAGATGAATATCGCCGAGTTTTTCGGAAATGAAGATACTGGTCACCACGGAACCTGCCAACAGGGGTGGCAAGATGTTTGGTCCCAGGTATCGTGCCGAACAACAAAGTGCAGTGGCAGTGACTACCGTAAGAAGGAGCGCGGACAGTTCGTACAAGGGAAGCTCGAAACGAGTTAGGTCGTTTGAGTGTAAACTATACCGATGCCTGGTAGCCAACAGAGACAAAGTAAGTCAAACCTGCGCCCCATCAGCACCCTGAACCTGTTATCAAACCGGGAAATTCAAGGCCTGATGTCGTCCAAAGAAGAAGTGCGAACGTTATTTCGTGAATGCGCACTGGCAATCCTGAATACTGGTAATGTCCAGGACGATGTCAACAAGCTGCTCGCCGGATACGCTGATTTTGAAATTGAGGTTGTCCCTGAAGCGCGGGGTCCGAAGATAGCGGTTCGTAACGCACCGGGGTCGGCATTTGTCGACGGCAGCATGATTCGCGGCATCCAGGACCATCTTTTTTCGGTGCTTCGTGATGTGGTTTACGTCAATCACATTCTGTCGCGTGATGGATTGCATGAGCTGGAAACCAGCGCCGGAATCACCGAGGTCGTATTTGACATCCTGCGTAACGCGAATATTGTCCAGCCAAACCTGCGCCCAGACCTGGTGATTTGCTGGGGTGGTCACTCGATCGATCGCGTGGAGTACGAATACACCAAGGAAGTAGGGTATCAATTGGGGCTGCGGGGGCTGAATATCGCTACCGGTTGCGGGCCCGGTGCCATGAAGGGGCCGATGAAAGGGGCTGCCATTGGTCATGCCAAACAACAGATAGACCGAAGGCGTTACATTGGTATCACAGAGCCTGGGATTATCGCTGCTGAGGCGCCCAATCCCATCGTCAATGAACTCGTGATCCTGCCGGATATAGAAAAACGTCTTGAAGCTTTTGTCAGGGTGGCTCACAGCATCGTAGTATTTCCCGGTGGTGCCGGCACCGCAGAAGAGGTTCTTTACCTGTTAAGCGTCCTGATGAATGAGCACAATCGGGATCTACCCTATTCGTTTATCCTAACTGCGCCGGTAGAAAAGAAAGATTACTTCGACTCCCTTGATCGATTCATTCGTGCAACGTTAGGTGAGGAAGCGGCGGTACATTACCAGATTATTATTGGCGACCCCGAGCGAGTCGCCCAGACGGCCAAACGTGGCGTAGAGCGCGTACGCAAGCACCGGATGAAAACCCAGGATGCCTATGGGTTTAATTGGGATCTGACCGTTGATCATGGGTTGCAGCAGCCTTTCATTCCAACTCATGAAAACATGGCTGCGCTTAAGCTCACTAAGGACCAGCCCGCATATCAGCTTGCTTCCGAGCTGCGTTGCGCATTTTCAGGGATTGTTTCAGGTAATGTTAAGGCCAGTGGTATACAACTTATCAGGCAGCATGGGCCATACAGGTTAAATGGTGATGTTTTGCTGATGGCAGAACTTGATCTTCTGCTAAAAGAGTTCATCAGTCAGAAACGAATGAAGATCAACGTCGAGGATTATCAGCCCTGTTGGGTATTGGATCAGGAATAGGAGAGTAGCCAGGGAGATGTTTGGAATAAAGACAAGCTTGTTTGCACTGATATTCTCAGTAATACCTTTATTGGCCGTTGCCGCGCCGATCGCCATCAAAGTGGTGGTGATTTCCATGTTTGAGTATGGGGAAATAACGGGTGACCGGCCCGGAGAGTTCCAGTTCTGGGCTGAAAGATTGCCGCTGGAAAAGAGCCTGCTTTTCCCTGCGGGTGAGTTTGACCTTCGGCTTAGCGAAGACGGCGTGTTGGGAATATGTACAGGAGGTGGCATTGCCAATGCGACAGCATCGGTGATGGCGCTCGGGATGGATGATAGATTCGATTTATCAAATGCTTATTGGTTGGTAGCGGGTATCGCCGGCGTAGACCCGGAAGATTTGTCGCTCGGCTCGGCCGCCTGGGCCAAGTTTGTTATAGATGGTGATCTGTTGGTTCAGATAGACGCGCGGGAAATACCGGCAGACTGGCCCTATGGCATTATTCCGTTGGGTAGTGATAAGCCGGCGAAGGTGCAGTCAGACCTGTCTACCGGCTGGACGGTTGATACCATCAAGTTTGCGCTCAACGACTCCCTCGTGAATTGGGCGTACAGACTAACCAGGGATGTTGAAATCCCAGCAAGTGGCGGCCTGGCAAAGTTTCGAGCGCAGTTCAGTGACAATCCAAATGCCATGAAGCCTCCGTTTGTGACCATCGGTGATACTTTGTCCGCGAGCACTTATTGGCATGGGCATCATCTCAATCGTTGGGCAAATGATTGGGTAAAACTCTACTCATCGCAGCAGGGAAATTTTATGACCAGCAACATGGAGGACAGTGGAACGATGACCGCGCTTCACAGGCTTGCCCGTATCAACAAGGTCGACGCGAACAGAGTTCTGGTACTGAGAACCGCAAGTAATTTTACGGTGCCGCCTCCCGGCAAGACAGCAACATGGAGCGCGACGGCAGAATATCCTGATAAGGGGCGTGCGGCGCTGGAAGCAGCATACAGGGTTGGTAGTGTTGTCGTTAAGGCGCTGGTAGCGAACTGGGACCAGTACCAGAACGAACTGCCTCGATAGATGGCTATCCGGTAAGTTTTAAGGCTGCTTTTTTCTGGTCGTTCATCACCCGTGCAAGGTCGATATCTACGAGTTGGTGTTCTCTTACGCGCCATCTGCCCGCCACCATCACAGCTTCTGCACGGTGCGCGCCACACAGCACCAGCGCGGCGATTGGGTCGCCTGCTCCGCTAAACCTCAGTTCTTCAAGGTTGAATAAGGCGATATCCGCCTGTTTCCCAACTGCTATTTCACCGATGTCCTGGCGATGGAATAACGCCGCGCCGCCGGTTGTGCCCAAATGCAGAGCATCTTCGTGGCTGACGTTTGCCGAGCCATACTTCAATCTTTGGATCAGGAAAGCCTGCCTGATCTCCTGAATTAAATTCGAAGCATCATTGGATGCAGAGCCGTCTACCCCGAGCCCTACCGCGCATCCTGCCTTGATGAGCTCTTTCACAGGGCTGATTCCCGAAGCCAGGATCATATTGGAGGAGGGGCAGTGAGAAATAGCAACGCCGGCGCTTCCGAGTCGGTTCATTTCCTGACCGTCAAAATGAATGCCATGTGCCAGCCAGACATCGTTCGCCAGCCAGCCGACCTGTTCAAGATAGTCTACTGGCCTGACGCCGAATTTCTCGAGACAAAAATCGTTCTCATCCATCGTCTCGGCGAGGTGAGTGTGTAACAGGACACCCTGTTTCCGGGCAAGTATTGCGCTGTCTCTCATCAACTCTGTGGTGACGGAAAATGGCGAGCAGGGCGCCAGTGCGATTTGTAACATTGCCCCTTCATTCGTTTGATGGAACCGGTGTATCAGGCGTTCGCTATCCTTCAGTATGTCATCCGCATTCTGTACAAGCTCGTCGGGCGGGAGTCCTCCGTGGGATTTCCCGAGGCTCATGGAACCCCGGGTGAGAATGGCGCGAATGCCGAGTCGTTCAGTGACTTCAGCCTGAATGTCGATGCCGTTTGTGGTCTGGTCTGAAAAAACATAGTGATGATCAGTCGTGGTGGTGCATCCTGAAAGTAAAAGTTCACATACAGCTGTCGTCGTGGAGGCCCGGATAGCCTCTTCGTCCAGGTTGGCCCAGACGGGGTACAGGCTGGCCAGCCAGTCAAAAAGTTCTTTGTTTAAAGCCGAAGGCAACGCCCTGGTCAGGGTCTGGTAAAAGTGATGATGGCAATTCACAAGGCCCGGCAAAAGCACACATTTACCCGCATCGTAGATTTTATCAACGGTTGATACAGGTTCTCCGTTGACCAGCTCTGTAATGACGCTGCCTTCGACAACAATGCCATTAGCGGCAGGAGTTTGATTGCCGGTCCAGGTCGCGGCTGGGTTTTTGATCCATGTTTTCATTAATTGCCCGTTGCGTTGGTGTTCGGTGGTTCCAGTCCGCAACCGCGAAGGATCGTCTGGCTGGTAAAATCTGATACCTGGCTGACTAAATCGTCGTCATATTCTTTCCGGCCCAGGATTCCGAGGACCTGTGCCTGGAAGTCAGCATAGTGCTGTGTGGTAGCCCAGATCATGAAGATAAGGAGTACGGGGTCTGTGGCAATCATCTTTCCTGCATTCATCCATTCGTGAACGACCTTTGCCCGATTATTTACCCATGGCCGTAAGACCTCGCGCATGTAATCAGAGAGATAAGGTGCACCCTGAAGGATCTCGTTCGCGAATAGTCTGGATGCGGTTGGGTTTTCAAAAGAGAGGCGTACCTTTGCTCGAATGAAGGTGTCTAACGCAATGGCGGGGTCATCATCGACACTGACGTCATTAAAGAAGTCATCCCAGGTGGCGATAATATTATCAAGTACCGCCAGATATAGACTCACCTTATTTTTGAAGTAGTAATGTACGTTCGCTTTGGGTAGTCCTGCTCGATCAGCGATCGCCTGCATGCGCGCACCTTTTAGTCCATGGGTTGCAAATTCTTCCTGCGCGGCTAAAAGAATTGTCGTGAAATGCTTATCCCGTGGCTTCTGTGCCTCTTTGGTGTTCATTCTAGGGGCCATAATCGATACATGGAGGGTGCTATTATTGGCGGGTTGCGTTAAATTACCACAAAACCTGTCCAAATGGTCAAGATTTGAAATTAGTGATCAACGAGCAAATTGTTGAGGTTAATGAACCAGCCGACAGAACTGCCCTGCAATATCTACGTGCCAGTGGATTGACTGGTACCAAAGAAGGCTGCGCCTCTGGAGACTGCGGTGCCTGCACGGTGATGGTTGGTGAACTCAAAGATGGAAAGGTTCGGTTTAAAACCGTCAATTCCTGCATTGTGCCGATCGGTCAGTTAGCCGGTATGCATGTCGTTACAGTAGAAGGACTGGCTGATCCGTCTGGACTGCACCCTGTTCAGGATGAGATGGTCGCCTGTCATGGCTCGCAATGCGGATTCTGCACGCCTGGGTTCGTGATGTCGCTTGCCGCTATGCTCGAAAATGGAGACCCGGCGAAAACAGAAACAGTGCAACAGGGTATTACGGGTAATCTGTGTCGCTGCACTGGATATCGACCCATTGTGCAGGCAGGTATGAATGCACTGGGACGGGATTATGAATCAAGGCTGCAGGATCCGGTATTTTTCAAAGACACAAAACCGCCGTCAACGGGGAACGTCCAGCAACCATTAAACGAATCAGCGCTTCGAGAGGCAATGGTCCAGTATCCGCAGGCATCACTGATCGCAGGCGGTACAGACCTGATGCTGGAGGTCACCCAACGGTACCAGACTTTTGAGCGTCTGATTGATGTTTCCCGGGTGACGGAACTCAGGTCGATCACCGAAACACAGGATACGTACAGTATTGGCGCCTCGGTTACCTACACTGAGTTGGAAAGTTTTTTTGCGACGCGCTCGCAACCGCTTGTGTCGCTATTACATCGACTTGGTTCTCGTCAGATTCGAAATTGCGGAACAATCGGGGGGAACCTGGCCAATGGGTCGCCGATTGCGGATATGCCGCCGATTTTGATTTGTTGGGATGCGACACTCGAACTCTGCTCCAGTTCAGGCCAGAAGCGGGGAGTCGCTATGAATGAATTTTACAGAGGGTATAGGCAGACTGTTTTGCAGGACGATGAATATATTGTTGCAATCAGGATTCCAAAAAAATCACTCAATTTTTTTGCCCGTTTCTATAAGTCTTCCAAGCGCATAGAAGACGATATTTCTTCTGTGATGGGGGCGTTTTTGTTTCAAGGTGATGGCTCGAAGATCACAGCAGCGAGAATCGCGTTCGGTGGCATGGCAGCGACACCCGTTTGTCTGCCAGGCATTGAAGACTTACTGGTTGGTAAAACGGTCAATGAAGGACTGCTGGCGGACGTTAGTGAAGCAATAGGTGAGTCGATGTCCCCACAGACAGATGTCCGGGCATCGGCGGAATACAGAGCCGCCATGGCGCGCTCCATGCTTGTGCGGGCTCTCAATGAGTTTTCGGGTGTTTCGAAGCCACTCGTTATGGCGCTGGAACTCCATGCGTAAGTTAACCAATAACGAAGCGGGTGCCGGCGTAAATTCGGTAGCATCCGGCATGGGTGATTCGCTGTCTCATGAATCCGCCATTAAGCATGTCACCGGCGGGGCTCAGTACGTCGATGATATTCTCGAGCCAGTCGACCTGTTGCATGTTGCCACCGGCCAATCAACCATTGCACATGGCCGCATTAAATCTCTGAATCTTGACGCAGTTCACCTGGCCGAAGGTGTGGTCGATGTCATTACTGTAAGTGATGTCCCAGGAGACCCTGACGTCAGCCCGGTGTACACCGGTGACATGCTTCTGGCGTCAGCAGAGGTGGTCTACATTGGCCAGCCCATTTTCGCCGTGGCGGCGACATCGCTTGAGTTGGCTCAGAAAGCTTGCCTGCAGGCTAAAATTGAATATGAAGAACTAGAAGCTGTGCTGACTCCGCAGCAGGCTTTGGCGAACGATGCTTTTGTTTTACCGACGCGAAGTTTCGTTAAGGGAGATGTGGACCAGGCGATTGAATCGGCAGCCCATGTGGTGGAAGCGCAACTTCATGTTCGCGGCCAGGAACATTTTTATCTGGAAGGTCAGATAAGCCTGGCATTGCCGACGGAAGATGGGGGTGTTCACGTGATCTCTTCTTCCCAGCATCCATCGGAAGTACAAAAGCTCGTGGCCTCAGTGCTGGGTGTCAATATTCATCAGGTGCAATCAGAGACTCGGCGAATGGGTGGCGGGTTTGGTGGTAAGGAATCCCAGGCTGCGGCACTCGCGTGTACCGCTAGTCTGTTCGCCATACGTAATCGCCGATCGGTGAAATATCGCATGCCCCGTCAGGACGATATGGTGCAAACGGGGAAGCGGCATGATTTTTGGAACCGATATCGAGCGGGCGTTTCGGACCAGGGGGTCATTACGGGTGTGCAGATGGACCTGGCTGGTGTTTGTGGCTGCACCGCAGACCTGTCGGAAGGTATTGTGGACCGGGCGATGTTCCACGCTGACAACGCTTATTATTACCCCGCAACCCGAATCAATGGTTATCGCTGCAAAACGAATACGGTTTCAAACACGGCCTTCAGGGGATTCGGTGGCCCGAAGGGCATGATCGCAGCTGAATCAATGATGGATGACATTGCCAGGAAGGTTGGTCGTGACCCCCTGGATGTACGGTTGGACAATCTTTATGCGCCGGGCAGGGATGAAACCCCATACGGTCAGAAAATTGAGCAGCATATGCTGCGTGACATGATGGAAAAGCTGGCCCATGACGCTGATTATCGAGACCGAAGAAACGCCATCGCTGCTTTCAACAAAGAAAACGACGACTTAAGAAAAGGCTTGGCGTTAACACCGGTCAAGTTCGGTATTTCCTTTACCTCGACGCACCTCAACCAGGCTGGCGCGCTGTTACATATCTACACCGACGGCAGCGTCCACATCAATCATGGTGGCACAGAAATGGGCCAGGGTTTGTACACCAAAATTGCGCAAGTGGTGGCTAGTACGCTGGGTGTTTCGTACGAGCGGGTGATGGTCTCTTCAACTCGGACTGACAAGGTACCCAACACATCACCCACTGCGGCATCCGCTGGCACAGACCTTAACGGGATGGCCGCGCAGAATGCGGCTGGAAAAATGAAACGACGTCTGATCGAGTTCGTTGCAAGTGATTCGGGTGCTCGAAGCAGTGAGGTGACGATTGAAAACGATATGGTGATGGTGCGCGGAAAGCCTCGTTCATTCGATGATGTGATTAAAGCTGCATATATGAACCGGGTACAGTTGTCCGCCACCGGATTCTACAAAACGCCGAAGATTCATTTCGACAAGGAAACAGGCAAAGGGTATCCGTTCTTCTACTTTGCCAATGGCGTTGCACTGTCTGAGGTTATTGTCGATGGGCTTACCGGGGAATACCGGGTGTCGCGGGTCGATATTCTCCATGACGTCGGTAATTCTATTAACCCCGCTATTGATATCGGGCAGATAGAGGGCGGGTTTGTTCAGGGTATGGGATGGCTGACGACCGAAGAGCTGCTCTGGGATGATACCGGCC
>Ga0315324_10000825_pt1 | contig 10738 bp, 10 predicted proteins | sample M150021515metaG_FD_203919 | JGI IMG/M metagenome (GOLD analysis project Ga0315324, IMG submission 203919) | Ammonia-oxidizing marine archaeal communities from Monterey Bay, California, United States - M1 500m 21515 | ecosystem: Environmental > Aquatic > Marine > Intertidal zone | place: USA...
CCATGTTGGACTGTCCCGCCAGGATGAAGACTTTGACGTGTCCGTCAGCCTGAGCTGATCCGCCCACTAGAAGGAATGCCGCAAGGGTAAGGCAGAAGATGCGTGTGTTCATGATAGTTGGGTTGCTCCAGTTGGGCCGTTGTAGAGACATACAGGTTACTTAGTTGCAGGTTTCGTTTTGCCGTAGAAAACGGGCTTGCGCTCCATGGTTGAATGCTAGCGACTCGAACCCCGGCTGAGAGGCGAGGGTTGATGGGGACCCTGCTGGGCTGGGCAGGCTAAGAAGAAGGGACTCAAAATCACTTGCCCGTCTGACTCGCTTCGAGTCCTTGCCGTGCCACAAAAGCCGCCTGCGCCCTCTGGGCTCGGCACCTTGTTGAATGAAAAGCTTTCGCTTACAGTGTTGTGCCCGCCTCACTCCACCCCCGAACATTCACCTTGTGACCTGTCTATTCAAAAGGAAAAACCCATGCTTCATTTCCCCCAACAAAGAACCATCCGCAACTTGATTACAGGTACAGGACTGCTCTGCTTTGCTGCGCCGAGCTTTGCACATGTCAATGTCGTTGCTCCGAACGGAGGCGAAGTCTTCAATGCGGGTGCTCCGGTCAGTATTGAATGGGTCGTTGCTGTGTCCCACTCAACACAGAACTGGGATGTCTGGTATTCGTCTACCGGAGCGCTGGGCCCCTGGATTCCGATTGCAATGGATCTGCCGGCGGGAAACACTGCGCAGGGAGCAGTGCACACTTATCTATGGACCGCCCCCGGTGTGTCGTCCACCGAGATGTTAGTGCGCGTGCGTCAGGACAACTCGGCAAATGACTACGAGGACATTTCCGACGGAAACTTCACGGTCCAACTCACCTGCTGTGGCATCGCCTATTGCGATCCCAGTAATCTGAACTCTGTGGGTCTGCCCGCTCAGCTAGAAGCTAGCGGGTCCCACCTGGTCACCGACAACAACTTCATTCTGCGCGCTCTGCAGCTGCCCCCGAATCAGTTCGGGTACCCCTTGTTCTCCAATGCGCAAGCTGCCGTTCCTGTGGCTTCCGGGATCCTTTGCCTGGGGGGTCAGATCGGTCGTTTTACTTCTAGCCTGTTCAACTCTGGTGGGGCCGGAGATTCCGGTCCACTCGCCATCGATCTGAACAACCTGCCATCGCCCCCAGGTGGAGCGGTTCTGCCCGGGGACACCTGGAACTTCCAGGTTTGGTACCGGGATGTTGGAACCTCGAATTTCACAAGTGCAGTGACCGTTGTATTCCAGTGACCCGCTGAACAGTGGAATTGCGAATGCTTCGTCTGGCCCGTAGGGGTGCGTTGAAACAGAGCTCCAATGGGCTCTCAGCCTTCCCTTGATCGGCCTTCGCCGAGGCTGGAGTTAGCTTCTGCCGATTCGGAAGCGAAAGGACCCCGGGCGGAACAGGAAACCGCCTAGAACCAGCAGTGCGAAGCCGATGAATCCCATTTTCGCCGGGACTACCATTGCGTTTTGACGCATCCAGATTGCCAGCTCGAAACCGGTATCGACGGGCTGTGCAGCGTCCAGGACGACTTGGACCTTATGGGTCCCGGGCCCATGGACCACGATGGGTTCATCGATGCTGGCCACCTTGTGAATGTCCGTGCCCGGGAAGCTACTGGTGGTCAAACTCAAACTCAACATCTTGTTGCGCTTACGCTTCTTCGAGATTGATAGTCGGGCATCGGACTGCCAAATCTCTTTTCCATCCGGGTCAATCAATTTCAAATCGAACGATCGAGCGCGGGTAGGTTTGGCCGCGCCCCTCTTCACTTCTCCTATCAGTACGGATATGGGCGACTGAACTGGATCGAGATCCAGTTCATACTCGGCAGTCCTTGCCTGGGCGGAGATCTGCACCTTCTGCAGGTGTAAATGCTCACCACTGTAATACCTCCCATAAACAAAGGTCCCAGTGCAGCCGATGCCCACTAGGAGAATGAGAGATCCAATGAGTTTTTTAACCGTTTTCACAGCTAGACAATATCAAACCTAGTGCAGGGAGCGACACTTCCTCATGGTTCGAAGATGTCCCCCAGCACCTACGAACCATATGCCCAGGCCAGGGGTCGGAACTCGCGTGTCCACCCTCACGGAGAGGCCCAGGGGCTCTCAGGGGCTTCCCTGCCCAGAGCGCAATGCTGGATCACCTGCCGCAACCTAGAAAATTAAACCGATTCGTTCTGTTGCCAAAGCAATGTCGCTTCGAACCTTGCCGGTGGCGTCATGCACCGCTCTGCGCAAGTTTGCGGACCCACCACAACAGAAAAACCACCCGGCGTACGAGCTCGGGCATAAACTAGAGGACATGAACTTCAAGGGCCACCTCTCACTCGTCATTCTTCCACTCCTCGTACTTGCAGTCTCTCCCCGTGGTGACCTCCCCGTCGCGCACATTACCGGTGAGGGCTGGAGCGAGCTCACCCTGGCGGATTTCGTCAATGTGAATGGTGACGAGAACACCTGGAAGGAGGTCGCCGGGGTCATCCAATGCAGTGGCACACCCGTCGGCGGGGCACGCAGCCAGAAGCAATACACGAACTTCGAGATGGTCCTCGAGTGGAAGCACGAAACCTTCGCCGGCAACTCGGGCGTCTTCCTGTGGTGCCCCGAGTCCGCATTCACCGACCTGCCGCCAGGCTCCCTGCCCCGTCAAGGCATCGAGGTCCAAGTACTCGACCTCGGTTACGAGGAGAACTGGGAGAAGGGTCACAAGGGAGAACATTCAAACTGGTTCACGAGCCACGGCGATGTCTTCCCCGTCGGAGCGTCTTCCATGAAAGCCTTCACCCCGATGATCGATTACATGGCAGGCGAAACGACCTACACAGTCGGCAACCCAAATAGTTCGCGTAGCTTCCCCACCAAGCGCCTGGTGCGAAAGCACAAAGAATGGAACCACTACTACATTCGCGCAATCAACGGCGAGGTGCGACTCTGGGTCAACGGTCAGGAAGTGACCGGAGGAAACGAGTGCAAGCCCGCCACAGGCTACCTGGCCCTCGAAGCAGAAGGTGCACCAGTCGCATTCCGCAACCTGCGCATCCGCGAACTACCTTAGGTCTCAGGGGTCGCGTTGGTCGGCGAGGGGTTCTTTACTCCGTGAGCGTTGGCTTTCGAAGGGGAGGTTGAACTCTCATCCAGCGCAGACTCATCTGCATAATCGGGCCCATTCCGAGGGCGAAGATCAGGGTGCCCCAGCCCAAGGCGCCGCCTAGGAGCCAGGCGCTGGACAGCACTGTTAGTTCAACGGCAACGCGGGTGACGCGCACACTCTTTTTGAAACGATCGGTCAATCCCAAGATAAAGCCATCTCGCGGACCCGCCCCGAAGTTTGCGCCGATATAGAGGCCCGTGGCCAGGCCCATCACGAGCATCCCTCCCGCCATTTGAAGGGTGCCCTCGATTCCACCCGGCGCCACTGGCAGCCAGGGTTGAACACGCAGTAGGTCGATCCAGGGGCCGATCACGATCATGTTGAAAATCGTTCCGAGGCCCGGCCTCACGTTCAGGAAGAGGGCGCTCACCACGATCAGCCCCAGTCCCGTGACTTGGCTAATGCGCCCGAATGACATGCTGCTGTGCTTGGTCACGCCATCGTGGAACGAGGACCATGGGTCGAGGCCTATGTGAGCTTCCAGCATCAACGCAATCGAAAAGGCAAAGACGAAGAGACCTAATTGCAGTCGCGTAAAGCGCGCGAGGAATTGGAGAATGGCTGACCGGTTCACGGAGGCAGCATACGCGACTGGCTTGCTAGAGGACCAGGGTTGTGCTCGTCGTTCATCCAGGGAACGTGCGGGATGTTTCGGGCCTGAACCAATTATGAGGGGCCATGTTTGCGATAGTCCCCCCAACTACCTATTCTCGTTCTCGTGGTCTAAGGGACCGAACGAGGGCTGGCGGAACAATGGCTATGAGCAACTCCGATGGAAAAGAAGCCGCGCGCTACCACGACCTGGACGCGCTGAGAGCCGTGGCGATGCTGCTCGGCATCGCGCTGCACGGGGCGCTTTCCTTTGTCCCCTTTCCTTGGATGGTTCAGGACAGCGAGCAGAACTCTGCCTTCGGTAGCTTCTTCTTCTTGGTGCACGGGTTTCGCATGCCGGTATTCTTTGTCATGAGTGGGTTTTTCACGGCTATGCTCTGGCGACGGCGTGGCCTTTTCTCCACCCTCAAGCAGCGCTTTCTGCGGGTGTTTCTGCCGTGCATGGTGGGGCTCTTCTCCATCGTGCCGCTCAATCACATGGCGGTCGAGTTTGCCTCCATGCAGAGAGACACTGCCGGGTCCGGGTTCGTCGCCCTCGCGCGCGGCGGAGACCTGCAGGGCGTTGAAGCGATGCTGGCCCAGGGGACCGATGTAAACCGTCAATTAGAGGATCAGTCGAGCGCGCTTCACTGGGCTGCCGTCTTGAACCATCGCGAGATCGTAAAAGCGATTTTGGCCGGCGGTGCAGACATCAACATCAAATCCGCGGACGGGGGTACCGCCCTGCATTGGGCGGCCTTTTTGGGGGAACCCGAGACGGTGGAACTCCTGCTTGAATCCGGGGCGAACCCAAAACTGAAAAACAACAAGGGTGAAACGCCGCTCGACACGGTCTTGCACCCATGGGGAAAGGAGGTCGCGGGGATCGCAGGGTTTCTGGTGGAGATCATGCAGCTCGATGCGGAGCTCGCGCAAATCGAAGCAGACCGGCCGGCGGTCATCACTGCCCTCGGTGGGCGCGTCCCCGAAGCCTTCACGGAGGTCAACCTGGAAACACCCGAGGAAGCCAAGGCGGCTATGGATGCATGGATCACTGGTCTCTTCTTCAAGGATGTTTTTGGACACCTTTGGTTTCTGTGGTTCCTGTGTTGGCTGGTGGTGGCGTTCTCCCTGTATGCCCTGTTCGCCACCGTCACCCGCCTAAAGAGTCTCCCCGGCTGGCTGATCCTCTCCCCGCTGCGCTACGTTTGGCTGCTGCCCTTGACCCTACTGCCCCAACTTGTGATGCACTCAGGTGGTGAACAACCAGGCTTCGGCCCCGATACATCCACTGGCTGGCTGCCCTTTCCCCACCTGCTGTTTTACTACGCAGTCTTCTTTTTCTTCGGCGCCTTCTATCACGACGCCAAAGGCTCAGGGAAAGAGGTCGGCCGCAGATGGTGGATCAGCCTGCCGCTGGCCATTCTTGTGATTTTTCCCCTCGGCATGGAACTCTCGGTCACCCCCACCTGGAGCCTAGAGGTGATTCCGGAGGGTTTCCACCACCTGTGTGGATCCGCGGTGCAGGTGATCTTCGCCTGGATGATGATCTTCGGCCTCATGGGTCTCTTTCGGAAGCTCTGCACACGAGAACGCCCGTGGATGCGCTACATCTCTGACTCCTCCTATTGGCTCTACCTTGGGCACCTGCCGCTGATCCTGGTCGGGCAATCACTTGTCAAGGACTGGCCCCTCTCGCCCTTCCTCAAGTTCCCGCTGGTGTGCGGGAGCGTGACGCTGGTGCTCTTGCTGAGTTACCAACTGTTCGTGCGCTACACCCCCATTGGTACATTCCTGAATGGTCCGCGCAAGCGCGGAATTCGGGCGTTGTCCTCCGCAGGTTGAGGGATGATGGAGTGCCCACAGGGACACCCCATGCGTGCACCCGTGGGGTAATCCCCCAGGGGCCGAGGGAGTTCTTATTTGGCTCTGAATCGGTCTTCTTGGGGCCGGAAATGGTGGTTCTAGGGCTTTTGGGGGTTCTTCGGCCTGCGGGGCGCTTGAGGCCCCTACCTGGCGGGCAAGGCACGGCCATTTATTCCTGATAGCGAAAAGAATTCCACTTTTCGCCCCTCGGGCCTCAACCAAATGGCGGCTTGCTGTCGATCCCTGAAGTTGTCACTGGCATTGCGCCTGTGTCCTCAACGGAAAGATCTTCAAGCATGAACGGCGCCCCGCACACAAACCAGCCACGTCCCCAGGACAAGGAGCTAGCCCAGGCCATTGCCAGGGAATTGAAGTTGCCCCTGGCTGCAATGCGCGCGGTTATCGGTGGTTTGGCCCATGCGGAATCGGCAAGCCTACCCATCCTGATAGAGGGTCTCTTGAACGAGCTGGACCGCTTGGATCATGGGATCGGTGGACTGGTGGAGCTGAGTACGCCCCACGAAATGCACCCCATCCAATGCACCGTAGGCGAGGTCATTCGCGCAGCTCAAGGCGCTCTGCCATCCAAGCGCAAGGAGCAAGTACTGGTCGCCCTGGAGGGAGCCCAGACACGGATCGTTGTGGACGCGCTGGAACTCGAACGTTGCTTAAGTTCTTTGCTCTTCGACGCGACCACCGGCACCAAAGAGCCGGTGCTGCTGCACAGCTTCATCGACGGATCCAAGTTGGAGGTCACGATCATCGGCGGCAAGCACGACTCTGACACCACGATCGACCAGGCCGTCACCATCCAAGAGCTGTCTCGCCTAGGCGCGGAAGTCAGCACTTTAGATTCCATGGAACACGCAATCACCATCAGCCTGCCCCTCGCGGAGGAACCCTCATGAGTCAGAACCTTGAAATTCTATTAGTAGAAGACGAGGCACTCATTGCGAGGTCTCTCGGCCAAGCCCTTGAAGCCCGCGGACACCGCGTGCTGACCTGTAGTAACGCTGAAGAAGCAGCGCTGCAGCCGGAAGTGGACGTGCTGGTCACCGACATCAATCTTGGGACCAAGTCAGGGCTCGATTTACTTGCCGACCTTCGTGGTCGCGGAAGCAAAACCCGGGCCGTGGTGGTCACGGGCCTGCCCTCCTTCGAGGCCTGCCAGCGCGCCCTGCGCCTGGGTGCTTCCGAGGTATTGGCGAAACCCTTCCGTATCGAGGAGCTGGTCAGCGCAGTCGAGGGCAATGTCCCCACCAGCCTGGCCCCACCCACCTTGACGGCCTTCTCCACCACGTCCGACGAAGACGCCCCCCAGCGCATCGGGCGCAAAGTCAACGCCTTCGCCCTCGAGTACGGCGCGCCCCTCGCAGCCCGCGCCCGCATCGCCACCGCCTGCGCGGAAATCACAGACAACTGCTTACAACATGCCTATGACGACTGTGAAGGATCGATCACGACCCAGGCCTGGTTCCAGGGCTCGACTCTCTTGGTGCGCATCAGCGACACGGGTCCGGGTTTTGATGTGTTGAGTGAAGACCAAAGCGATCCAACCAGCGTGTTCGAGGGTGGATTCGCCCGGGTGTCCTGCTTGGTGGAAGGGTTGGAAATCCAATCGGCCCCCGGCCAAGGCACGCAAGTCACTTTGCGCACCCACGTCGCGAGCACCCGCTTCGACAACGATGATCCGGACCTTTCCGATGTGGATTTTTTCCTTCCTGGTGAAGCTTGCAAGTTACTCCGCAAGCTCGGGGAACCCGATGGCATGGAGCCAAATCAAGTTCCCGCACATCTGGCAATCTGTGTTGGTCGCCTGTTGAGCGGCCCCGACCCCAAGACCATTCTTCGCACCCCCATGGGGAGCTAATCATGACGACTGAACACCAAGCATTGAACGAAGGCCAGATGCTCTTCGCTTTCCCCGATACCGCAGGCCTCAAGGGCCCCTGCGAGGCGGAACGAAGTATGCCCTCGACATGCAGCCCAACGGCGGCCAGGTCATCATTCACATCCAACAAGAAGACAACTCGATTGCCTTCTCTGTTGAAGATAGCGGCCCAGGCGTTGCGCCTGATGTTGCCCATCGAGTCTTCGAACCTTTCTTCACCACGCGAGCCGAGGGCACTGGCCTTGGTCTTGCCCTAGTCCGCTCCATCGCTGAACTTCACGGTGGTCACCTGCAACCTGACCCAAACCCGTCGCCCCTCGGCGGTGCTTGCTTTCACTTTTCCCTCTCCGCCACAGGCTAATCTCATGAACCTAGAACGAATTCTGATTGTCGACAATGACAACATCTCCCGCGAGTTCCTCACCGAAACCGCTCGCGCTCTTGGCTATCGCGCCGAAAGCGCCAGCTCTGGGGAACAAGCCCTGCTGCGCCTGGAAGACGATTTGCCCGACATGGTTTTGACCGACCTGCCGTTACCCGGCATGGACGGACTTCAACTGGTGGAGGCCATGCAAGAAAAGTGGCCTGGCCTGCCGACCGTGGTCATCACGGGCCCAGGCTCTGTTGAAACCGCCGCGGATGCCATGGGCCAAGGGGCTGTGGACTTCTTGATGAAGCCCTGTTCCCCGGAGACTCTCAAGGTGACCCTCAGTAAGATCTTTCGCCAGGCCCGCCTCGAACGTGAGAACGCCCTCTTACGTCGTCAAGCCAGCGGATTCGAAGGCCCTGACACGGTTGCGGTGAGCGAGCCCATGCTGGCCACCCTGCGTTTAGCCGCACGGCTCTCCCAATCCAAAGGAGCAGTTCTGATCACCGGCGAAAACGGCACGGGCAAAGATCGCGTGGCCCAATACATCCACCAGTGCAGCCCCCGCGCCGACGAGCCCTTTGTGCGAGTCAACTGCGCAGACCTCTCGGAGTCTTTGCTTGAGTCCGAACTGTTCGGGTACGAGCGTGGCGCCTTCACGGGCGCCCACCGTCAACGCATGGGACGTTTTGAGTTAGCTGCAGGTGGCACCTTGCTGCTGGACGAGATCGGCAAGATTCCCATGACCATGCAAACCAAGCTCTTGCGGGTACTGCAAGACGGCGAGTTCGAGCGTGTCGGAGGGCAAGCCACCGTCAAGGTGGATGTTCGCGTGATCGCTGCGACCAACCGGGACCTTGCTACGGAGGTAGCCGCGGGCCGCTTTTGCGAAAACCTTTACTACCGCCTTCATGTCCTGCCCATCAATGTCACTCCCCTGCGTGAGCGCAAGGAAGACGTGATGCCCCTGGCCGAGCACTTTGCCAACTTCTACGCCCGTAAGAACGGCACGACGCCCCCAGTCTTTGAGCCCGAGTGCCTCAACCTGCTGCGCGCTTGGAACTGGCCAGGCAACGTGCGTGAGCTAGAGAACGTTGTTCACCGCGCCGTGATCCTCTGCCAGAACAACCGGATCTGCCCTAACGATTTAGTCTTCGGATCATCGACTACAGGCAGCAGCGAAAACGTTATTCCACACAGCTTTAGTCTGAACGATCCGGCAATCGCCGGCGCCATGGCCGACAACGAAATGGCCGACATTGAGCGTGTTGCGATCCTGGCTACGATCGAATCATCCGGCGGCAACAAAACCGAAGCCGCCCGGCGACTTGGTCTGACCGCTCGCACTCTTTCCAACAAGATGAAACTCTGGAGAGCCTCCGGCCTGGTTGCCTGAGTGGAACGTTCAAATAGAAGCCTTTAGCAAGAAGACGACCTCCTGATAGGGCTGATGTCAGCCAGCAGGGCTAGTCAAATCGTGCAGGCGAGAAGAACTCAGGCTTGAAGGCGGCCACTGGCCGGCCTTCGATCATCTGCACGAGGCCTTCGCCGATGCTGGGAGCCAAGGTGTAATCCAGGCCAGAGAACCCGGTCACGACCCAGAGGCCCTTGACCGAGGGCACCTCACCCACGATGCCACGACCATCGGGGGTCACGCTGATATGGGCGGCATTCGAACCGAGGTCACTCAGACCCTCATAGGCGGGCAAACGCTTCACAACGGCTTCGCGAGCCCATTTGGAGAACTCTTTTGTAGCAACCTCAGAGCGCCCGAGGGGCGTATCCAACTTGGGCAAGTTCGTGAATCCGATTCTACCTACGCGGCTGCGTCCCTGCTGCGGATCGCAACGAATATAGAAGCAGTTGCCCCGGTCGATCAAGACCGGGTGGGCCACGGGCAGGCTCTCAAGGGGGTCGGGCAAGAAGCGCGTTTCATGCCCTCCGGCATCATCCAAATCGTCCTCCTCGTTGGCTTCAACCGAAGGCATTTCTACAAAGTGCTCCTCGGTACGCAGGACCTGCAGGGGCCATTCCACCCCAAGTTCACCCAGCAGCTCGCGGGTCCAAGCCCCTGTGGCCAAGACCACATGATCGGCCTCGATGAAGCCCTTGTCTGTTTCGACGCCGGTGACGCGACCGTTCTTGACGATCACGTGGGGATCGGCCACCCCTGATCTGGTGGTGGCGCCGCGGGCACGGGCCAACTTGGCAATCGTGTTGATCGTGCGACCGGGGTCCAAGAAGCCCCCCTCCGGCTGCCAAATCCCCACCGCGTCATCGGCAACTTCGATGCCGGACACGAGCCCTCGCATTTCATCCGCGTTCACTTCGTTGGCGACGATTCCAAGACCCCTCTGCATTTCGAGGTCCGCCTGATTACTGGTCTTATCCTCACCCCCAGGCAGGAAGAGCACGCCCGTCTTCCGGTAGCCCACCGATCGTCCCGTGTGGGTCGTGATGTGGGTGTATTGCTTGAGGGAGTCACGAGCCATACCGGCCAGCACCCGGTCGGAATAGGCAGCATGCACGATTGCTCCCGAGCGGCCAGAAGATCCGGCACCGAGACTGGACTTCTCGATGAGGATCACCGGCTCGTTGAGCGGATCGCAACGGGTTGCAGCGTGGAGCGCAATCGAAACGCCCATACCGCCCCCGCCCACAATGAGAATCTTGGCCTTCACGTGTCGTCCTCCATAAGGCTCGCATTATAGCGACCCTGGCTGCTCTGCCGCAGGCGTTAAAAGAGGCACTCGGAGCCCATCGTCGGTGCGCAGAAGAGGGGTTTCCCGCGCTCACAATCGATGGGCCCCGAGGGCCTGGTTGGAAACTGACCAATGGCCA
>Ga0315324_10000850_pt1 | contig 10531 bp, 7 predicted proteins | sample M150021515metaG_FD_203919 | JGI IMG/M metagenome (GOLD analysis project Ga0315324, IMG submission 203919) | Ammonia-oxidizing marine archaeal communities from Monterey Bay, California, United States - M1 500m 21515 | ecosystem: Environmental > Aquatic > Marine > Intertidal zone | place: USA...
CTGGTTCTTGTGAATTGCCTGAAGGTGTAGAGATGGTTATGCCGGGTGACAACGTTAAGATGGAAGTGACTTTGCTTAATCCGATTGCGATGGATGAAGGTCTACGCTTTGCTATCCGTGAGGGTGGCCGTACAGTAGGTGCGGGCGTCGTCGCCAAGATCATCGATTAATTTCGGTAAAGACTTATGACTAAGCCGAAGCACTCGGATGGGTGCTTCGGCTTAGTCATCTTTAGTGTTTCTACGTTTAATAAAGAGAAACAATCAAAGATTTTAGAGATTTTAATAGCAGCAATGACCTTTAGAGAAACAGTAGGCCAGTAGCTCAATTGGCAGAGCAGCGGTCTCCAAAACCGCAGGTTGGGGGTTCGATTCCCTCCTGGCCTGCCAACTAAAGGCAGGTATCTCCCGAATTGTATATGGGAGAAGTAAGGCCTTATCTAATGCTTATTGGATAGGGTTGGCTAGTAAAAACTGAACTAAATAGCAGTATTGAAGTAAACAGAAAAGATTATGTCCGAGAAAATAGAGAACGAAGACGGAAGATTAGATTGGGTCAAATGGTCTGTCGTGGCAGCTATTGTTGTAGCGGCAATTTATGCTAATTCCTATTTCTCGACAGAATTGCTGTTGCTTAGAACAATCGGTTTGTTGATTGCTGCTGGCGTGGCTGGATGGATAAGCGTTCAAACTTTGAGAGGACGTGCCTTTTTTAACTTATGTCTTGATGCACGAGTTGAGATCAGAAAGGTTGTTTGGCCAACAAGACAAGAAACAACGCAGACTACAGTTGTAGTCTTAATCGTCATATTCATTGTAGCTCTTATTTTGTGGCTGCTGGATTGGGGATTAAATGGCGTTATTTCATCCATGATCGGCTAGAGGTAAAGATGGCAAAGCGCTGGTACGTAGTTCATGCCTATTCGGGCTATGAGAAAAAAGTGATGCATGCATTAGGAGAGCGAATCACGCTTTCGGGTATGGATGATCATTTCGATGAAGTGTTGGTGCCTACCGAAGAAGTTTTAGAAATGCGCGGTGGTCAAAAGAGAAAGAGCGAGCGCAAGTTCTTTCCCGGTTATGTGCTAGTGCACATGGAGCTAAATGATGACACTTGGCATTTGGTTAAAGATACTCCCAGAGTGATGGGCTTTATCGGTGGCACGGCAGAGAAACCCGCGCCTATTACTGATAAGGAAGCGAATAAAATTCTCCAGAGAATGGAGGATAGCGAAGAAACACCAACTCATAAAACTATTTACGAGCCTGGTGAAATGGTTAGAGTCACAGACGGACCTTTTAATGACTTCACTGGTACAGTTGAAGAAGTTAACTATGAGAAAAGTCGTTTGCGTGTGGCCGTATTGATTTTTGGACGTTCAACTCCGGTAGAGCTGGAGTTTGGGCAGGTCGAGAAAAGCTAGGAAGTAGCGGGGTCAGAGTAAAATTTCCAACGTAGATATGGAAATATTTACCCGCATTAAGCGGAAATTTTACTCTGACCCCATTTATCAACAAAGTCGGTCCTCTAGCAAATGTTAAGGATCGCAGGGGAGTTTGATTGGCTGCGAGGCTAGATTGAACGTTTGAACCCAAAGGAGAAAGAAATGGCTAAGAAAGTACTGGCTTATATTAAGCTGCAAGTTGGCGCGGGCAAAGCTAACCCAAGTCCACCTGTTGGTCCGGCTCTCGGTCAACATGGCGTAAATATCATGGAGTTCTGTAAGGCATTTAATGCGCAGACTCAAGCGGTTGAGCCTGGCTTGCCCATTCCAGTTGTTATTACTGTATACGCTGATCGTAGTTTTACTTTTATAACAAAGACCCCTCCTGCTTCCGTGCTGCTTAGAAAAGCGGCAGGCATCAAGAAGGGAAGTGGCCGCCCTAACACTGAAAAAGTGGGTAAAGTGAGCCGTGCTCAGTTAGAAGAAATCGCAACGCAAAAGATGCCTGACCTCACCGCTGCCGATATGGACGCTGCGGTTCGCACTCTTGCAGGCAGCGCGCGCAGCGCGGGTCTAGAAGTTGAGGGAGTGGAATAAAATGGCCAAATTATCTAAGAAACAAAAGCAATTAGCTGAGAAGCTGGAAGCGGGCAAGGCTTACTCTGTAGAAGAAGCTGTAGCACTAATCTCTGAATTTGCTTCGAAAAAATTTAGCGAATCATTCGACGTGTCTGTCAACCTAGGCATTGACGCGCGAAAATCGGACCAAGCGGTTCGTGGTTCAACAATTCTTCCAAATGGTACTGGTAAAGACGTTCGCGTCGCTGTGTTTGCTCAAGGTGAAAATGCTAGTAAGGCAGAAGCAGCCGGTGCAGATGTAGTTGGTTTCGATGACTTGGCAGAAAGCATTCAAGCTGGAAACCTGGACTTCGACGTTGTTATTGCTGCGCCAGACGCCATGCGTGTTGTTGGTAAGTTAGGTACGGTTCTGGGTCCTAGAGGTTTGATGCCAAACCCTAAAGTAGGCACCGTTACACCTGATGTAGAAACAGCAGTCAAAAATGCAAAAGCCGGACAGGTTCGCTATAGAACTGATAAGAACGGCATTATTCACGGCGGCATCGGTAAAGTAGGTTTTGATGCCCCTGCTGTGAAAGCAAACCTTGAGGCTTTGCTGGCAGATTTGAAGAAAGCTAAACCCGCCGCCTCTAAGGGTGTGTATATTAAAAAGGTCGTTCTTTCTTCGACTATGGGTCCTGGTCTTCAGATTGATCATTCTTCCCTGGCGCTTTAACAAACTGCTCTCTTTATAAGTAGAGCGTTAAGAATTCGAAGGGTGATTTATGCACTCTTCAAAAGACTTTGGGGTTTCGCTTAGGCGAAGCTGTCAAAGACCGTAGGTGCGGCCGGCTCTTTTGAGCTCGATTGCTTAATTTCCTACGCAGATGGTGAAACCCGGTTTGATTCGAAAGAATTGAATTCTAATCACCGAATAGTAAAAGCATGGAAAGACTTGTCTTTGCATGCTAAATCGCGGTTGAGAAATCGACCAATTTAAGGAGTTTAGCTAGTGGCTATTAGACTAGAAGATAAGAAACAGATTGTTTCAGAAGTCAATACGGCTGCTAACGGTGCTTTGTCTGCGGTACTCGCCGATTATCGGGGTGTGACCGTTACGGACATGACTGAGCTTCGAAAGAATGCTAGAGAGAATAAGGTTTACCTACGTGTGGTTAGAAACACGCTGCTTAAAAAAGCAGTTGAAGGTACTGATTTCGAATGTATTCAAGAAGCTTTGGTTGGTCCCACAATTCTTGCACTCTCAGAAGAGGATCCTGGTGCCGCTGCGCGCGTGCTGAAGGACTTCGCTAAAGAGAATGATGAATTTGAGATAAGAGCACTCTCTGTAGGTGGCGAGTTATTGGATGCGGGTCAGATCGATGTGTTGGCGAAGTTGCCGACTCATGACCAGGCACTGTCCATTCTTATGAGCGTGATGTTAGCGCCTGTAACGAAACTGGCCAGAACCATGAAAGAGGTTCCCTCGAAAGCAACACGTGCTGTTGCGGCAGTTCGAGACCAGAAGCAGGAAGCAGCCTAGTTCCTTTTGTTAGAGATTTGTAACAAGTTAGAAACAACTTAACTAAATTAATTTATTGAAAGTAGGAGATAAGAGTCATGGCTCTATCCAAAGAAGAAGTATTAGACGCAATTGCGGATATGTCAGTAATGGACGTAGTTCAACTGGTTGAATCAATGGAAGAAAAGTTCGGTGTTTCAGCCGCAGCAGCAGTTGCGGCAGCTCCGGCAGCAGCAGGCGGCGACGCAGCTCCTGCAGAAGAGAAGACTGAGTTCGATATCGTTCTAGCCTCTATAGGCGACAAGAAAGTAAATGTTATTAAAGCAGTGCGCGGCATCACTGGCCTGGGTCTTAAAGAGGCTAAGGAATTGGTTGATGGAGCACCTTCAACACTTAAGGAAGCTGCACCAAAAGCAGAAGCGGAAGAAGCCAAGAAAACTTTGGAAGAAGCTGGCGCTACTGTTGAGCTTAAGTAATCAGCAAGTGTTACAAAAACGATCTACGCCGGGTGCATACAGCACCTGGCGTTAGTTCGTTGTAGTTTGAGTAAGTAAGAACGGCGCAGAGCCGCGCATTGTTTTTGTCGTCCCAATAGACGCTTAAGCATGCATATCGCAGAGTAATTCTGCCAGTAGTTAATGCCAATAGAACACAACGCTAGGAACACACCAATGGCCTATTCGTATACAGAGAAAAAACGTATCCGCAAGAACTTCGGCAAATTGCCAAGTGCAATGGATATCCCTTACCTCTTGTCTATACAAGTCGATTCCTATAAACAGTTTACTCAGGTTGATGTGCCGGTTGAAGATCGCCTGGAACAAGGCCTACACGCCGCGTTCAAATCCGTATTCCCTATTGTTAGCTATTCTGGCAAGGCAGTTTTGGAATATGTGAGCTACAACCTTGGAAAGCCAGCATTTGATGTCAAGGAATGTCAGTTGCGAGGCTCCACCTATTCAGTCTCTTTGCGCGTTAAGGTTCGGTTGATCCTTTATGATAAGGAATCAACTACGCAAACAATTAAAGATATTAAAGAACAAGAAGTCTATATGGGTGAAATCCCACTGATGACTGATTCCGGTACCTTTGTTATCAATGGTACCGAGCGTGTTGTTGTATCGCAGTTGCACAGATCTCCAGGTGTATTCTTTGATCACGATCGTGGTAAGACGCACAGTTCAGGCAAGTTGCTCTATTCCGCGCGGGTTATTCCTTACCGTGGTTCCTGGTTGGATTTCGAATTTGATCCAAAGGACATGGTTTATGTTCGAATCGATCGACGCAGAAAACTACCTGCGTCTGTATTGCTGCGCGCATTGGGTTACGGTTCTCAAGAAATCCTTGAGATGTTTTATGAGAACAACAGCTTTAGCATCTCATCAAAAGGCGAAGAGTCAACTATATCTCTGGATTTGGTTCCTTCACGTTTGCGTGGTGAAGTTTTAACTTTCCCGATTGTCGATAAGAAAGGCAAGGAAATCGTTGAAGCTGGTCGACGTATTACGTCTCGTCATGTGCGCCTCATGGAAAAAGCAAAGCTAACTTCTTTGGTTGTTGCCAACGACCATCTGATTGGTGCTTCGCTTGCTGCTGACGTGATTAATGAAGAAACGGGTGAGGTGTTAGTAGCCTGTAATACAGAAATTACAGAAGAAGTGTTGGGGCAATTTTTCGAGGCTGGCGTAAAGGGCTTCGAAACTATTTACACTAATGATCTTGATTGTGGCCCGTTTATTTCCGATACGTTGCGCATCGATACTACCACTTCTAAGCTGGAAGCTATGGTTGAAATCTATCGCATGATGCGTCCGGGCGAGCCTCCTACGAAAGAATCAGCCGAGAACTTATTCGCTAACCTTTTCTTCTCGCCTGAGCGTTATGATCTATCTGCTGTTGGCCGCATGAAGTTCAACCGTCGATTAGGGCGCCCAGAGTCTGAAGGGTCAATGGTTCTTAGTAAAGAAGATATCGTTGATGTGCTTAAGACATTGGTAGGAATACGTAATGGCTTTGGCTCGGTGGATGATATCGACCACTTGGGCAATCGACGTATTCGTTCGGTAGGTGAGATGGCTGAGAATCAATTCCGAGTAGGTTTGGTTCGTGTTGAGCGTGCTGTGAAAGAGCGCCTAAGTATGGCCGATTCTGAAGGCCTCATGCCTCAAGACATGATTAACGCGAAGCCAGTTGCTGCAGCTATCAAAGAGTTCTTTGGCTCTAGCCAGCTTTCGCAGTTTATGGATCAGAACAATCCTCTTTCCGAAGTTACGCATAAGCGTCGTGTTTCGGCTCTTGGGCCTGGTGGTCTAACAAGAGAAAGAGCAGGTTTCGAAGTGCGTGACGTGCATCCGACTCACTATGGTCGAGTATGCCCTATTGAAACACCGGAAGGTCCTAATATTGGACTAATTAACTCGCTGGCAACCTATGCGAGAACTAACAACTATGGCTTCCTTGAAAGCCCATACAGAAAAGTTGTTAATAACAAAGTTACAGATGAGATCGATTACTTATCTGCGATTGACGAGAGTGACTTCGTTATCGCGCAGGCGAGTGCGCCGTTGGATAAGAAAAAGGGGTTTGTCGATAACTTGGTTACTGTGCGTTATAAGGGTGAAACAACCTTAAAGCCACGTGAAGAAGTTGACTATATGGACGTGGCTCCGCAACAGATGGTATCTGTTGCCGCAGCACTTATTCCTTTTCTTGAACATGACGATGCAAACCGAGCCTTGATGGGTTCGAACATGCAACGTCAAGCTGTTCCTACACTGAAGACTGAAAAGCCTTTGGTCGGTACTGGAATGGAAAGAAATGTAGCTAGCGACTCAGGCGTTTGTGTTGTTGCATTCCGCGGTGGTGTTATTGAGAGCGTGGATGCGGCTCGAATCATTGTGCGTGTAAACGATGAAGAGACCGACGCAGGTGAAGCAGGTGTGGATATCTACAACCTGACCAAGTACACCCGCTCTAATCAGAATACTTGTATCAGCCAGCGACCACTAGTTAAAGATGGAGATACCATTTCGCGTGGAGACATTCTTGCAGATGGTCCTTCAATCGATATGGGAGAGTTGGCTCTGGGGCAGAACATGCGTATCGCATTCATGCCTTGGAATGGTTACAACTTTGAAGATTCCATATTGATTTCAGAGCGAGTGGTTAAGGAAGATCGTTTTACTAGTATTCATATTCAAGAACTGACTTGTGTTGCTCGTGATACCAAGCTTGGCTCAGAAGAAATTACTGCTGATATTCCAAACGTGGGCGAGGGCGCACTAAGCAAATTAGATGAGTCCGGAATTGTCTACATAGGTGCTGAGGTTGGTGCTGGTGACATATTGGTAGGCAAGGTGACACCTAAAGGTGAAACTCAGCTTACGCCAGAAGAGAAATTGCTGCGTGCAATCTTTGGTGAAAAAGCTTCTGATGTGAAAGATACCTCGTTGCGTGTACCGACTAGTGTTAAAGGTACAGTAATCGATGTGCAGGTATTCACACGCGATGGTTTGGAGAAAGATCAACGTGCGGTAGAAATTGAAGAATCTCAACTGTCTAAAGTTCGTAAAGATATTGATGATGAATATCGCATTGTCGAAGGTGCAACCTTCGAGCGTTTGCAACAGACTTTGCTCGGCAAGGTAGTAGCAGGTGGTCCTAAGCTTAAGAAAGGGCAGAAGATTACTGAGGAATATTTGAATACTCTTCCGCGTGAAGAATGGTTCAAACTGCGCATGTCAAATGATGCAGCCAATCAGCAGCTGGAACGAGCAGAAGAACAGTTGAAAGAAAGACGCATCGAGCTTGATGAGCGCTTCGAAGACAAGAGAAAGAAGCTTACTCAAGGTGATGATCTTGCTCCTGGTGTTTTGAAAATTGTAAAAGTTTATCTGGCAATTAAGCGTCGTATACAGCCAGGCGACAAGATGGCTGGTCGTCATGGTAATAAAGGTGTTATCTCGGTAATTATGCCGGTTGAAGATATGCCGTATGACGAGAAGGGCGAACCGGTGGATATCGTATTGAATCCACTAGGGGTGCCGTCAAGGATGAACGTTGGTCAGATTTTGGAGACACACCTTGGTGCTGCTGCAAAAGGCTTAGGTGATCGCATTGGCGGATTACTTGATGCGAAGAAGAAAGCGTCTGATGTCAGAAAGCTGGTAACCGATGTTTACAACAAGATTGGTGAGCGTAGCGAAGACATTAAAGGTTTAAACGACGAAGAAGTTATCGAGCTGGCGGGCAACTTGCGTTTAGGTGTGCCGATGGCTACACCTGTATTTGATGGTGCTGCTGAGTCGGAAGTGAAAGACATGCTAGAGCTGGCTGGCATTGACGAAAGTGGTCAGGTCACACTTTTTGATGGCCGAACTGGTGATGCTTTTGATCGTCAGGTGACAGTTGGCATTATGTATATGTTGAAGCTGAATCACTTGGTAGATGACAAAATGCATGCGAGATCGACTGGCTCATACAGCTTGGTAACGCAGCAGCCGTTAGGCGGTAAGGCGCAGTTTGGTGGTCAACGCTTCGGAGAGATGGAAGTCTGGGCGCTGGAAGCATACGGTGCGGCTTATACCTTGCAGGAAATGTTAACCGTTAAGTCAGATGATGTTGCTGGACGTACGAAGATGTACAAAAACATTGTTGATGGCGATCACAGAATGGAACCGGGCATGCCGGAATCATTTAATGTGCTAGTGAAAGAAATCAGATCGCTTGCGATCGATATGGAATTGGACGTTAGTAAATAAACAGTCCTTACTAGCTAGTACGAGAAATGAAGAATTAGTGATTATTAAAGCCTAGCCGCGCAGGCGGTGGGTGGAGGATATAGAATGAAAGACCTATTAGGGTTGCTTAAATCTCAATCACAATCAGATGAGTTTGATTCCATTCGAATCGGATTGGCATCGCCGGAAATGATCCGTGCGTGGTCGTTCGGTGAAGTGAAGAAGCCGGAAACCATAAACTATCGAACTTTTAAGCCGGAGCGTGATGGCTTGTTCTGTGCCAAGATCTTTGGTCCGGTCAAGGATTACGAATGTCTGTGTGGCAAATATAAGCGCCTCAAGCATCGCGGTGTGATTTGTGAAAAATGTGGTGTAGAAGTAGCACTTTCCAAAGTTCGTCGTGACCGCATGGGGCATATTGAGCTTGCTAGCCCGGTTGCGCATATTTGGTTCCTGAAGTCGCTACCTTCTCGTATCGGTCTCTTGTTGGACATGACGCTGCGTGATATTGAACGCATACTTTACTTTGAATCTTTCGTTGTTACTGATCCTGGCATGACCACTCTTGAGAAAGGTCAGCTCTTAACGGATGAACAGTACTACGAAGCCATGGAAGAATTTAGCGACGAGTTCGATGCCAAGATGGGTGCCGAAGCGGTACAGGCGCTAATGAAAGATATGGATGTAGATGCTGAAGTAGCACGTTTACGTGAAGAAATTCCAGCAACGAATTCAGAAACCAAGTTGAAGAAACTATCCAAGCGTTTGAAGCTATTAGAAGCGTTCAACGATTCGGGTAACAAGCCTGAGTGGATGGTAATGACTGTATTGCCAGTATTGCCGCCAGATCTTCGCCCTTTGGTTCCTCTGGACGGCGGTCGCTTCGCGACTTCTGACCTTAACGACCTATATCGTCGTGTAATTAATAGAAACAATCGTCTGAAGCGTCTTCTCGATTTGAATGCGCCAGACATCATTGTGCGCAATGAAAAGCGTATGTTGCAGGAAGCTGTTGATGCGCTTCTTGATAACGGTCGTCGTGGTCGTGCTATTACTGGCTCCAATAAGCGACCTTTGAAGTCACTTGCTGACATGATTAAAGGTAAGCAAGGTCGCTTCAGGCAGAATCTTTTGGGTAAGCGAGTAGATTACTCGGGTCGTTCTGTGATTGTGGTAGGTCCTACCCTTAAATTGCATCAATGTGGTCTACCGAAAAAGATGGCGCTGGAATTATTCAAGCCATTCATCTTTGGCAAACTTGAACGTCGTGGTTTGGCTACGACTATTAAAGCCGCGAAGAAGATGGTGGAGAGAGAAACAGCTGAGGTTTGGGATATTCTCGCCGATGTGATTCGTGAACACCCGGTACTGCTTAACCGTGCACCGACTTTGCACAGACTTGGTATTCAGGCATTTGAGCCGGTACTGATTGAAGGTAAGGCGATTCAGTTGCATCCATTGGTTTGTGCGGCCTATAACGCCGACTTCGATGGTGACCAAATGGCCGTTCACGTACCGCTAACTTTGGAAGCCCAGCTAGAAGCTCGTACCTTAATGATGTCCACTAACAATATCCTGGCTCCAGCAAACGGTGAGCCTATTATTGTTCCTTCTCAGGATGTCGTGCTTGGCCTTTATTACATGACGCGCTCGCGTGTCAATGCAAAAGGTGAAGGCATGGTTTTCGCCAATGTTAAAGAAGTGCAACGTGCGTATGAAACAGGTAGTGCTCATTTGCAGGCGCGCATCAAGGTGCGTATTACTGACACCTATAACGATGAAGAAGGTGAGCGGATCAGCGAGACTGGCATCGTAGAGACTACTGTAGGGCGTGTGTTGCTATTCAATATCGTGCCTGAGGGTCTGCCTTTTTCCATGGTAAACCAGAAAATGGCGAAGAAGCCTATTTCACAGATTCTAAATGCTTGCTACCGAAATGTAGGACTGAAAGAAACTGTTATTTTTGCTGACCAGCTTATGTACACGGGTTACAAGTACTCTACACGTTCCGGTTCTTCAATTGGCGTGAATGACTTTGTGATTCCTGAAGAAAAAGCTGCAATTATTGGTCAAGCAAATTCTGAAGTTGAAGAGATTGAAACACAGTTTGCTTCCGGCTTGGTTACTCAAGGCGAGAAGTACAACAAGGTTATTGATATCTGGTCTCGTGCTAATGACATCGTGGCTAAGTCTATGATGGAAGGCCTGTCTACAGAATCGGTTATCAATAAAGATGGCGAGGAAGAGGAACAAGAATCCTTTAACTCA